>Ga0316208_1002256_pt1 | contig 16071 bp, 18 predicted proteins | sample 3monopyrite_MG_FD_204944 | JGI IMG/M metagenome (GOLD analysis project Ga0316208, IMG submission 204944) | Microbial mat bacterial communities from mineral coupon in-situ incubated in ocean water Damariscotta River, Maine, United States -... | ecosystem: Environmental > Aquatic > Marine >...
GTCAACTTGGGAAACCCTTAAGGCAAGTGTATCTGAATATGCATGTGTTGAACGCATGGGGAAAATCTGGCCGTCAATTATAGAACCCCAACCTCCTTCCAATCCAAAATTAGTTGGCCCGGGATTTAAGACTCAACTTCATCACGTGACTTCGAAAACAATAGTTGATTTCAGCGACCTGGGGACAAAATTTGACCAAGCTGAGATTGAGCGGAATATCACTTGTCTTAGGTCATTACTCTTAAATCTTCAAAATGCTGGTGTCAAGGTAATGATGTTGCGTCCTCCATACCATCAAGTCTTCTGGGGGGACATCAAATCAAACCTTCGGAATCGCTATGCTAAGATAGCTTTAAATACTTTTCTGGAGACGCCAGGAATATCTGGTACTGATGTGATTGATATGCGGTATGAAATGCAAGCTACAGATGAATATTTTGCAGACTGGACTCATTTATCTTCACAAGGTGCAAGGCACTTCAGTGAACACCTGGCAAGAATCATCAATTTGGATGAGTTATAGGACTTATGCTTAAGTTTCCAGGCAAAGACTTTATCAGGAGACAATTAGCGAATCGATATGGTCGATTCGCAAATTGTTTATTTGTGCTTTCCACTGGTCGAGCAGGAACGACCATGTTGGCACATTTGATGGAGATTACGCATGGTGTGCAAGCAGAACACGAACCATTTCCATTATACCTCAAGGAAACATGCGATGCTTGGCACCAATTCCCTGATCGCAGCATGAATTTCCCAAGTCAATTTGCCACGAGTCGAATGAGAGTCCTTTGCAGAAATCGATATCATGAGGGGCTCTATGCCGAATGTTCAAATCGACTGACTTACGTTGCCTATGAGCTTCGCGATCACTTTCCGAATGCAAAGTTCATCCATTTGTATCGAGATCCTGCAGATGTTGTACGGTCAATCATGCGAAGAAAATACTATACCGAAGGAACGTCAGAAAAATCGGATTGGGGACGATATCGGATTACTCCCCGTGATTCAGACCCTGCCATTCGCCTGTGGGATAAATGGACTCCATTCCAGAAATGCTGTTGGTACTGGGCAGCAATCAATCAATATTCTATAAACTTTGTAAATGACTCAGGCGAACGAGCTCAGTCACTTAATGCAGAAGACTTCTTTCATAATCGTAATGAAGAGTATTCTTCATTGTGCAACTGGCTTGGATTAAACCCACCTGCTAGTGATGAAATTCAACAGTTATTGGCCAAACCCGCTAATTCTCAAGTAAGCGGGGAATTTGACACGTGGAATTCATGGTCGATTGAACAACGAAAAGACCTTATCGATATCGCTGGAGAGACAGCGGTTCGGCTTGGTTATGACAAATATCAAAGCGCATAAACAAAATGCCTCAAGCTAAAGTCAGTATTCTCATCCCGTGTTATAACGCTGAAAGGTTTGTTGCGGAGGCGATTGAAAGTGCATTGGGGCAGACACACTCTCACATGGAGGTGGTTGTTGTTGATGATGGTTCGACGGATAACAGTGTTGAGGTACTGAAGTCGTTTGGGGATCGGATTATTTTTGAAGCGGGGCCTAACCAAGGCGCTTGTGTTGCTCGGAATCGAGCTTTTGAACTTTGCAGCGGCGATTATATTCAGTATCTCGATGCAGATGATAAGCTTGATCCTCGCAAGCTGGAATTGCAGTTGCCGCTGTTGATAAATGATCAGGCAGATATGGTACTTTGTAAGTTTGGTTTGTTTGGGGACCACAAAGGGGAACGCCCCGAGAAACGAATCCACCCGAAACCTGCGGGGGATCCATTTCTTTATTTTAGTGAATTTTATATTGGTACCCCAGCGGCTCTTTACCGGCGATCTTTTATCGAAAAAAGTGGAGGGTTTCTTGCCGGATTAAAACGCGGGCAAGAGGCCGATTTTCATTTACGGGTTGCGGCGTTGAATCCACGGGTTGCGATGGTGGATGAAATTCTGGTGTGGGTTCGTATGCATGATGGGGATCGGATTTCGAATCGTCCGAGTGAAATCAATCAGATCGTTACCACGCTCTCTCATCTGGTCGATTATATGAATCGCCACCAGGTGTGGACACCAGAAAGAAGAATTCTGGTTGCCAGGAATCTACTTGAATCTTCTCGCAGTTGTTATGCAACAGGTGACCAGCAAATTGCGAGAGAGGGGTTGAGAAAGGCAATCGAAATCAGCCCGGAAGTAACTCGTAATGACCGTGCAGTTAGAAAGCTACTTGTCGGAGTAATGGGCATTGAAAAAGCTGAATCTGTTGTCCACCGTATCAGAACACTTCTTGGGTCGTAGAGGCGAATCTTTAGAGACAATCAATGCTCGGTAAACTTCTTTATAAATACAGACAACAATTCAGTCACGGTTTTCGAACCGCGTGGTATCGAGATGTGGTGCGCGCACGGATCTTGAAGACGTCTCCGGTTACTGCTGATGATATTTCGGTGTGTGAGATTCATGTTCTCACTTCGGAAGCTGATTATCTCAATTTGGTTTGGGCGTTGAAGTCGTTTTACTATGCTTCTGGTCGGAAGTATGGGCTGTGTGTCCATGATGACGGGACATTAACGGATGAAATCCGCGAGACATTGGCTCATCACTTTCCTGCTGCCCGCGTTCTTAATCGGCAGGGTTCTGAAGTAGCCGTGCTGCAGGAGTTGGAAGAGTTCCCCCGTTGTAAGGAATTTCGGCTTAGTAATCACTTGGCCCCGAAAGTGTTTGATTTTCGACATCATTTACAAGCAGATCGTATGTTCCTGCTGGATAGTGATGTGCTTTTCTTCAAAGAGCCGGCGGAACTGCTCAGACGAATAGAAGATCCTGGTTATCGAAAAAATAGTGTCAACGCCGATATCGCTTCCGCCTATACTGTCAAACCAACTGATGTTAAAGAGCGATGTCATGTGGATTTAATTCCACGATTCAATTCCGGGCTGGGAGTGATTCACCGGGATTCCCTTCAATTGGATTGGGTAGAAGAATTCCTCGGTTTGCCGGATATTCTTGGTCACTTTTGGAGAATCGAGCAAACACTGTTTGCATTGTGCAGCAGCCGGTATGGAGTGGAATTATTACCTCCTGAATATGATGTATTCCTAGGCGGTCAAGTCAAGAATCGACCTTCGAGGCATTACGTGGGCAGCATTCGCCATGAGATGTACTCAGAAGGGATTTATTTATTAAGGTCTCTGTTATGGAAGAATTGACAATTGTTATTGTTTCGTACCAAAGCTGTGATTTTATTTTACAAAACATCAGGCTTATTAATCATTTAAACTGCTCTCGGAGTGTAAAAATAGTTGTTGTTGATAATGCAAACGAATCATTAGGAGACAAAATTGAATTTCCAAACACCATTACAATTAATGGTGCCACTCGTCGAGGAGATGAAACCGCAAGTGACCATCATTATAGAGGGATAGAGACTGGCCTCAGCTATGTTGACACAAGGTTTCTTCTGGTCTTAGACCCCGATTTTTACGTCATCAGAAAAAAATGGATTCAAGACATACTTGGTTTTATGAAACAGAGGGATCTGGCGATTCTTGGAGCACCTTGGCATCCACAGCATTTTGTCAAATGGAGATATTTTCCCTGTTCACACTGTTTGTTTATTGATGGTAAGAAAATTCCCATTAGCGAAGTGGATTTATCACCAGGATTTAATCAATCATGTGAATTTCGAGGTCAGCCTGCACCAAGAAAAATGGCAACGCGAGCATACGAAGGAATCCTAAGGCGAATATTTCGTAAACGTGCAGCAAGTATCGGGCATAGTTGCGATACAGGCTATGCTTTTTTCAGGAAATATTGTCGTTCCACTGAGTATCAAATAGATTTGTTTCAGCCCGTATGGCGTCGAATTGGTATGAAAAGACTCTGTGAATTTCTGTTGCCTGATTTTTTATCTTACATCCCTAAACGTCCTAACTATTTTTCGGACCGAGGAATGGAAGAGTTTGGGTTACCAAATTGTGAACAACATTACTGGGAAGAATTCTTGTGGAAAAATAAACCGTGGGGATTTCACATCCGATGTTATCCAAAGAAATATCTTCATGATAAAAATAAAAAAACAGAATACTTTCGGACGATCCTTAAGCCATTTCTGAATAACATTATTGAATTTCACAACAAAGAATTTAGAGAGCCTCTTGGATGATAATACCTCATCGATCCGAACTACTTAATTTAATTGCTCGTGCTAACTGCTATCGCACCTACCTAGAGATTGGGGTCAGAAATCCTCAGAGTACGTATGATCGAATCTGCTGCTGCAATAAAACGGGCGTCGACCCTGCTCCACAGATGCCTTGTACTCATGTGATGACATCGGATGAATTCTTTGAGAACGTGCAATCACAACTCGATGTTCGCTACGATTTAGTATTTATCGATGGTCTTCATGAAGCTCATCAAGTATACCGTGATACAATTAATGCGCTTGCCAATTTATCGTGTGATGGAACGATTGTACTTCATGACTGCAACCCAACCGAAAGCGACCATCAGACGACAATAAGAAAACCTGATCAAAAGCATTGGACAGGAGATACGTGGAAGGCGTTTGCCCTTTTGCGGATGACTCGACCAGATCTTGATATGTTTACAGTAAATACTGATTGGGGGCTTGGAGTCATTCGGTATGGTAAACAAAACGTATTTCCCATTTCTAATTCCATTGACGAAATGGACTACGAGTTGCTTTCTGAGCATCGTGTAGAATTGATGAATCTAATTGAGTGTAATACAATTACTCAGAAACAACTGCGAGCTCCTCGATGTAAATTTCCCGAAATATTGACTCGAAGACTGCTTAACACAGCTAACATATTTACCTCGACGCTCCTAAGAGTACGGCGACGTGTTTTTCGTAAGTAAAATGTTTAAAATGTTACTTTTAGTGAAAAACCATTTGTCATCATGAAAGTCGTTCACCTTCCCTGCTATCAAGATAATCCCTACCAAGGCCTTCTTTTCGATGCTTTACGATTGCGTGGAATTGATGCGATTGATGGCGGAGGTGGGGGGGACTTCCTTCGTTCAATATTATTTCGCTGGAGGCCAGGTGCTGTCCATTTTCACTGGCTGCATCCATATGTGTTACGCCCTACGGCGATTATGTCCTGGTGCCGAACGTTTCGATTTTTGCTTGAAGTATTGTTAATTCGCTTGAGTGGCTGCCGAATAATTTGGACTCTGCATAATCTCTCAAACCACGAAGGTTGCTATCCTCGCATCGAACAGTTTGCAGGACGTTGGCTTGGGAAAATTTGCCATCATGTGCTGTGTCATTCAAATTATGCTGCGGATAAAGCCGTTGAAGTTCTTGGGATTTGCCGGGCTAAAATTAAAGTGACGCCACATCCTGCATACACTCATTTACATGCGAATCTTGTCGAACCAGAAATAGCAAGAAAGCAGCTTGAGTTAAATTTACAATCAATGGTCCTACTTTTTATCGGACGTATTTCGGCCTACAAAGGCGTTTCGCAGCTTATCACAGCGTTCCTGGCGTTAGCAGATGAGAATGAAGATCTCGAGATTGTGATCGCTGGAAGGCCTCAATCTGAAGAATATGGCAATGAACTCATTAAATTGTCACAAAACCATCCCAGAATTCACTTTCATCTCCATTACATTGCTGATGAAGATGTCTCTGTATTTTTTAGTGCAGCTGATGTTGTCATGTTTCCGTTTCGACAAATTCTCACCTCGGGCAGTGTCCTGCTAGCGATGAGTTTTGGCCGAGCCTGTATCGCACCACGGATTGGAGCAATACCAGAAACATTTCCTCCAGAACAATCAGAACTGACATACGATCCACAAGTCAAAACCGGTTTGAGCGAGACGATCAATCAAGCCGTTCAGCAAAAAGACAACCTGACTGCAATCGGAGCGGAAAACTTTCGCTGTACAGAAACCTGGACCTGGGATCAATTAGCCGCTGACTGCGAAACGTTGTACCAGAAAGAAACACGATGAACGAACCAACCGCGGAGGATTGTCGATTAAGATCAGATGTTAAAATCCAGCGTGAGTATTATGCTCAAACGGCAGAGGGCTATGACCAGATGCACATCTTTATTCATATTAGATCGTATAAAGCAGGGCAAGAAGTTTGAAAGCGACTGTCATTGTTCCGACCTACAGGCGTTTCGAGCCGCTACTCGATACCGTTTCAGATTTGTTGAGTCAACGCGATGCTGAATATGAAATTATAATAGTTGATCAAAATACCGAATGGCCAAAGGATTTAATAGCCAGAAAAGAAGGCCTACAAAGATCGGCAAATGTCAGATGGTTTGGAAATTATCCTCCAGGTGTAGTTAATGCAAGAAATCACGCTGCAAAACACGCATCCGGTGATGTAATCATCTTTGTCGATGATGATGTCCGTATAGAATCTGAAACATTTATTGCCGCTCACTTGGCTCTCTATCAAAATCCTACCGTGGATGCAGTTACGGGAGCTGAACTATATCTCAACACGAAGGAACTTGATGAGTTTCGGGCAACCGTTGAAATCACTGAGGCGATTAGATTGAATGGAATATGGGAAAAACGTTTACCTTTGGAACAGGTATTAACTTTTCCACGAAATATTATGCAGACGGTATTTGTGTGTTCTTTCTGCACATGCAATGCTTCTATTAGAAGAACCGCGTTCAATAAAGTTGGTGGATTTGATGAGGCATTTATCGGAAATTCTTACGGTGATGACTACGACTTGGCAATTAGATTATGGGAAACTGGTAGTCGTATTCTATATTCACCAAATCCGTGGCTGATTCATTTACAGGTGCCGAGCGGTGGATTAAGAATGAAAGATAAAAAAAATCAAAGTAGTGAATTCGAAAGAGCAGCTGCTTCTGCTCTATTCTTCTTTCGACATGCAACGTTTCAATGGTCTTGGCATCTGCTTTACCACCACCTTTTGCGGAAAACAGTATTTCGTAAAGATAATATTATTCATCCTTGGCGACAGCCAACTGCCTGGTACGGCTTAGCACAAGCAGTCATCTATGCTTTCCCGCGGCGTAAGGCAGTACCTCGTTTGCCTCAAGTGCAACTCGCGAATCAAAAATGAACTCGTAAAGAAGATTTACATACGAATTTTTATCTTCAAATTGTGAAAGAGTTTACAATCGGATAGGTGCCTTTTTTCAGTCAATAGCGTTTCGCCCAGGTGGTCTTGCCAATATCCATTTTCACAGGTACACAAATTACAGGAACTTGGAACGCAGAATTGCAAATATGTATTTATCTGAAAATGCACGCGTTCTCGAATTTGGTGGCTCAAATGGTGTTATTGCTGAAATGTTTGCCCCCGATCACCAAGTTGAAATCGCTCCAAATTTTCCCGAAGTCGATATTCAATCCTTAACGAGTTACGAGAATCAATGTTGCGATGTGGTAATTCTAGACCAAATTCTTGAACATATCCCCAACCCTCAAGCGGCAATTAAAGAGTGTCATCGGATCCTGCGTCCTAATGGGATTTGCATCAGTACAACACCTTTTCTTATCCGAGTTCATGGCTATCCCAATGACTTTCAACGTTTTACAGGGGCAGGGCTAAAAGAGTTGTTTTCTCAATTCAGTTCGGTTGAAGTTGTTAATTGGGGTAATCGACTCACTCTTGAAACGTTTCACCGTTACGGATGGCTTAGTGCAAAAAATGCTCGTCTGCTTGGTCGAGCTGCACTATGGAATGAAGAAAAATGGCCCATTGATATCTTGACTTGGGCTAAAAAATAATTAGTAGTTTTGCTCTATTGTAATTTAATAATTCATATCCTTACTTTTTCTTTCCATGCCAAAAGTTTCCATTCTTATTCCTTGTTACAACGCGGAGCGTTGGGTTACTCAGGCGAAAAATAACTCTACCCTGTACCTGATATTAATGTCCCATGCATCATCCTCAGAATAAATCACCTCTCGTCGTCAGAACACGAGAATCCGGCTATTCAATTAAAAACATGAGTAGAAAAATAGTCCAGACGATTACAGGAAAAACAAGATTGTCAGGGCATAAGCGACTAACCGGGTTGGCACTTCGAGGGTTGGTGCGCTGTGGATATCCATTTACTTATGACTCACTATCTCCACCACCAAAGGGAAGCAACGTTGTCACATTTTACCAGGATGCAGTGAAAGAACAAATTGCCTTGAAACGCTCAGGCTGGATCCGGCGTCTTGCGATTGCTCCATGTTCATTGACGGCTAAATCTTCTGACCCATTGTTTAAATACGTTGTTCAGCATCGCGAATTTGTTGATCGTATTCTTGTACATAGTGACTGGGCTAAACACCGTATTTGTGAAGAAGGACCGGAACTCGAATCCATCGTGTCTACCTGGCCCATCGGTGTTGATTTGCAAGAATGGAATCCCCCTCCCAAAAAAAGAGAACCTAAGAAACAGGTTCTCGTCTATCAAAAAAATGCTCCACCCGAAGTCCTAAGCAGTGTTCTGAAAGCCGTGAAATCTGCTAACATTGAACCGTTGCTTCTTAATTATGGAAATTATAAAATTAATGAATTTCGTAACAAACTATCTCAATGTTCATTAGCAATTTTTCTGAGCCGAGTAGAAACACAAGGGATGGCCATGAATGAATGCTGGGCAATGGATGTCCCGACCATCATTTGGACTGATAGCCAAAAGTTATTTACTAAATTTCAACACTCCGCTCCTCTATTAACCGCTGAAACAGGTCGTTATTTTTATCATTTGGATGAACTAAATTCTTTGTTGTCTGACCTTTCCTGGCTTGAAACATGTAAGCCACGATTATGGGTTGAAGAGAATCTTAAATTAGAAGGTAGCATCGATTATTTGGTTCGTCTGGTGGAGGGATAGAGGGAATAAATGTTAAAGGTGTTTGCGAATCAATTGTCTCGTCTGATTCCCCGTTTTCTAAAAAAAATAATTTTTCGTTTGACTGGAAGGTGTATACCGTTCGGTGACGAATCTGTTTTATTTCGTTCATCAATTTCACATTTATGTGAATGCAAGAAAGATCTTTTCTTTATTCAGATTGGTGCAAATGATGGCATAAGCTTTGACGACTTTCACCCTGTTGTTCGGGAACATGGACTATCAGGACTTGTTGTAGAACCCCTGTCTGAGTACTTTGAACAACTAAAAACAACTTATCTAGGTATGACTTCTGTTAAACCAATTCATATTGCCTTACATGCTACCGACAAAGTTGTTGAAATGTATCATGTTGATCAAGCTTGTCAGGGTATTCCTGAATTTGCCAAAGGCATTGGCTCTTTCGACGTTAACCACCATCATTGTTCAGGTGTACCAGATGAAATGATCATTAAAGAAACAGTAAACTGTGTTACATGGAGGGAACTGTTGCTGATCCATGATGTGGACCACGTTGACATCGTTCAAATTGATACAGAAGGTTACGATTACGAAATACTAAAAATGATAAATGCTGATGATCATTGCATTAGTATCATACGGTGCGAACATGGTGTCGGTTCAGGAGTGATGAGCCGTCAGGAATTGAGAGAGGTTTATAATTATTTTCGTTCGCAGGGTTTTACTGTGGTCATTGGAGAAAGTGACCTTACTGCCGTGAGGAAGCATATCTCAGATGCAGTGGCTTCGAAAGAGTAGGGCATAAACTGAGCAGTTCAGAACTGATCATACCGACTGTTACCATCCTTATTCCCTGTTACAACGCGGAGCGTTGGGTTGCTCAGGCGATTCAGTCTGCTTTGGATCAGACGCATGGTGACAAGGAAGTGATTGTTGTTGATGATGGTTCGACGGATGGTTCTTTGGGGATTATTAAAACGTTTGGTGATAGAATTCGTTGGGAGTCGGGGCCGAATCGTGGGGGGAATGTGACTCGAAATAGGTTACTGGAACTGGCAACCGGAGAGTGGCTACAGTATTTGGATGCGGATGATTATTTGCTGCCGGAGAAAATTGAGCGACAGCTTGCGGCTGTTCAAAATGAGACCGTCGATATTATTTATTCACCTCCGCTGATAGAAACCTGGAATGAGAATGGCGGCGTTGATTCAACTGTTGGCAATCTTGATTTCGATGCTCCCATTGAACTGCAATGGATTCGATGGCAAGTTGCACAGACAGGCACGGTTTTATGGAAAACAGAATCGTTAAAACAGATTGGCGGCTGGCATGAAGAGTATCCCTGCTGTCAGGATAATGAAGTGACACTCCGCGCGATCCAACAAGGTCTCGTGTTCAAGGCTGTCTCCCATGCTGATGCTGTCTATCGAATCTGGTCCGAGGGAACCGTGTGCAGAAGAGATCCCAGCCGTGTGGTTCACACAAAAACAAAGCTTATTGATGAAATGCTTGACTGGTTACGAGACAACGGGAATCTAAAAAAAGAGACCAAAGAAGCAGCAGGCCAAGCTTTTTTCGAAATGGCAAGAACACTCGCACAATATGACATGCAAGCTGCGGTAGATTATCAACACGAGCAAGTACGAAGAGGAATCTACCTCCCTAAAGGACCGGCTGCCCCGACAGTGTACCGTCTCGTCCACCGACTCCTGGGGTTTCGTAGTGCAGAACGAATTGCAAGCTGGTGTAGACGATGACCGAACCATTTTTCTCAGTTATTATTCCTGTTTACAATCGCGAGCAAACGATTGCTGAAACACTGGAAAGTATTGCATCACAAGAATTTCGTGACTTCGAAGTGATCGTTGTCGATGATGGTTCTACTGACAGCACTCACCAGATTGTGAAGCAGTATTCTTGGGTAAAATTAATTGAACAGTCCAATGCTGGCCCTGGAGTAGCGAGAAATAGTGGTGCTACTGAAGCACGCGGAAAATACATTGCGTTTCTTGATAGTGACGATCTTTGGTTTCCTTGGACGCTTCAAAACTATAACGACTCGATTAAGTCTAATAACGCTCTATTTGTTTCTGGTGAAGGTGTTGAATTTTGCGGTGATAAAGTTCCTGTTGTATCGGATACCGTTCCGTTAATTTCACGTTACCCCGACTACCTTAAAGCAGGTGCGACCGGATTGTGGCTGGGAACATGTGGTGTTGCTATTGAGCGACAGACTTTTGTAATAACAGGCGGATTTGTCACCAAACACATCAACAGCGAGGATTCAGATCTTTGGATTCGTCTTGGTCTGGCCTCACCATTTATTCGAATTAAATCTCCCGCCGCTTTTGCGTATCGCCGAGCTTCTAATAGTGCTACGAAAGATTTAAGAAAAACTGTCGCAGGTGGATTCCATCTTTTGGATAGTGAACGAGCAGGAATGTATCCCGGTGGTGCATCAAGGCGTTCTGATCGGGAAGAAATATTAGGCACCCACGTTCGTCCTATCTGTCTTGAATGTCTCAAACAGAAAAATTTAGGAGATGCTTGGAAACTTTACATTCGCTCTTTAAGGTTACTTTATCGGACAAGGAGATTCCGATTCTTACTTGGAACTCCCCTAATTGCGTTCTTATCGCTCTTGCGAACAGTAAGAAGATAAATATCTACAGAATCATGTTCATGGAAAAGTTGACTCCGATTCGAGTGAATGGACAGAGATTGGCCGGACACGAGTAATTAATTTAGAATGAACAACGAAATTACTTTGACATCTACGGTTGTGATTACATCAAAAGACCGCCGTGATGATTTGCGAGAGGCTTTGAAGTCCTGTGTGGTGCAGACAGCAAATCCTGAAATTATTGTCATTGATGATGCATCGACCGATGGCACGGCGGAGATGGTTCGCAAGGAATTCCCAGATGTTCGCTTAGTAGAGCATCCGAAATCTATGGGCTTAGTATTTGGACGAAATGAGGCCGCTTTGCTTGCATCAGGCAACATTATTTTTTCGATTGATGACGATGCGATATTCACGACGCTGAATGTTATTCAGCAGACTCTTGCTGATTTTGATGAGCCGTCTGTTGGTGCAGTGGCTATTCCTTTTGTCGATGTAAAAAAATCACCAGAAGTACGTCAGCAGGCTCCTTCACCGAATGAATGCTGGGTGACGGATCGATATATTGGTACTGCTCATGCTGTCCGCAAAGATCTATTTCTTGAATTGGAAGGTTACCGGGAATCTTATTTCCATCAGGGAGAGGAACGCGACTTTTGTGTGCGACTTTTGGATGCAGGTTATGTCGTGAGAATGGGCAATGCTGATTTGATTCATCATTTTGAAAGCCCGAAGCGCGACACCACTCGTATGGATTTGTACGGACGGAGAAATGATATATTCTTTGCCTGGTTGAATGTGCCAGGGTATTATTTTCCAATTCAGCTGATTGGTACTTCTATTAAAGGGTTTTGGTTTGGGGTTCGCGTAGGAAGGCCAATTCGAATGCTGAAAGGCATACTGATGGGCTATGTGGCTATTGGTAAATTCTGGAATCATCGAAAGCCGGTTCGTAGTTTGACGTTTCGTTTGTTTCGACTTTTGCAGAAGCAAGGAGGAATTAAAATACAAGACCTTCCAGAGGAGTATAACTTGGGCCATAAGGAAATTGATGTGTAATGGAGAGATTGAGTGAGCTATCTAATAGCGTTGCGTTGGCAATGCTGGCAGTTTGCGTGGGGTTGATCCTTTATGATTGCCGTCGCGATATTCGTCAGCTTGTTTCTGCCCGCAATGTGTTTATATTGACAATTATGGCTTGGTTTCTACTTGAAGCTTCATTGGTTCCTAAAGCGTTAACGCTATTTACTGCTGAACAATACAACTTTGGGCTTGTTTGTGTCGGGGTCTGTATCGCTGCTTTTATTATTGGGTATAGTAGTTCGCGAGGTGGAGTTTTTGACCCGGTATTTCGTCGTTTAGCCAGGATTGATAGTCCGCGTGTGCTCTGGGGGGTGTTCATCATTGCTTGTCTGATCGGTTTTGCCCCACTGCTTTATCTGGCGAAGGGAAATCCTCTGCTCATTCTGGAAGATGCCTTTACATTCAAAGCCAGGTGGAGCGGACTTTTTACCCGAGGACGTTACGGCGGCGTTAAAGATGCTTTTCTTGAATTACGGATGTTTTTGCGAGCCGCGATACCGCTGGCTGCTGCCATTCTTGTTCACCGTAAGCAGCCAACTGATCGCAAGTTGATTGTTGGGTTCTTTCTGGTTTATATGTTTATGGATGCGTTGACGGGCGGGACGCGTTCAAAAGTTGTCGAAGTATTTCTTCCGATTGCGGCGGCGATTTACTGGAGGATGTCGCCTGCAATGAAGAAAAATTCCATCACATTTGGCTTGCCTGCGATTGTTGTGTTTGCAATGTTTTGGTCAGCGGCAAATGTGCTTGGTCGAAATGAAGGTAAGCTTGATTGGGAACGCGCTTCCAGTGCAGACTACGTTGGGTTTGAGATGTTCCGTGAGTTGTTATATATTACAAATTTAGTGCCTGAAAAGTCGGACTACAAGCTTGGTTACACTTACTATGTACAAGCAATCAATCCAATTCCAAGAGCAATCTGGAAAAATAAGCCAACTGGTGATGCAGGTCTTGAGTTGGCAAAAGTGAAAGGGATGCTCGCTGGTGGTGACGCCTATTTAACGGTCTCTCCAGGGTTGATTGGCGAAATGTATTGGAATTTCGGGATACCTGGGATTGCGTTGATCAGTTTTTTTCTTGGCTATCTTGCGAAGTCCTGGGACCGTGCCCGCCCATTGACAACTCAATCGGTTTTAGCATTTACTGTTTTTGCAGCGGGTCTGGCAATTATTTTTCTGTCGGGCAGATCATTCAATATGTCAACTTTGTATGGCATGCTTTCGTTGTATGCGTTACTGGTTCTGTTTTCTGGGAATGTTCGGCGGCAGCCTGTGTCTACGAAGCAGCCAAGGCAAACTCGTCAACCGGAATATCCTGTTCGGAGCTTGCTCCCTTGAAAATTACTGTTTCGCACTCCGGTAAACAGCATGCGTATCGGCATGCCCAATCAGTTCAGCAATTGGGGTGTTTGCATCGTTTTGTTACCAGTACCTATTACCGCCGGGATTGCTGGCCGGATAGGATTGTAAGTACGGTTCCAAAGCTAGGCCGCGCACTTCAAAAAAGAACTCTCCAGGGACTTGATTCCAGTAAGGTGATTCGAAATCTTCGCTTTGAAATCCCAGAACTTTGGCAGAGAATCATACTGAAAAACGGTTCTGCTGCAGAACGAGCCATGTTTCAGCGGGATGCTCGGTTTGATCGCTGGGTTGCAAAGCGGTATGCCGGTCAGAGTGATCTGTTGTGGGGATTTCAGGGGAGTTGTTTAGAAAGTTTGAAGGCAGCCAAAGCAGCAGGGCAACTGGCTGTCTGCGAATTTGCGACCGCTCATGTAACTGCTGCCATTAGAATTCTTTCTGCTGAAATAGAGAAGCATCCAGAGTGGGCAGGAACAATCAGCAATTTGAATTTTCCGGATTGGTATCGTGAGCGGTTGGAGCAGGAGCCACTCGAAGCGGATTTCTGTATCGCAGCGAGTACCTTTACCAAAGAATCACTCCAGGAAGTCGGCGTTGCGGAAAAAAAAATCTGTACGCTGCCGTTGGCTTCGGATGTCGATCAGTTTGCATTTGCACAACGTAAAAATTCTGGACCATTAAAAGTTTTATTTGTTGGCGGAATTGGACAACGAAAAGGGATCAAATACTTATTGCAAGCGATCAAAAAATTAAATTCACCCAGTATTCAACTTCAACTACTTGGACCAATGCCGGCGGATGAGACTCCATTAAAAAAATGGAGCAAATGGTTCGATTACCTCGGGCAGACCGATCAAAATGGTGTCGTCAAGAAAATGCAACAGGCTGATCTACTGGTTCTGCCTTCTGTGTTTGAGGGTTTTGGATTAGTCATTGTCGAAGCGATGGCAACTGGTATGCCGGTGATTGCTAGTACGCATAGCTGCGGCCCGGAAGTGATTCGTGAAGGGACTGACGGATTTGTTTTGAGGCCTGATGATGTGGATGGCTTGACTAAAAAAATCAGCTGGTGTGCAGAAAATCGGACACATCTGCTTGAAATGGGACGAGCAGCTTACGAACGGGCACAGGAATTTTCGTGGATGGCTCACGAGAGGCGTCTTGCTGCTCTCCTGGAACAAATTCCAATTAAACACAACTGACCGAAAGATTGAACCGCAGATGAAGCATACTCCAGATTCATTTACCGCTCATCATCCTGTCCTCCCATCGCTACTCTCGCAACCTACCTATACCGGACGAACGGGTAAAGAGCACAATAGCAATGCAAATTCAACAGTGAGTAATCTTCATATTATCCATGATTTTCTGGAGAGAGAAAAGCCAAAAAACACGTTGGAAATAGGCCTGGCCTTTGCCATGTCCGGTATCGTTTTTGCTCACTACCAGCAACGGCAGCGTTCTTTAACCAAAGCGGCTCACACACACAGCAATTGATCCTTTTCAGACAACTCATTGGGATTCGATCGGTTTAATGCACCTTGAACAGACGGGTTTGAGAGAATATGTGACGCTGATAGAAGAGTATTCGTGCTTGGCCTTGCCCAATTTACTTAAAGATAAAAAGCAATTTGACTTCATTTATGTTGATGGCTCGCATCTATTCGAAGATGTTATCGTCGATTTCTTCTACTCCTCTCGGATTTTGAGCGAGAATGGTATCATCCTATTCGATGACTCGACTGACCAACACGTACGCAAGGTGATACAATTCATCAAGAAAAACATGTCTAAGCATTTTCAGCAAATCGATCTCTCAGATTATGGATTGAATCCAGAAAAGAAGCTACGCTATAGTCTTGCACAACGATTGGGAAAAACCCAGGCAACTGCTTTCCGAAAGATCGGGACAGGTCTGAGGGATTGGAATGCAAGGTTTGTCAAATTTTAGTAGTTTAGGCTCTTATCAATAAAATGCTGTGCAGATAGTGGCAGGACTTTTTTACCACGAAGAAGAAAGAAGTGAACCACCGAGAGACTGAAAACACTGAGGCAAAACAAAAAAGAAGAGAAAATATGGAAAAAAGAGTTTCACGCAAAGACGGTAGAGTAGAGGAGGGATTATTCGTCCCTCCCCCCTCGTCCCA
>Ga0316208_1002257_pt1 | contig 16070 bp, 12 predicted proteins | sample 3monopyrite_MG_FD_204944 | JGI IMG/M metagenome (GOLD analysis project Ga0316208, IMG submission 204944) | Microbial mat bacterial communities from mineral coupon in-situ incubated in ocean water Damariscotta River, Maine, United States -... | ecosystem: Environmental > Aquatic > Marine >...
CGGGTCGCGGGGGCTGTCACCACGAAGAATCGATCTTCTTCGAGGCGCGTGACGGTCAGGTCGGCTTCGATGCCGCCGCGCTCATTCAGCCATTGCGTATAGACGACGCGCCCGGGGTCTACGTCCATATCGTTCGCACTCACGCGATCGATCACGGCCAGCGCGTCTTTTCCTTCGAGCAGGAACTCGGCATAGGAGGTCTGGTCGTAGAGTCCGACCGCCTCGCGGGTCGCGCGATGCTCCGTTTCGATCCGATCGAACGCATTCGAGCGTAGGAAGGAGTGATCTTCGACCGGTGCTTCCCCGGGACGCGCATACCAGAGCGGGCGTTCCCAGCCCGACAGAACACCGAAGCAGGCGCCTTCCGCCTCGTGCACCTCATGAAGAGGGGAGTGCCGAACATCTCGCGCCGTCGCCGGCTGGCGATAGGGCCAATGCATTTCATAGAGCAGGCCCAGGGTCTCCACGGTTCGCTTCTTGAGATAGTCGTCGCGCGACGCGAAGGGCTCGAAGCGACGGATATCAACGTCCCAGAGGTCCATCGGTGGATGCCCATCGAGCATCCAATCCGCGAGTACCCAGCCGACCCCGCCCGCCGCCTGGATCCCGATCGAGTTGAAGCCGGCCGCGACAAAGAGCCCCGCCACTTCCGGCGTCTCGCCTAGCAAAAACTGATCGTCGGGTGTAAAGCTCTCCGGGCCGCAGAAGATCTGGCGCAGCGGCGTGTCGTGCAGACGCGGAACGCGGGTGAATGCGCGGTCGAGGAGCGGCATGACATGATCGAGATCCGAAGGGATCTCGATGAACGACTCGTCGGGGATCCGGCCGGTGGGCCAGGGCTTGGCGATGGGCTCAAAGAGTCCGACGAGCAGTCGCCGCGCGTCTTCCTTGAAATAGACGGAATGATCCGGGTCGCGCAGGATCGGCACGTCCTGAGGGAGATCATCGATCGCTTCGGTGATCGCGTAGTAGTGCTCTGCTGCGTGGAGTGGCACGGTCACGCCGTAGCGCGCCGCCAACTCGCGAGACCACATCCCCGCGGCCAATACGACGAGTTCCGCGCGAACGTTGCCCTCGGCGGTTTCGACGCCGACGACGCGAGCGTTTTCGATTTGCAGGCCGGTGACGGGTGTCCTTTGGCGAAGGTTCGCGCCGCCTTGCTGCGCACCGGCAAGCAATGCGTTCGTCGCATCCACCGGACTCACCATCGCGTCGTCGGGAATATGAACGGCGCCCACCAGATCGTCGATCTCGACATCCGACCAGGCCCGCTTCACCTCGGACGGGGACATCGCGAAAGCATCCACGCCGACGTGCCGCGCCATCGACGCGGTTCTCTGCAGCTCCGTGAATCGCTCGGGCGTCGTTGCGACGGAGATGGCCCCCGGCGCACGGAAGCCCGTGGATTGACCTGTCTCCGCTTCGAGTCGCTGATAGAGCTTCAGGCTATAGCGCGAGAGCGCGGTCAGGTTTTCCGTCGCGCGGAGCTGGGCGACGAGACCCGCTGCATGCCAGGTCGTCCCACTCGTATAGCGATCGCGTTCGAGTAGAAGTACGTCGCGCTCGCCCCGCGCCACCAGGTGATAGGCGATGCTCGCCCCAACGATCCCGCCGCCGATGATGACGACACGAGCTTGTTCCGGAAGGGCTGAGTTCATGACCTACAGGGTGTCACCCGAACCGCACAAAACTTGAACTCGGGAATCTTGCCATCGGGATCAAGTTCATCGAGGGTCAGCAAGTTCGCGGCGGCCTCGCGAAAATGAAAGGGAACGAAGACCGAGCCGCGATTCTCTCGGATCGTCAGTTTCGCTGCGAGATGAATCTCGCCCCGTCGACTCTCGATCGTCACCCGATCGCCATCCGCGACACCGATCTCCAAGGCGTCCTCGGGATGAATCGCAACAAAGGCTTCCGGGGCAATCGCATCCAGCGCACTCGCCCGACGGGTCATCGCACCGGTATGCCAATGCTCGAGCAAACGCCCCGTATTCAAGACGTAGGGATACGCCTCATCGGGGAGTTCGGTCGCTGCCGTCCATTCCGCGGGCACGAGCTTTGCGCGCCCGTTCTCTGTCGGGAAAGTGTCGTCAAAGAGCACCGTCGGCCCTTCTTCGCTCTCGGGATCCGGATTCGGCCAGAGCTTGCCCTGCGCGCCAAGATTGTCATGGCGAAGCGTTGCGTAGCTCGAAGTCAGCCCGGCCATCTCGTCGAAGATCTCGCTGCTATTCGAATACGCCATGGGATACCCCATGCGGTTCGAAACGTCCTGCACGATATGCCAATCGAGTCGCGCTTCCCCGGGCAGTTCGAGGGCGGGACGGCCGAGCTGAACCCGACGATCCGTATTCGTGAACGTGCCATCTTTTTCGAGGTAGGCGCTCGCGGGCAGGATCACGTCCGCGAACTCAGCGGTTTCCGTCAGGAAGATGTCCTGCACGACGAGGAAGTCGAGATTGGACAGGGCCTTGCGGACCTTGTTCACGTTCGGGTCGGACAGAAAGGGGTTCTCGCCCATGATGTACATGCCGCGCACGCTGCCTTCGAGCGCTGCCCGCGTAATCTCGACGACGGTGAGCCCTGGGTCTGGAGAAAGCGATCGCCCCCAGGCCTGCTCGAACTTGTCGCGAATCGCTGGATCGCCGACAGGTTGATAATCGGGGTAGACCATCGGGACCAGTCCGGCGTCACTCGCACCCTGCACGTTATTTTGCCCGCGAAGGGGATGAAGTCCCGAGCCCGGCTTCCCGACGTTCCCCGTCAAAAGGGCAAGGGAAATCAGACAACGCGCGTTATTCGTACCGTACACATGCTGCGAGATGCCCATTCCCCAGAACAGGATCGCATTGCGCGCCTTGCCAAAGATCCGCGCGACTTCTCGAATGACTTCGGGCTCGACGCCGCAGATCTTCGACGCCATCTCGGGCGTATAGACCGCGACTGTGTCGCGAAGGGCTTCGTAATTCTCAGTCCGCTCGGCAACGAATGTTTCGTCGACGAGCCCCTCTTCGATGATCACGTTCATCAGCGCGTTGTAGAACGCAACGTCGGTTCCGGGCTTGATCCGACAATGGTAGTCGGCGTGATCCGCGATCGCCTCGCGACGCGGATCGACCACGATCAACTTCGTGCCCTTCTTTCGGGCCTGCTTGAAGAAGGTGGCCGCAACGGGATGGTTGGCCGTCGTGTTCGTGCCTGCGAGCAGTGCTGCGTCGGCGTTCTCGATATCGCCGTAAGTCGTCGTAACCGCGCCGCTCCCGATCGACTCGAGCAGCGCTGCGACGCTCGAGGCATGACAGAGGCGCGTGCAATGATCGACGTTATTCGTGCCGAACCCGGCGCGGATCAGCTTCTGAAAGAGGTAGGCCTCTTCGTTCGAGCATTTCGCGGAACCGAAGCCCGCGAGTGCATCACCTCCGTCTCGATCTCGAATCTCGGCAAGCTTCGTCGCCACAAGGTCGAGCGCCTCTTCCCAACTGGCTTCGCGGAAGGCGGGTCGAACTTCGGCGTCGTCGACGATGCCCCCCGGTTTTCGGCGACCGTCGTGCTCGCCGCGTACATCCTTCGAGAGTGCGCCCTTCGGGTAGGCCGAGTCGATTCGGATGAGCGGCTGGGTGAGGCGCTGGGGATGGGCGGAGTAGTCCCAGCCGTACCGTCCCTTCACGCAGAGCCGCCCCTCATTCGCGGAATCCTCGCGGCCCTCGGCGAAGACGATCGCGTTCGCATCGCGATCGACGTGATAGGTCAAGGCACAGCCCACGCCGCAATAGGGACACACGCTATCGACGCGCTCGAGTTCGGCGCGCGGCCGCAGCGGAACTCCGATCGCGCGATCGACGAGCGCTCCGGTCGGACAAGCCGCCGCACATTCGCCGCAGGAGACGCAAGTGCTCTCCCCCATCGGCTCGTCCAGATCAAAGGCGATCCGCGCGCCATAGCCCTTGCCGCTGCGGCCGATCACATCGTTGCTCTGGACGTCGTCACAGGCCCGGATACATCGATCACAGAGAATGCACGCCTGATGGTCGACTTCGATGACATGCGAAGAGTCATCGGCACCCCGTGCCACCTCCGCACGATTCCGAGGAAAGGGGGCGCCTGTCGCCGAATAACGACGCGCGAGTTCAAGCAGCTCGTTGTCCTTGAGGGCGACTTCACGTCGATCGGTTTCGGCGGTTCTCGGTTGCTCACTCATCAGGAGATTCGTGAGCGTCTTCCGGTACTCCTCGAGTTCATCGGAATTGGTCGTGACGGTCATGCCCGGCTGACACTCGCGAACGCACGCGGCGGCCTTGACCCGCTCCCCGACATCGACGACGCACATCCGACAAACACCGACGGGGTCGAGACCGGGCGTATGGCAGAGCGTCGGAATCTCGATCCCGTGATCGCTCGCGGCCTCGATGATCGTCTGACCTTCCGCCGCTTCGATTTCCACACCGTCGATCGAGAGCTTCATTGAACATCCTCGTTCGTCACCCGGTCCGCCCGCTTTCGAGGGGCAAGGCCAAGTTCGTCCGCCAGTTGGGCCAGCCGCTTTTTTGAAACACGACCCTCAGCGGTCCAACCACGCCCTGCATAATAGCCCTCAATCATCTCTGCGAGTCGACGCGCGGGCAGGCGCGCCCCGACCGCCGGCCCCGAGCGGAGCGGCTCTTCGAGCAGCCGCTTCGGGAGCGTATCCTCTTTAGGGCCCGCGCCCTCGCGCTGATTGAAGGCCTTGCGGAGGTCGACGATGCGCGCGGCCGCACCCTGTAGATCGATCGCTTTGAAGGACTCACCCGTGACTGCGGTGAGCAATTCGGCGCTCTCTTCGAAGAGGTCATCGAACGCTGCCCGAACGAACTTGCAGAGAACGAGGGAGTCGATCAAAGCGGCCCGATCTTCACTCTCGATCGCGTGCGCGACCGACCGAGCATCGCCGTGCAGGCGATCGACTTTGTCCGAGAAATCGGCTTCGTAGGCGCCGCTTCGATTGTGATCTGCGCCGCGGGTTCCCACCGCTAATCCGAGTGCCATCGTCTGAAGCGAGCGCGGCTCGTAGCCTGGGAGTTCCATCCCTTTTACCTGGGGCGCGCGGTCGATCGCATCCCCACCGAGTTCCTCCGCAAACCGGCGAGACCCCAACGCCAGACGATCTCCCAAACCCTCGCGGGCAGCGATCTGGTCGAGCCAACCGAGAACCGACTCGCCAAAGCGCGGACCGCCCTCGAGCTCCCCCCGGTCTCCGCACTCCATCGCGAAGGCAAGCGTCCCTCCGGCGGAGATCGTGTCGAGGCCGAGTTCATCACATCGCTGGGACGCCGCGAGCACCTCGTCGGGATCGTCGATGCCGCAAAGCGGACCGAGCGCGAAGAGGCTCTCGTATTCCGCCCGAACCTCGCGCGTGGACGCGTCGCCGTCCTTGCCCTTCGCCTGGTAGCCGAAGCGATGCTCACAGCCGATGGTGCAATGCGCGCAGGAGGCGCGACGATGGCGGCGCTCCCCTTGCCATCGCTCTCCCGCGAGAGCCTCGGCGCCTTCGAAATGGCTCTGCTGAAAGTTCCGCGTCGGCAAAGCCCCCAGCCGATCGAAGGTCAGCATGTTGCCGATCGTTCCGAGCTGGCTGTACTTCGCGGTCGCGGGCCCATTCGCGCGGTTCCGAAGCGCAAGGGCCAGCGCGCTCACGCGCTCGGGATCCGCCGACGAAGTCTCGATGTCCCCTGCCACCACAACCGACTTGAGACGCTTCGCCCCCATCACCGCGCCGAGTCCGCCCCGCCCTGCGTGCCGCCCATCGGAAGAGATCGTCGCATAACGAACGCGGTTCTCGCCGGCGATGCCGATTGCCGCGACGCGACCCTCGCTGCGGAGCGCCCTTCCGGTCTCTTCCGCCGATCGCCCCCAACTCACACTCGGCCGGAGTTCACCCCGAACCCAATCGGAAGGTGCATCGCACGCCCCCACGAAAACGATCGCGTCGTACCCCATCCGCTTTCCGTCGATTGCGAAATGACTGCTCGCGAGCGCATCGCAGATTCGATTCGTGAGCGGCGACTTCGCAACGACGGCGAACTTGGCTGACGTCGTAATGCCCGTCCCCACAAGCGGCGAGAACACGAAGATGAGCGGTGCTTCCGGCGCGAGGGGGTCGACTCCAACGGGGGCTTCTTCATGAAGCAGGAAGCTCCCAAGCCCGACCCCGCCGAGTACGCCGCGAAGGACCGCTTCGTCCAGCTCGACGACTCTTCCCTCCCGTCGGCTGAGGTCGTAGCGGAGATATTTTCCGTGGAATCCTTGCACGCGTTAACCGCCCGCGAGCGCATCGAGGACGCTGACCCGTTCGCCGGGACCGATCGGGAGGTCGAGATCCCGCACGACATCCCGGCCACCGAGGGAAACGAGATAGGATTGGGCCACGCGCCCGTCCTCGATCAACTCGAGCGAAGCGGGGAGTCTGCGCAGAGCTTCGCCTAACGTCGAAACAGGAACGTCAAAGATCGACTCCTCCAAGCCGATCGCGGCGCGACCGAGAATTTCGACCTGGGCCGTCGCATCGATATCCCGTGCGCGGACGGCGGACAGGTAGGCCTCGGGCGTGTTGAACCCCTGCCAGGGCCTCGCCTCTCCCGGTGCCACGACCTCCGACTCCTCGATCGCTTGATAGTCGAGGGCTTCCAGCAAATCGAGGGGTCGACGCTTCCCTGCGGCCAATAAGGACGCCGCGGCCTCTGCTGCGGCGCGCGCCGGATAGACTGCTGACAAAACCTGTACATGCCCCTCGGAAATCGGAGCACAAGCCCCCTCCCTTGAGAACAAGCGTTCGAGATAGCCGGCAGGAATCTCCGGGACATCGGTCCCCGTCACGAAGACGAGGTCGGACTCGACCACCGCCAAGCCATCTCGCAATCCCGCGAGCGGGCCGAGCTCGGCTTCCTGATCACGCACGACTTGCGCAGGAAGCGGCGGAAGATCCAGATCCGCCGCAGTCACGACGACGACCTCATCTACGAGCGGCCCGAGCGTCGAAACGACGTGCTCCACCATCGTTTGGCCGAACCAGGGAAGCCAGGCTTTCGCGCGCCCCATCCGCTTCGATCGCCCGCCGCATAACACGAGTGCCGCGCGCTTCATGACGGAGGCCTCAGCTCGATTCGCCGGGCGAACACGCCTCGGGAAAGCGATCCACGATGGAGAGAAGCGGCCCCAGCGCCACCTGCCCCAGACCACAGATACTGGTCTGCATCATCGTTTCGTTGAGCGAGCGCAGCACATTTTCAGTCTCCCCCTCAATCGCACCTTCCGCTTCGATCAGCGCGACCGCCTTCTCCGACCCGAGACGACAGGGCACGCACTTGCCGCAGGATTCGTTCCGGAAGAAGCGCGTGATCGACAGACCGATATCAAGCAAATCGCGGCCTTCCGCGACAAAGACCGCTGCCCCAGAACCGAGCATCGTTCCCGCCTTGGCGAGCGCATCGAAGTCGAGGGGCAAGTCGAGCGCTTCCGGCCCCAGGAAGTTGCTGGAAGCCCCCCCTGGAGCGATCGCCAAAACCGCCGCGTCGTTCTTCATGCCACCGTGAGCTGCCAGCACCTCCGAAAGCGGCGTGCCCACCGCAAAGAGAGAAACCCCGGGCCGCGCAACGTCGCCGCTGATCGACATGAACTTGTGTCCGGAGAACCCGTCGCGCCCGAGGCCATGCCACCAATCCGCCCCGCGGTCGACGATCGACACGGCGTGCACAAGCGTCTCGACGTTGTTGATCACCGTCGGTTGTCCGTACAGGCCCTGAGTGCCGGGAAAGGGCGGCTTGTTCCGAGGCTCTCCGCGGCGTCCCTCCATGCATTCGAGCAGCGCCGTTTCTTCGCCCAGGATGTATCCACCGGGCGAAACAAACACGTCCACGTCGAAGCTGAAATCCGAACCGAACAAGTCATCGCCGAGCGCACCGGCTTCTCTCGCCTCGGCAATCGCCGCTTCGAGTTGATGGCGCTCCGGGCCGTATTCGTGGCGAATGAAGACCGTGCCCCGCGAAGCACCGACACAGTAAGCGGCGATCGCCATCCCCTCGATCACGAGATGGGGTAGGTCGTGCAAGATTTCGCGATCCTTGAAGGTCCCGGGCTCGCTCTCATCGGCATTGCAGATCACGTGCTTCGGCTGCGCCGCTTCCGCGGCGACGAGCGACCATTTGCGCGCGGTCGGAAAGCCCGCCCCGCCCATGCCGCGAAGGCCCGCCGCTTCGAGAGACTCGATCGGTGCCTCCCGCGAGCCCGCGAGCACTTCCCGAAGAACTCGAAACGCGCTCGACGCACTCGCTCCTGAATAGGGATCCGCCACCGCCCATTCGCCCCGGGAGCGTGCGTTCGATCCTTCGGCTGGTAAAGCGTTCGCCGCCGCGTCCACGGCTTCTTCGATCTCATTCGCCTCGTTCGCGGAGAAGATGCGCTCACCGATCGCTGCTGCCGGAGCCTGGTCGCATCGCCCCAAACAGGAGACCTCGCGCACTTCCATCGCGCCGGGCCCGGCGCTGGGCCGTTCCTTCGCGATCGCTCCGAGGCGACTGCAGGCCCTCGGCCCCCCGGCCATGCGGCAGGCGAGGTCTCGGCAGACTTCCACTTCGACGCCGCGCGGGGGCTCGCGCCGAAAATGGGTATAGAAGGTCGAAACGCTCTCGAGCCGATGCTTGGGAACACCGAGTTCCGCCGCCAACGCCGAGAGGCCCTCGGCGGGCAGCCAGCCCTCCTCCGCCTGAAGGCGGGTCAGCGCGGCAACGATTCCTTCCTGCTCTTGGGAACTCACTCGGGACTCCGCAGCGATCGCGACCGCACATGCGCTTCGCGAATTGGCGGATTCTACCCCATCGCCGCCATCCCCATCGGGTGTCGAACGGCTAAGTTCTGCCGCCATGGAGAATGCCACCGCCGACGACGCCCTCTTCAACCTGCTCGATGAGCGCAAAGATGGAGATCGACAGATTCTCGAAGTCGAGCCCACCCCGTTTACCGGAGGGCCCTGGAACAAGGCGCACCAGCACGGCGGCGCCGTCTCCGGGTTGATGGCCTTCGCGCTCGACCGGATGCCCGCTCCGAGCCCGATGCGGCTCACGCGAATTTCCCTCGACCTCTTTCGCGGCGTGCCGCTCACGCCACTCCGGGTCGAGACGACGATCCGACGCGGGGGGCGACGGATCCAGTCACTCGAAGCGGAGCTCTACGACGGAGACGTCCTCGTTTCCCGTGCGACGGCCCTGCGGATGCGGACGACGGACGAAGTCGCCGAGCTCGATGCCCCCGCGCCCCCCGACCCCGACCTCGGTCCCGCGCCGGAATCGGCACCGCCCTTTGAGATGCGCGTTGGCCTGGAGATTCCTGGCTTTGTTCACGCGACGGAGCTGATTCCGGGTCGCGTCACGCAATGCGGTGAAGTCGCGACGACCTGGGCGCGGATGCGATGCCCCATCGTCAAAGGACAGCCTATGACGGGCACGGTTCAGCTTGCCGCCCTCGTCGACTTTGCGAGCGGGACCGGCAATGCCATGGACTACGAGCGCTTTTCCTCCATCAATGCCGATCTCTCGATCCACATCCTGCGCGCTCCGCGATCGGATTGGCTCGCTCTTCGCGGCGTCACGTCCCGCGCCGCGGATGGAATCGGTCAGAGCCACGCAGTCGTTCATGACACGGAGGGCCCGATCGCCCGAGCGTCCGCGTCGCTACTGCTCGACCGACGCTAGTTCGCGTACGGCGAGGCGCGCCGAGGATTAGAACTCGAAGCGCGCGAGCAATCCGAAATTGTGTTTTCCGGTATCGATGATCGGAATGATCACAACATCCGAGTCATACGTATCCGTCACGACGTAGGCGACGAGGTTCGCGATCGCCGCCCCTGCGACCACGTCGTACCAGTAGTGTTTGTCGGCCTCGACGCGGCTATAGGCGACGACCGATGCGGCGAGATAGGTCGGCAAGCCCCACTTCCATCCGTAGCGGTAGTGGAGGTAGGACGCACCAGCGAAGGCCGAAGCCGTATGACCGGACGGAAAGGAGCGCGCACCGCCATCGGGACGCTCGGTATCGAGGCCGTACTTGAGCGCGGTCACCGTTCCTAGCGTGACACCGGTTCCCACCGCGAGCTGGATGAAGCCTTCCTTGTCGCGCTTCCAGAGGGACGCCCCTCCCGCGAAGACGGGGATCGCTACCTGAGCGATGTCTCCATAGAGTTCGAGACCGCCTTTCGCCTGACTCTGCGCCGGCGCAAACATGATCAAGAACGCACCTAACAAGGCAGGGAACCGAACTGGTCTATTTCCGTGCCTGTCGAACATGCGCATCAGAATCCCAATCGAAGCCCGAGGCTCACGATATCCACGGTCTGGCGAAAGAACTGACCATCCGGGGATCGACCGTGGTAGTAGCGCGTGAACAACTCGATATGGCGTTCCGGCTCCGTGGGATCCGCGAGGCGAAAGCCTCCGAGGACCGAGACTTCCGGTGTAAAGCCATTCGCCTGCCGAAGCTGGAGGTCGGTTGCGAAGATCGGAGTGACGCGGCCCTCAGAGAAATGGACTGGACTCGTCCATTCGAAGCCGAACTGCATGATCAGCGGGTCAAAATCGGGCTCGGGGGACACGTAGATTCCCGCGCCCCCGTAGATCCGCAGCCACTCCCTCAGATCGTAGGAGGCGAGGAGGTCGATGGTCTCGTAGGAGACACTCTCTCGCGAGAGCGAATTCGCGAGCAGATACTCATCCCCGACATGAGAACTCGTGTGCGAGACACGCAGTTGGGTCGTCACATCGTCGACAAGGAATGAAAAGACGAGGCCGACGAAGTAGTCCTCATTCGAGAGATCGAAGGACGACGCGGTCAGATCGAAAGTCGCGTCGACCATCGCCTGGAGTCCTACCTCCCACTGCCCCCATTCGAATTCCGGGCTCCGAACGAAGGAGAACGACTCGCCAAAGCTGACATTGGCAACACGGTCGAATTCGTCGGTTCCGAGTCGCCATTCGTGGGCGACCGCAAACCGCGGCCAGCGCGGGTCTGCGGCCAGGGCCTCGAAGAGTTCATCACGGGGGAACGCGTCGTAGTCGTCCTGCCCCGTCGACTCTTCCGAAGGCTCCTCTGCTCCCTCTGCGAAGACAGGGCTCGCTGCGAAAGCAACGACCAGCACAAAGAGAACGCTCGCAAGAGCATGCAAGCCGACAACATGTGCAAAGAGCAGGCGAGCAAAGCGGGTCACAGCAGCAAACGTCCTGGTCGCGATCTGGGCGATCCCTGCCGTATCACGCAGTCTCCGTATCGGAGAAATGATAGACGCCCCACTGCCCCGAAGTTTCGGAAACAGACAATTTCAAGCGCTGAATCTGGGTCTTGCCGAAGCGTTCGGAGATTCGCCGAACGAGCTCTCGGCCGATCCACGTCGCGAGGTTCTCCGCCGACGTGTTGTTGATCGGCAGCTGGATGATCTCTTCGGTCGGAACAACATAACGACAATCGCGATACACGACTTCCGTATGCCCATCGTCGCCGTCCGTGATCTTGAGCTCCGGATGTTCGCTCGGCACCAGCCAATGCTCATCCAGCCCATCACAGAGTTCACGGATCACCGGCTTCACCTGGATGAAGTCGATCACGATCCCCTTATCTGTCAGCTGCCCTTCGATCTCGGCATCGACATGGTAGTTGTGGCCATGTAGTCGCTCCTTCGACCCGTCGGGAAAGATCAAGAAGTGTGCGCAGGAGAACTTGAAGTACTCCTTGTGCATATGGATGGCCCAGCGTTCCGTCGGCATCGGGCGAGTATGGCACAAGGGACGCGCCGAGCGGGCTCCGGACCTCCGCCCCGCGAGGGTTGACCAGAAGGCGCCGCCACCGGAAGCTCTCGCCGATGCCCAACGAGGACACCTCCACCTATACCCCCAGGTTGCTGGGCGTACTGAATCTCTCCCCGGAATCGATGGTCGAAGAATCGATCGCCGTCGGTTCCGAGGCGATCGGCGAGCGCGCGGCGCTCCTCGCGCGAACCGGTGCCGACTGGATCGATATCGGCGGGCGCTCCATCACTCCGGATGTGCCCATGATCGGGGACGAGACCGAGCAGGCCCGGCTCAAGCAGGCCCTCGAACTCCTGAAAGGCCCCGACTCCGACCGATTCCACTACCGGGTTTCCGTCGATACCTGGAGCTCGGCGACGGGATGCAAGGCCCTCGAACTCGGGGCCGACGGCGTCAACTACACGGGTGGGCCGCTCTCGAACGAGCTCCTCGACGCGGTCGCGGCCCGGCAAGCGACCCTCTTCGTCACGTTCATGCCCTACGAAAACGCCTACGCCATGCGCACCGCCGCACCCGCGGAGGTCGGCATTCAAGCCGTTCTCGATCATCTGGGTGCGAAGGTCGAAGCGGCACGGCGCGCGGGCGTCGAGAAGCTCGTCCTGGATCCGAATCTCGGCATCATCCACCCGACGACGGACGATCACCAAAAGATTCATCAGCAGTTGGCGATCCTGTGGAATCTCGACGCCCTGCGTCCCCTGGGCTGCCCGACCCTGCTCTACGCCGCACGCAAGCCCGAGCGCCTCGCGCGAATCATGACCGCCTCCGCCTGCTTGCATGCGCGCGCCGACTACATCCGTACCCATACGCCGGAAATGATCTGGCGACTCCATCAAGGGACGAGCTGAGATGTCGGGGGGGCGCATCGATCTGTCCGGATGCAGGGCGCTCGTCACCGGTGCTGCTCATCGGCTCGGCCGAGCACTCGCTCTTTCCCTCGCCGAGTCCGGCGCGGATGTCCTCATCCATTGCCGTTCGAGCCAGGACGCGGCGACGGAACTCGCGAATGAGATCGAGAAACGAGGGCAGCGCGCCGCCGTCGTTGTTGCGGACCTCGCGAACGCGGAAGAGACCGCAACGCAATTCGCGGGCGCGATCGCCGACTTCGGCGGACTCGACATCCTGATCAACAATGTGGGCACGATCGTCTGGAAAGACTTCGAGGGCCTCGACGCGAATGACTGGCGGGCGTGTCTCGACGGAACGCTCTTCGCGACGCTTCACGCAAGCGAAGCCGCCCTCCCCGCGCTCCGAGGCTCAGGTCGCGGACGCATCATCAACATTCTGGACGCGGACGCCGACTCGACCGACCCCGTTCCCTTCGCGACGGCCTACAAGATCGGCAAGCGCGGCAGCTATACGCTGACCAAGACGATGGCCGTGACCGAAGCGTCCCACGGCGTCACGGTCAACGCGGTCTCCCCCGGCACCCTCGAAGACTCGCCCACGAAGCCCGCGCTCGATGCGATTCCGGCGGGTCGCTACGGAACCTACGACGATGTCGCGAGCGCAGTCTTGTACCTGGCGAGCGAGGGCGCGAGTTATGTCACCGGCGCCCACCTCAAGGTCTCCGGCGGATATCTGATCTAGGGGCGGCCTAACACCCGTGTCTCAGCTCTGGGGCTGCGCAAAGGGCCCCTCGGCCAACCAGCCGAGCAGATCCCGCAGCGCGTTCTGATTGATCTCGTGCCCCATTTCATACTCGCCCCAGGCCGGTTCCAGCCCTAGTTCCTTGAGCTTCTCGAGCGATTCACGGCCGTTGTCGATCGCCACCATCGGATCGTTCGTGCCGTGAATCAGCAGCGAAGCGAGTCCTGCGCGCGCCTCGTCGGGCTGAAGACCCTGCAAGACGAGATCCGGCAGCCAGGTCGAAAGCGCGATCATCGCGCGGAATCGCTCGGGACGGCCGAGGGCGAGGTCGTAGGCCATGACACCGCCCTGACTGAAGCCCATCACGACGAAGCGCTCCGGATCGATCGGGTACTGCTCGAGCGCGTCTTCTACAAAAGCCTCAAGGACACCGCGGGCTCCCACCAAAGCGGTCGGATCGAGTTCCCCGCCGCCCGTCATCGGAAACCAGGCGTAGGCGCGCTGGCCGGGGGCAGGCTCGACGACGACCGGGCCCTGGGGACAAAGGAACATCACTTCATCGCCCTGCACGACCTGACTCACGAGCGGCGCGATTCCCAGCAGATCGTGCGCGCTGGCACCGAACCCATGAAGCGCAAGGATCGTCGGAAAGGGCCCCGAGCCGGACGGGATATGGGCGGTGTGCATGAGTTCCATGAAAGGTCGATTCCTCTTTCTTGTTTGCATCTTGTTTGCGGGTCATCCGCTAAGGACGCGTTCTTCCCGCTCGAATAGCGCTCGAATTTTGGCCAGCTGGCCAAGCCTCGCCGCACTGACGCGCAGGAGCGCAGCAATGTGAATCGGCGGCGCCGAGGAGGGTACAGGGCTCGCTGTGTCGTGCTATCCATGCCCCCGAAACGGGAGGGCAGGAAGTGATGCCCTCCGGACGCACTCGCTGCCACGCCCCCGGCATCGCCCAGATCGCGAACCGCGCGACCCGCGGCGACCGACCTGATCGCACAGGCCGAGGCCCAGCCGGGCATCAAGCGAATGCGAAGCCAGTCGAACGCAAATCCCATCGATGAGGGGCGGACACGTCCCACCCAACACCCCGCAAGGCGGTGCCCAGGACCGGGCCCGCAACACCCAGGAATGAGCATCATGACCGAACAAGCCAAGAGTCTGTTTCAAAAAGTCTGGGACGCGCACACCGTCCGTGAATTGCCCTCGGGCCAGACCCAGCTTTTCATCGGCACCCACCTCATCCACGAAGTCACGAGCCCCCAGGCCTTCGCGATGATCCGCGAACTCGGCGTGCCCGTCCGCTTCCCGAATCGAACCTTCGCGACGGTCGACCATATTATTCCGACCGACGATCAGTCCCGCCCCTTCTCGGACGAACTCGCCGAAGCCATGATGAGTGAGCTCGAGCGCAACTGCCGCGACCACAACATCACGTTCTTCTCTCCCGAGAGTGGAACCCAGGGCATCGTCCACGTGATCGGCCCGGAGCTCGGCCTGACCCAGCCCGGCATGACGATCGCTTGCGGCGACTCCCATACGGCGACCCATGGCGCCTTCGGGGCCATCGCCTTCGGCATCGGCACCAGCCAGGTCCGCGACCTGCTCGCTTCCCAGTCGATGGCCATCGCCCCTCTCAAGGTCCGACGCATCGAAGTGACCGGCGAGCTGCAGCCCGGCGTCTTCGCCAAGGACGTGATTCTGGCGATCATTCGGCAGCTCGGCGTCAACGGCGGCGTGGGTTACGCCTACGAATACGCGGGCGAAGTCTTCGATCGGATGACGATGGAAGAGCGCATGACGGTCTGCAACATGTCGATCGAGGGCGGAGCGCGCTGCGGCTACGTGAATCCCGATCAGACGACGGTCGAATACTTGCGTGGTCGCCGCTTCTCTCCGGACGACGAACACTTCGCGGGCAAGGCCGAGGCCTGGCTCGCACTCGCTTCCGATCAGGGCTGCCATTACGACGATGTCGTTACGATCGATGGATCGAAGATCGAACCCTCTGTCACCTGGGGCATCCATCCCGGGCATAACCTGGGCGTCGGCGAAGCGATCCCGACCCCGAACGAAGTCGAAGACAGCGAACGCGCCGGTGTCGAAGAAGCGCTTGAGTACATGGACTTCGCCGCGGGCGCCTCGATCGCCGGCACGCCGATCGATGTCGCCTTCATCGGTTCGTGCACGAACGGCCGCATCTCCGACCTTCGCGAAGCCGCCAAGGTCGCGAAGACGGGCCGTGTTAAGGATGGCGTTCGAACCTTCGTCGTCCCCGGCTCCCGCGCGGTCCAGAAGCAGGCCGAGGAAGAGGGGCTGCCCGAGATCTTCCGCGCGGCCGGTTTCGACTGGCGCGAGCCCGGATGCTCGATGTGCCTCGCGATGAACCCCGACAAGCTGAAGGGGCGCGAAGTCTGCGCTTCGTCGAGCAACCGAAACTTCAAGGGTCGCCAGGGATCGCCTTCGGGGCGCACGCTGCTGATGTCCCCGGCCATGGTCGCCGCTGCTGCGATCGCCGGCGAAGTCGTCGACATCCGCAAGATCGACTGATCTAGACCGATCCGCCCCCCCCCCCCCCCCCCCCCCCCAAAAAAAACAACGCGCGCGATTTCGGCATCCATTACTACCCGGTCAGTGACGTGCGTCAGGGCATCGTAGTAA
>Ga0316208_1002260_pt1 | contig 16042 bp, 7 predicted proteins | sample 3monopyrite_MG_FD_204944 | JGI IMG/M metagenome (GOLD analysis project Ga0316208, IMG submission 204944) | Microbial mat bacterial communities from mineral coupon in-situ incubated in ocean water Damariscotta River, Maine, United States -... | ecosystem: Environmental > Aquatic > Marine > Coastal...
GCCTTTGACAACATCTACGCGGCGATCCGCGAAGGTGAAACGATCGCTAAGCCACTGGGCGAGGCAAACATTGCTGACGACCTGGTCGTCAACATGGTCGACGTGGGTGAAGAAACCGGTGCCCTGGACGTGATGATGTACAAGGTCGCCGACATGTACGACGAAGACGTCAACACTCTCGTTGACGGTATGGTCAAACTGATCGAACCGATGCTGGTTGTTGTGCTCGGCCTCGTCGTCGGCTTTATCGTCATCGCCCTGTTCATGCCGCTGATTAAGCTTCTCAACGACCTGTCCTGACGCAATCCTGTCGATGGACATCGTTTAACTGACGAGTACTCAGGATTTAACCGCCCAACCGGGAGCGTTCTGCGCGGTCACCACTGATCCCGCAATGAAGCAAGGAGCCGATTAATGATCTCTCGAAAAACTCACACAAAGCGTCGTCATACTCGCCACTCTGCATTCTCGCTGATTGAGATCATGGTCGTTCTGGTGATCGTTTCGATCCTGATGGCTCTTTTACTGCCAGCTCTAGGTCGCGTACGCACGACGGCACAGATCGCTTTAGCCAACGCTGAAATGGATTCGCTCAAAGCATCAATCACGAACTTCAAAAGAGAATACGGCATCGAGCCTCCGAGTGGTCTTACTCTGTTTCCTCCTGGAGGAACCGGTGCCCTTGGCAACTGGACCGACGCCCGTTCGGTTTCACTGATTCGCCAGATGTGGCCCAAGTTCGATTTCCAGCAAAGTGGCGGACTTAGCGCAGCCGCATTCGGCACCGCCACAAGTCTGACGCTGGAAGGCTCAGAATGTCTTGTCTTTTTCCTGGGCGGTACACGTGACGCAGCAAGCGGTGCGCTGATTGGGTTCTCACAGAATGAAAGGCTTCCGTTCCAGGGTTCAGGAAGTCGTGTTAATCCATTCTTCGAGTTTGACGGCGGGTACGACTCGGGCACTTCCAGCTGGACGGGGCTGCTGACAGACACAGTAGGAAACAACGGAATTCCGGAATACCTGGGAGTGCTGCCAAGTGCGACCAAACCTTATGCGTACTTCAGCAGTTATGGAGGAAAAGGCTATCGACTGGCAGAGAATGACAGCATCGATGGCACGGTCACAGCGACCGTCGCCAACCCGGAACTGGCTCGTCCGTTGCCGTACTTCAAGGATTCAAACACCAAAGTGCCGTACAACCGCGACAGCTTTCAATTGATCAGCCCAGGCTTCGACTATCGCTTTGGCGTGGGCGGTTATTTTGACAGAGATGATGCGCAGATTCAGGCAACCTTGATAACCAGAAATAAAATCAATGATCCGAGTTCTATTGACGGACTTCACGAGCACGACAACATCACCAATTTCAACGGCGGCCAGCTTCTGCAGTAACCACACGTTTCGTGCGTGTCGCGTGTGGCAAGGATCAATTCCTATGGCCTGGACTGGACCGGCTTCAGTCAGGCGAAGTTTTGGAGGCGTGAGCAATGACTGAATCAGAATGGGTAATGCGAGTGCTGCCCAGTCGTCAGTCCGCTGGGAACCGCCAGGGTTTTACACTTCTGGAATTGATTATCGTCGTTGGCGTTATTGGACTTCTAATGGCGTCGTTGGGTGCCGTCATCAGCAACATGCTGCAGGGCGCAAGAGAAACTCAGACTGTGGCAACACTGCAGAAAGTTGACGGTCTGCTACTTGAACGACAGCGTGCTCTCGAACGGTATTTCAGCCGTCCGACTTCCGGGTTTAAGGCGATCGTGAATCGCAGAGTCCGGGCGTTCCACGTGGTGATCCCGGGGCTTGATTCCGATTTCGTCGACAAGATGACTCGCAAGCAGTTTCAAAAATTCTATATGCCACAATCGTTTGCCGACTTCGTCTGGGCAGGCCAGTTTCTGAGTGACGTCGAACCGGGCATTGACAACGGACGGCCGGGTAATCCCACCCTTCCCAATGGAATACCGGACAGAATCGAGGGGCTCAGCCTGCCGGCCAAATTTGACCTGACGAAGCACGATCCGGTCACCGAAAGTGCTGAGATGTTGTATTTCGCGTTGACTGAGTTAGATGTCTTCGGTGTACCGCCGATTGGCGGCGATGAATTCAGCACGAATGAAGTTGCAGACACTGACGGTGACGGACTTAAGGAGTTTGTCGACGGTTGGGGACAGCCGCTGCGTTTTTACCGATGGCCAACAAGACTTATTAAGCCTTACGGAGTCTTTGGACCGGACCTTCAGCCTGGAGATGCTGGCACCAACGACAACATCCTGGTTGAGGACAAAGGGTTACCTACGCCCGTTTATCACACAGATGTCAGGTCAGACTTTCCCGGTCCCCCTACCATTCCGGATTTCGCTGAGGTTGGCTGGCCAGGTACGGATGATGTGATTGTCACAACGCCAATCAGAGATCAGGCGAGCATCTACTTGAGTGGACTCCCCAAACCTCCAATTGTGGCCGGGCAATACGACTTGCTGAACGCCGACCCCGAGGATCCCTACGGCAGGCTGCTTGTCGAATTTGACAGGTTCGCGGCGACAGGCCAGGACCTGCTTACCTGGTTCCCGGAAACGCTTTACCACGATCTGAATACTTACCACCGACCGCTCGTCATTTCCGCCGGTGCCGATGGGCAATTAGCCCTCTACGAACCCTACATCGTCAACGAGGACATGAACGGGAATGGCAGTGTGACGATGGCTGAGGATGGTACTAATCGCGGGTTTCCCCTTCCACCAGGTTTCCCGGTCGTCTTTCCGGCGGAAGACGTGAATTCAAACGGAATGCCGGACCAGCTGTTCGAGAACATTGACGGAATTCCAGGCGACGAGCTGATTCTGGGATATCTGGCCATGCCTCGGAGTCTGGTGGACACCGATGGGGATGGTGTTTTTGACGTAAACGGTGAAGAGTATGGTCTCGATGACCTCAGTACTCGGCGTATTCGCGCAGGAGGACGATAGTCATGCATCAGCTCCAACCTCGGCCCACCAGCCCCCGACGGGGCTTCACGTTGATCGAACTCCTGATCGTTGTGACATTGCTGCTGCTGCTCACAGGAATGACTGTCGTAGCCATCGATTTCACGTTTCAGGCAGAGCGAGTGAAGTCAGGTGCTCGACAGGTGCAGTCACTTTTGACAGGCGCCAGAGACCGAGCCATAGCACTCCGAAAGCCCTGTGGAGTTCGCTTCTTTCTTGAAGACGATGACCTGAACGGCCGACGCGTCACATCGATGGCCTACATCCTGGAAGCCGATCCGTGGAAGGATGGGACGGTCGTGCTGGAGCGGATCGACGACGTCGCTCCCTTCGAAGAGGCTGACTCATCCGATGTGGCCATTGTAAAAGGAAGTCCAAACACTCTCTGGAGTACGCTGATGCTCAGAGGGTATATGGAAGGATTCGAAGACATCAATTTGAATCACCAGCTCGACGTTGGTGAGGATACGAATTTTGATCAACGACTTGATACTCAGAATCCAAAGATCAGGATCATTGAAAAATCCCCAAGGGATGCAAACCCCTGGTATTCCGTCCTGACTCACCGCATCAGTCCGGGGACGAACGAACTGCAGATCATCGGGGGGTACGAAGGAGGCATCTCAAAGCCATTTCCTTCCGTTCAAGCGCATGAAACCGGCCGCAGACTGGACTACGAATTGAAGATGCCTCCTCGGATTCTGCCGGATGCCGATCTTGTGCAGTTGCCTGCGGGTGTCGTGATCGATCTGGATGCTTCCAAAGTGCCGGACGCATGGCGACCCGAAATCGGCGCAGGTTATGAGCGTCCCTATCGAAAACGACTGGACATCATGTTCTCGCCCCAGGGGACAGTCATGGAAGGTTCGACTGGACTGATTCATCTGGTTCTGATGCTGCGAGAGGATGCGGACCTGATGGTTCGATCAGATTTCACAGACAGACGCGCCCCTGTGAATCTCTTACCCCCGAGCACTTCCAAGGACAAGACCTCATTCAAGAAGGAACGGTCTGTCCTGGTCGAAGGTCATCCCAACCTGCCTCCGGATGCCAAAGTTGGTGGGGACGTCTCTCTCGTAACGATTTATACCAGAACCGGAAAAGTCGCATCTCCACTTGTGGACGTGACTGACGCGAATAGTGATGGCTGGGCGGATGACCCATTTCGGTTTGCTGTGCGTGGCGAGGTGACCAACCAATGAAAAAACTTTCCACAAACAGTTCTGACCGTCTGACACTTGGACTGCGATACCGCAGTGAGTGTCGCATGTCACCGAGAACGGGGACGACGCTTACCGAAGTCCTGATGTCCCTCATGATTATGAGTATCGGCGTCGTCTCGATCGCAACGCTCTTTCCATTGTCGGCCAGCCGTGCGATCCATGCCACACATCTCACCAATTCGACAATTCTAAGAAACAACGCGGAAGCGATTATTGAATCCAATCGAGATTTGGTGTTCGACCCGGACGGCGATGGAGTTCGCAATCAGGGAAGCTACGTCGTTGACCCGCTTGGGTATCGCGAAATGGAAGTGATGTCCGCATTGCTTCCGACGACTCCACCACAACCGCCGGCTCAGAACTTCTTTGGAAATCGAGTCCCACCCCCGGCATCTGGCTTTGACTCTTACCCCTTGCCTTTCCGCTATCTGGGCAGCTTTGACGATACGTCGCTGACTCTTGTTCAGAAAGCTCAGCACAAGCAATTGATGCGTAACCTGGTGACCCTTCCCGATCAGTTCATTGATCTCGTCGATGATTTCCCCGAGACCGCGACATCAACTTCCATGACACTGTCCAGTCAGACCAGTGGGGCGGACTTATTGAGTACACTGGTCAGTAATGCTTCCCTCACCTCGCCCGATTTGCCATTTCGATTAACACTGAGCGATCTGACTGGACGTCTGAGTGAAGTCCGAGGTCACGAAGACCTGAACGCCAACGGTGTGTTTGATCCTGGCGAGGTCGACTTCAATGGTGACGGGATTGCTGAAGCCATCACATTGAGCGGGCAGACTGTGTCCTGGACGACACCGCTGACCGCCACATTAATGTCAAACGGCATCGGCCAAGTTCGGTTCGACGCTCCGCTGTCCGGGTACTCCTGGCTGCTGACGGTTAAGTCGCAGATTCCGGGAATCGTCAATATTGAGGTCGCGGTTTTCTTCAAGCGTGCCTTCTCGCTTGACGCAGAACAGGTCTACCTCGGTGACCTGCGACCATTTGATCCGGGCCCTGACGGCCTGCCAGGAGTTGCTAATTTCGATGACAACTTGAACTCAATCGATGACGACATCCTGGAGATGGGTTTCCCATTTACCGACGACCAACCGACAAACAAGCTGGTTCTTGAACTCGATCCGGCTCTCTACCTGAACTCAACGGCCCCAACAAAGCCGGCTCTCAGGAGAGGTGGCTACGTCTTCGACACGAAGAATCTGACCTGGAATCGAATACGCAGCTTTCAGTTCGAAGACCTGGACGGCGACGACTACGACGAGTTCGCCACTGTAATCCTGGAAGACAACATTGATCGTTACAACACTGAAGACGTCGATCGAGATGGTGCCTTGGCAGCACGCCAGGACATTATTGAGGATGCCAACAACAACGGCATTCTGGATTCAGGCGAAGACCTCAATGGCAACGGACAACTTGATGTCTTCGTCATTCCGTCAGAAGACAAGGATGGCGATGGGGATATTGATCGCGGCGGCATCATTGTTCCACATGGCATTATTAAAGTGTTCAAACTTTCGTCGAAGAATGAATGATGAACAAAATCCTTCAAAGACAACAGATGTCTGCAACGGCTTCTGCCGATACTGCGCCGATCATCAGAGATGGACTGCGATTTCGCGGTGAAATCTCGGCTGATCCTCCGGGTTTTGTCAGGCGTGGTTTCACGCTCGTGGAGATGCTCGTTGCCGTGACTCTGGTGCTGATGATCATGCTGCTGTTTGCAGAGATCTTCGGGCTGGCCAGCGAGTCCATGACATTGCAGATGGCAATTTCGGACAACGACCAGCAGGCCCGTATGCTGTCAACAGTGCTCCGGGCAGATATGAATCAACGAACATTCAGGAGCCTTGTCCCGTTTTTCCCGAACGAAGAATCTGCAGACTTCAGCAGTGACAGGATATTGAATTTTAATAACCGTCGAGGGTACTTCTACCTCTCGCTGAACGCTCAAGCAGATGGAACAGACAATGTTTTGCAGTTCACGGTAGAAACCAGCTCAGACACACCTTTCTACGGAAAGGCAGAAACACTGCCACCACTTCCAGCGCCAGGGAACGTGACGGCATTCTGGGACAACACAAATCAACCCGACTGGGATGACGGGCAAGGTCGACCAAACGGCTCCGCCTTTTCACAAGTTGCAGAAGTTTCCTACTTCATGCGAGGCGGCAGTCTGTATCGGCGAGTCCTACTGCTTCGTCAGCCGACTTCTATCTCGAGTCCAGAGATGGTGCAGCCAACCCAAAGCACTCCGAATGCCGGTTTTGACTACTTTGACCCCACAACTATGCCGCGCCTTTACTTTGGTGATTTCTGGAATGATTTCGACTATTCAGCCCGTAACGATGCAGTAGTCGCCGCGTTCATACCACCGACTCTCGCTCCCGACTTCGGTGCCCGTTTCATTGGCCTGGACAAGTTGAACAATCAGGACCCACCGAGCACTTACCCTCTTGGCATCTCCAGAATGCGGTTCGGCTTTGACCGGGTGACGGGGCTCCCGCGTGAATACAGCGACAGTAGTGGGTCTGGTTTTTTCATTGGGCGATTCATCCAGGAGGAAACGTCACACCCGGATTTCAACTATCCATACGAATTGTCGTTGATCAACGGCAACAATGAGAACCCCTTCGATTCATCGGTCATACTGACAGACAATTTGAATACTGACCTCCAGACGGTTCCGGACGGCGTCCTTGACGAATTTGCGAATGGCCCACGTGCCGGGGAAGACCTCCTACTGTCCAACGTTCACGAGTTCCGCATTGAAGTCTGGGATGATCGCCTGAGCGACTTCGCGCCGATTGCACATAGCCGCAGTGATGCTGGTCCCGATCGAATCGCCGGAAATGGTGACGATGTCCCTGGTGACTTCCATTTCAGCCGGCGTCTCAACAACTCCTATTTCCCACCAGGCGGTGGAGCCTCTGTGTTTGACACGTGGCACCCGCATTACGACTTGGACGATGCGGACGGACGACATCGCGACGACCCGTTTTTCGATCCTAGTACGATCGGTGGGCCACCATTGCCCGCCGGATGGTCGATTGTTAATGACATCGAAAATCCACCATTCCGTCCGATGACGTTTGACCCGACTGGCATTAGTGCGCCACTGCCTGCAAACGTAAATACTGGCGCGCTCACAGGACCTGAATGGCAACCCAACACACCCTACCTGGTTGGCGACGTCGTCTTCCCACAAGTTCTTAACGACGCCGATTACGATGGCATTGCCGACGCCGCTGTACCACCCGCACCCGCAGTCGAAAGCCCAAACAATCCTGTCGAAGGGTCTGCAAATCGCGGGTATCTCGGACGCGCCTTCTACTATCGTTGTGAAAAAGCCGGCACGTCCGGACCAGCTGCGCCGGCGTGGAGTGCTGCTGAGAATAAGAATGATGACGTTATCATTGGCGACCCGGATCCTGCAGATCTCTTACCCGCCTGGGAAGCAGTACAGAACTTGCGTCCGATCAAGTCGATTCGTTTTACCATACGTTTTCTGCATCCTCGGTCGGGCAAGATGCGGCAACTGTCGTTGGTGCATTCTCTGGAGAGCAGTGGCTAATACCGGTCGAGTGGGCCTGCCTCACATGCGAGGAATCAATATGGCTCCTCGCTTCGAGGGCAAAGCCAGAAGACCATACGTCAATCAAAGGTAGATAAAGTCCTCGGGCCTGTCACTCAGGAATGTGTCGAGAATAACTTCCCAAAAAAATGATTCATGGTGAGTCGTAGGCTGGAACAAGCTCTGCGCAGTTCCGGCATTTCAGCATTGTCGTACTGCCGGAACTGCGCAGAGCTTGTTCCAGCCTACTGTTCGAAATCGGGAAGTTATTCTCCACACGTTCCTAAGCGGTTTTCAATTGTGAGCCGAAGACTGGTGCTCGGTGAGCCATTAACTGAATTGTCGACGAATTTGTAGCGGTCGTAGTCCGCGATTCAAGAAGATTGCCGCACTCCAGGCCCGTTTAAGATGTGGATGCGGGCCACAGAAATACGTTTCCGACGCGTGTGCTTTCACTTCCCGACCTTCGTTGGGGCAGGATAGAGCGAAGTCGGTCTTCTCTCAGGAGAGTCAGATCATGTTTCGATTCAAAACCCTCGCTCATTCAGGCATTTCAATTCTGGAACGAGTCACGCGACTTCGCAGACGCGGTTCCCGCCGTGGTTCGACGTTGCTGGTCGTCATGGCCCTGATGGGGCTGTTGACCGTCCTGGGTGTGATGTTCTTTTCGTTCGCTACTCAGGAACAGACGAACGCCGAGAACTTTTCGACCGTCGCACCAGGCCCGTCCGACGACGTGGATTATTTCAGCTTTGCGCTGGAACAACTGATCGTGGGGCCGGAGCGCCGGTACAAGAACAGTGCCTTGTGGGGGGGACGATGGTCACTGATGCCCAACGCCTACGGTTTCGACTCACACCCCTATACAGGCTCCGGAGTGCATGTCACTCAGGATTACACCGGCGCACAGGGGCCGGACCCATTTATCGACATGGACTATGATGGTACGTCAACCGATGAAGATGGCCCCCCCCCAGCCTTTGATACTCAGTACCTGCTGGCCATTAATGATTCACCGGCAGCCGCGCGCCGTATTGAAAAGCGAATCGACCTGCTCCCAGCACCAGATGTGGGGTACACCTACCCGGACGTGAACAATCCGTTTCTAGCCTACGATGGATATACCCTGGACCCGTTTAACGGCGGCAAACTGCGAGTCGTGAAGCCGTCGTTCTGGGTTCCGCAATTGCTTCAGCGGGAAGAAACCGATGACAACACTGACAGTATCGTTGACCCTGAGGAAGACTTTAACGGCAATGGTATTCATGACGTTGGCGACGCCATGTTGGACCATCGCTGGTTCCGCAGTTCATTCGCGAGAGAACGTATCTTTCGACCGCACCCGGAACACGTTGATGCAAAAACGGGCGTGAAGCGGTTCCTTGATGAGAACGACCCAACCGACCTGGCAATCATTCTCGCGAACAACATCAGCGGCGGATTTCCGTTTGATGGTCCCGTCGACCCGTCTTCCGGGACACTCCAACCGATCCAGAACGGCGTCTGGCAAAGAACGGGGTTAGCAGGAAATCCCTGGACTCCGGACGACACTTACAATTTCGATGCCGACAATGATCTTGACGGAATCCGTGAAGGCATTCTGATGGATCTTGATTTCCCGCCACAGGAACGTCCGTCCGATGGAAAACTGTACGTTCCCATTTTCTCCATGACGGTGATGGACGCAGATGGTCTGTTCAATCTCAACATGCACGGCAATATGTCGGGTGATACCCGTCCGCCCGGCTTCACCACCAGTGGCGAATTCGGTGATACCAGGCCATTGTCGCGTTCCAACGACGGCCTTTCGCCTGCCGAAATTAACCCATCATGGGGTTTCGATGGCGAACCCGGATACGAGGGAATCCGCACTTCCATCGATGGCTTCAACGACTATCTGAATTACTACAATCGCGACCCGGCCAATCGAACAGAGCTGGCCAATATGGAATACTGGTGGGGCTCGAAGGGGCGACTCGACTATACCGGCGGTGGTTCTCAACCCGAAGTCAAGCCCGGACGGTGGGGTGATGCCGAGCGCGTTCTGAACGTCTGGCGTGAGTCATCCGGCAGCTTTCCGATCTCTCTGAACGTCCCTGGCGATTCCTACCTGTTTCCGTTCCCTGGCGTGTGGAACGAAGACGATAACCAGAACCAGTACGCAGGCGGTGGCCAGTACATCGATCCGGTTAGCGGATCTGTAGTGAATGCAAACGTCGTCAATCGATTCGGAGCCCAGACGTATGCAGCTTTGTCGCCTCTGAGTTTCGACGGTCGTGGCTATCACTACCAGATTCGGAACGCTGGCGGAGGAAATTTTCTTTCGTATCCCAAGCGACTGGACCTGATCAGAGCCAACCCTGGTGGCTTGACTAACCCGTCAACGTGGCTGAGGTATCGCGACTATGGATTGGCTGCTGACATCCGATGGCGAACCCTGCCCGCCAATGCGGGTGCGTCGCTGATGCCAGGAACGCCTCGCACCGGCGTCCTGTTCATCGATGGCTCAAATAATCTTTACGACGACCCGCTCGAACTGACACTCGAAGAGGACTATCGAATTCGCGACGACGCCCCATTTCCGGTTGAGGACATCGCCGGACTCCACCTGAGTGTGAACGACCTCGCGAGTAAAGGATTGACTACCCGTGCCTCTGAGGTCTTTCCGAATCTGCTGAACCTGACGAACACCGATCCATCAGCGGTCGAACGCCGCAAACGATTCACCACCGAAAGTTGGGATCGCAAGCAGTTCGGCCTGCCGCTTCCATTTGGAATGGGCACGGACGGGGCTCCTGGTCTCGTAAACGTTGACGATGACAAGAATGGATTCAAAGATGACCTGGGTGAACTTGGGTGGCCGGGTACCGACGACAGCCGATGGTGGGAGTTCTCAGCCGATGTTGACGAGGACGGATTGCGCGAGTTTCCGCCTGAGTTCGGACTACCTGCAGGAGTCAGTCCTCCGCCTCTCGATGGACACTACGATTATCTGCGACAGTCAGGCGGCAATCCTTCCATGGCCTATTACGGGTTCCATGACAAACGCCCCTGGAACACCATCGCCTATGGACCATTCAGTCCGTTCGGGAGCATTTGCGAGGATCCATTCCGACCGCAACTTCGACGACTGCTCGAAATCGAAATCGGAAATCGCGACGAATTGAAACTCCAGTTCCGCTTCAGCGTCAACGAGATCGTTGACGTGGAACGTCGTCCCGACGCAGCGGCGCATCCCTATACAGGCAACCTGACGTTTCGAGCGTTGACTCCTCATGCCGACTCCGATCAGGCCGCTAACGTTACTAACATCCAGATTCTTACGCCGGGGGAAGAGTTACCACCATTTCCGCCGAGAGCTGGTGGCGGGCGTAACGAGCACGAGGCACAGGAGTTCTGGGCACGTTATGACCGGCAGCGAATGGCTCGCGATATTTACGTCATTCTGTACGCACTATGTGGTGGTGATGATTCACAAAACTATCTGGCCGATAATAGTGCGGGAGCTGTCTACTCACAGCTTCAGACTCGGGAGATGGCTCAATTTGCGGTCAACATGGTTGACTCAATGGACCGTGATAATGTTATCACGATCTTTGAATACGATCAAAATCTGGCTAACGGATGGAATCTCGACGACCAGTCCTACACGACCGACGGTGGTCCCCCTGACCGCGCAACCGTTGCCGGTGTCGAGTCACAGCAATTAACATTCAGCGAGTCGCTCTGGGTCTTCCAGAGGAAGCTGACCAACGACAACTCGTACACACCGTTTGACGAAACGAATCCACCAACGACCTTACCTCCACGGCCACAGGATGGCTTCCATTTCATTTTCGCAGAACTCCGTAACGCTAATGTCGAAGCCGTCGACATGGCTGCCCAAGGTGTTGATTCGAGCACCAATTCTGCGTTTGCATCGTGGCGACTTCGGTGGGAGGACACCACAGACGCGACGACGATTGGCCGGATCGAGACGTCTAACAATCTTCCATCCGGTAACGGTTTTGCGTTTACGAGTAATGGTTCAACGATCGAGACGATCTCGGCCGGCGAACGCTTTACGATCGCGTCGTCAAACTGGACATCCGCCGATTCCAGTGATCTGTTCGCCGACTTCAACCCCGGCAGTACTGACCACGAACGTGTTGCCCCTCGCAGCTCCAGCCCGGCAGTCACGGGTAGCAGCTCGGCTCCGAATAATCCGACCGGTTTAACTCCCAATTGCGATCTGGATCTTGTCCACACTGCGGGCACTAACCAGGACCGCTTCGAGCTCTTGGCGGCCGGCAGCGTCAATGGAGACTTCCTTTCACGAAATTTCGAACCAGGGACCGGCAGCGTTGGGGTCACACTGGTACTGGAGCGTCGGGCAAACCCGACCCTCCCGCAGTTACCTGTAACCGAGAACCCCTGGGTCGTGGTCGATCATATGCCTGCCACGCGTCGACCACTGATTACATCGGATGCGATGGCTGCGACCCAGCAGCAAACTATTGACGCGCTCGAAACGGCGACCAGCCTGCAACGGCGGGAACCACTTAACGGGCATCAGGATGGCCTGACCGATCACGTCGACGACTTCATGACTAATGGTACAACAGAGCTTGCCAACAGCTTGAACGTCAACAATCAGTACGACACCGTCGTGACGTCATTCCGGCGTTATCAACCTCACTTTGATCGCGACTTCGCATCCGCAGGCGAGCTGCTGATGATCCCTTTGTACGGCCCGAAATCCGTGACGCGATCGATACGGGCCAGTCAACTAACACCCGAGCTTCAGCATACGAACCGGAGTGGTTTTCCGGCAATCGCTGCAGCCAAGTTTATGCACTCCACGGATACCACAAACCCAAATCACTGGCACCGCCTGTTGTCATTTGTGGAAGTCCCCACTCGAACGCATCGCCAGCTGGGAAGCCCGTTTATTACCGCTCGCGTGCCGGGTCGCATTAACCCCAACACCATTCGACATCCAGAAGTTCTGGCTGGCTTGATTGACGACGACCTGCTCTACACCGCTCCTGAGCGCGATGTGAATGGGGACGGCATCGCCAACGATGGTACAGGCGGAACCCCATTCGAAGACTTCAATGGAAACGGCACCTTTGATCATGGCCTGCCAGGCCGCGACCTGGGCGACGCCATTGCCGACGCTGCCAGTTTCCCAAGACCGTCAAACGATATTGTCATCCCGGTCAACGTGCGAGACTGGTGGTTCGACTTCCTGGCAACTCGTGATGGCGTCGACCCCAATACGGGACTGGTCCTGCCCGGACTTTCTGTGGCCCGCCCATTCCGGGATCCCGCACTTGCCTATTCTGATCTCACACAGGTTCCGGCTATTAGCAGTCAACAGGATACGATTTTGCGTGATCTGGTTCTGGCTAATGGAGCCGCCCAACAACGAAACATGCTGGAGCTCGGAACTGAAGTAGAGCATCAGAATGCTGGTTCAGGGCAGAATCCTAACGCGAATGATGTCGATATCGCCGCACGCCACCAACTTCTCAGCAAACTGATGAACAACGTGACAACTCGCAGCAATGTCTTCATCGTTTTCATGTCGGTGCAGTTTCACGAGGCCTATCAGGATCCCGGTACGCAGGGCATCCGGATTGGCGGTCGCATTGACCTCGACGAAGATGGCATCAGCGACGATGGTGAAAGAGGGTTCTTTGTCATCGATCGTTCTGACGCTGAAAAAGCGTTCGATCCCAAAACCGGTAAATTTGACTGGAAAAAGCTGGTCAAACACCGCGTTGATATTAATTGAGGCTGGCGAGATTGCTGAGAATCTTTGAATTCGCGTGTTGAGGGGTGACAGGGGATTTCGTTTCGATACATAATGCGTGGAGTCTTATTTCCCCTTGAGAATTTCGTGCAAATTTGCAATTGAACCGGTGACATGGCCGGAAATGCGAGCTACGAGTTAAACTGATACAACAAAAGGCGTTACTTCCAGCAGAGCTGCACAAAGGTGCGGCGGGCCAATCGGAAGTTTCTGGACTGGACAGAGTGACTTTGATGAGTCTCCTGCAGCACCGGAACAACCGACACTTCGAAACCTGAGGCGGAATCGAGTCTGGACTTGGATGCGTGCCACATTACTGTTTGGATTTGTCGAGACTGATTCATTTTCAAGAACATTTTGAGGAGAAGTAGTTATGAAAACGTTCCGCCCGGTACAGAAGAAGCAACGTCGGGGCTTCACGCTGATCGAATTGCTCGTGGTGATCTCGATCATCGCCACCCTGGCAGCCCTGATCCTGCCTGCCGTTCAGAACGCTCGAGCCGCCGCCAGGCGTGCTGAGTGCCAGAACAACATGAAACAGCTCTGCACAGCTGTCATGAACTTCACATCAAGGTCGAATGGCCGAGTGCCGTCTCTGTACAAGCAGTGGGGAACGGTAGGAAATGCACCTGGTGCAGCGCCAATCTATCGAAGTTGGGCAGTGGACCTGCTCCCTGATCTCGACAACGCCGCAATGCAACGGGAATTGCAAACAAACGGGGCTGATGCAAGCACCACGAATGACGACTTCGCGATTTCGATGAAGATGTTCCAGTGCCCTGTTGACTCAGTCAACTTTCAGGCTCCTGGAGGGTTGTCTTATGTTGTGAACGGTGGCTACGTACCGGATGATGGGGCTGTTGCCAACGCCAGTGTCTGGCCCGCAGCCACGACATCGGGCGCAGGCGGGCCTTGGGCTCAATGGGCTGGAAGTTACGATTGGGATGGCAGCGGCGGCCCCATCACCGAAGCAGATACCACGATCATGCATGCAACTGGTATATTTTTCCGACCGTCGTCGTCTACAGCGACGGTCGTTCCGGGGGCGACAGCGGGAACATTCGATTCATTTACGGACCCACTATCGCAGCTGAACTCGCGTCGGGGCATCTCATTGGATTATATCACGGCTGGAGACGGACAGACGAATACGATCATGTTTGCGGAAAATGTTCAGGCTCGAAACTGGGACACGGCAACTTCGTTTGCTGAAATTGCTTTTGGAGTCCCGTTCGTGCCGGGCACGGACGTTGGCGGGACTGGGGCGACTGGCCCACTTTCGCTGAATGCTTCTTTCCGGAACACGTTGAATATAAACAACGCCCTTCCGGGCAACGCAATTACCGCGACTCCTGGCACACTGCCGCGGCCAAGTTCAAACCATCTGGGAACAAGCATCTACGGCTTTGCAGACGGTGCTGCACGGCAGTTTGCGGACCAGATCGACTGGAGTGTCTACGTGAGACTCATTACCCCGAATGGTCAGCGTTATGGACAAACAACGGTTGGACTCGAAGACTACTAATCGAACGGGTGTTGTTTGTTGATGAATCCAGAACGGCGGCAGCGTTTCGACGCTGTCGCCTTCTTTTGTTTACCCGCTGTCTGACAAACAAGCGACAGCTTTGAGCGCGCCGACCCGGGCCACTGATCGTACGGTGGCAGCTTGAATCCCGAAGCCTACGCGGCAGCTTGAATCCAGAAGCCTATGCGTCCGGAAAGATCCCAAGGATCAATTCGACGTCGGTGAAATTTTCGCACAGGAAGTCGGGATCGCAGGCTTCGAGGTCATCAATCGAGTGCAGTCCTGTAGCCACTGCCACGACGGTTGCATTGATGGCTCGGCCACACTTCACGTCGGCCGGGGTGTCGCCAATTACCCACGCTTCGGCGTCGCTCGACAGGCTTAGTTTTTCACTAACGTCTGCCAATGCAGTCTTTGCGACATCGTCCCGATCGAAATGATGGTCGCCGAAGCCGCCGCCTGAGAAGTATTCACTGAGCTGATAGTGATCGAGTTTCAGCTCCGCACCTCGCTGAAAGTTTCCGGTCAGCAGCCCCATCGTCAGTGACTCGCGACGGCTTAGCTCTGCCAGCAAGTCTTCGACGCCCGGCAGGATCAGGCCGTCTCGCGAAGTCAGTTCATGCGGCAGCCGTTCCAGGTAAGCGTCAACAAACCTCGACCAGTTTGCTTCGACGTCCTCGACGCCGTGAAACCGCATGAGGTCCGTCACGATCGCTCGGTCCGTGCGGCCAGCGACGGCGATACCTTCGGTCGGCGCTGTAATTCCAAACGTGGACTCCAGCGCGACTTCCATCGCCGCCTGGCCCGCTCCGCCGCTGCTGAGCAAAGTTCCGTCAATATCAAACAGGCAAACAGCCATCGAAGTAGCCTTTGGGATCAGTCCCGAAATAGATTCCCGATTTCCGTAACCCTGTTTGACCC
>Ga0316208_1002261_pt1 | contig 16033 bp, 15 predicted proteins | sample 3monopyrite_MG_FD_204944 | JGI IMG/M metagenome (GOLD analysis project Ga0316208, IMG submission 204944) | Microbial mat bacterial communities from mineral coupon in-situ incubated in ocean water Damariscotta River, Maine, United States -... | ecosystem: Environmental > Aquatic > Marine >...
AGGATGAAGATAGAGTTCAAAGTGATGACTGGATTCTAAGGTGAGCATAGTTATATTTTTAGCTCACAAAGCTACAGGCTATGCGGTTGACTTCAAATATGCATTTGCTCGGGTGCTTACCTTGTTACTTTAATAACGGAACAAGATGTGAATGGCGTAAATGAAGATCAGGAGGAGAATATCTATGATGGCAATGGCAATTTAAATGCGAATATTCTTAGGAGTTGGAATTTAGTAACCATGGACTGGGATTCTTATTACAAGGTAGAAAAAGATTATTCTGTTGCAGTACCTTTTAGCTTAAGTTCGGAATCCTTTAACAAAGAAAATTTTAAGGTATATCCCAATCCGGCTTCAAGTGTTATAAATGTATTTTCAAATATTCCTATTGAACAAATGGAATTATATGATATTTTGGGTAAAAAAGTATTGTCATCTATTAATAACAAAAAGCTAAATGTAGAAAGTTTAAAAAATGGAATTTATGTATTAAAAGTTTTCAATAATAACAGACCTTCAACAAAAAAAATAGTAATTAAATAGTTTGAGTTAGTCCAAGTAGAAAAGGGAAGTATCAATTATTTTAGATTGATAATTCCCTTTTTTAATATTTAACGTAATCAACAATCTCTAAACCATAACCAATCAATCCAACACGCTTTGTTTGTTTAGTATTAGAAATCAAACGTAGTTTATGAATATTTAAGTCGTGTAGAATTTGAGCGCCAATACCAAAATCTCTATTATCCATATTAATCCTAGGTGCTCTGGCTACTTTATTAGGTGCTTGATGTTCCTTTAAAAAAGACAGTCGGCTCAAAATATTCATCGATTGCGATTCTTGATTAATAAATAGAATGGCGCCTTTACCAGCGTCATTAATTACTTTAAACATATCGTCTAATTGCTTATCAGCATTGTTGGTAAGTGTTCCTAAAACATCATTATTAAATAAGGTAGAATTAATTCTTGTAAGCACTTCTTCGCTGTCATTCCATTGACCTTTAGTTAAAGCTATATGAACTTGATTATTGGTGGTTTGCTTATAGGCTCTTAATCTAAAACTTCCAAAACGTGTTTCAATTTGAAAATCTTCTTTTTTCTCAATTAAAGAATCATGTTGCATTCTATACGCTACTAAATCTTCAATAGAAACTATTTTTAAATCCAACTTTTTTGCAACTTTAAAAAGTTGGGGTAAACGTGCCATAGTTCCATCTTCATTCATGATTTCTACAATCACTCCGGCTGGATTTAAACCAGCCAATCTTGCAAAATCAATGGCAGCTTCGGTATGTCCAGTACGTCGTAGAACACCACCTTCCTTAGCTACTAAAGGGAAAATATGCCCAGGACGTGCCAATTCAAAAGGTTTGGTGTTGTTATTAATTAAAGCTTTTACAGTTTTTGCTCTATCACTTGCTGAAATACCTGTGGTAACGCCGTGTCCTCTTAAATCTACCGAAACAGTAAAGGCCGTTTCCATAGGATCAGTGTTATTGCGAACCATCATATTTAGTTCTAACTCTTTACACCTATTCTCCGTTAATGGTGCACAAATAAGACCTCTACCATGAGTAGCCATAAAGTTTATCATTTCTGGAGTTACCTTATCGGCAGCAGCCAAAAAATCACCTTCATTTTCACGGTTTTCATCATCAACAACAATAATAACTTTTCCGTTTCTAATGTCGTCAATAGCTTCGTGTATGCTATTTAGCTTAAACTCTTGTTTTACTTTTTGTGTCATAGTATTCGCTATCATTGTACAAAGGTATGGCTTATTTTAAAGATTCTAAACAATTTGCTTTTAAGTCACCTTTCATTTTCTCATTCAAAAAGAGATAAGTGATGAAGTAAAAAGGAAGCCCAATTATTAAAAGGAAAACATTGGGTTTTTTCTGATTTTTGTTGATATGATTATAAAACTGAAACGTATTAATAATCGATTTGATATAGTAAATAATGAATAATACTAATGCAACCATACTTAGTTGTATTGAAGGAATAGTTAAAGATGGCAACTTATTATTTTTAAAAACAAAGAAAAGTACTAACAATATAATACCAATGGTATAGAGTACTATGGCAAATTTTGAATGTTCATTATAGTTCTTTTTAATAGCTTTTGAGGTGTTATAATTTTTACTTATAATTAAACCGCTTTTTCTGAGTTCATCAGTAAATAGCCCTCTTGAATTTAGAATTTCAATAGCATGATATCTTATATCTTCTTGATGACCTAGGGTGTCGTAATTATTGATAACATCTACCAATTCCTCATTTTCGTAATCGGATAAAAATTTATAATCGATACTATTTTTTTCTTTGATTTTTAAAGCCTTCTTTAAAGGTTCTAAAACATTTCCAAATTCAAATAAACCTCTATCTGCTGTAGCTCTTTTAGTTAAGAAAAAACCTAGAGGAAACATGACTAAGGTTGAAAACCAAGGCGCTAGAATTGGATTAAAGCCTCCGTTTTTAGCACTATTTGTAGCAAAAATCCCAATGAAATGATAGGTTAAAAATAAAAGAATAGCGATTACCATGGGTAAACCTAAACCACCTTTACGAATTAATGCACCTAGCGGAGCTCCAACAAAAAACAATATAACACAGGCAAAACCTAAAGCAAATTTCTCTTGAAGTGAAATAACATGTCTGTTAAGCCACGCCTTTGAGTTTTTCATAGTGGTGTCTTTGGAAATAATAAGTTGTTTAGAGCTAATCATTGATTTAAGGGCTAAATCAACCATATTAATCTTCATTTTTGTATTAAAAAGCTCTAAAACAGGTCCTGTATAACTTGAGTCAATAACTGTTTTATTTGGTGATGGCTTCTTATTAAGGCCAGATCTTAAAAGTAAATTTTTAGAAAAAGTTTCATGCTCGTTATTATACTTAACAACAAGTGAGTCAATGGTCTTATTTAAACCACTAACATTTAGCATGTTGTATTTGTCTGTTTGAGACTGTTCATCAAAATCAACATTATTCAGTTTTGATAAATCAATATTTATAATTTTTGTTTCGAAAGTGCTTTTTACAAATGGTTTTCTATTCTTTGCTTTTCTATCTTTAGGTGAGACATCACTATAATCATGACCATCATTTAAAATAAGTTTTAAAACATTAGAGTCTTTTTCACTAGCAAGTTCGCCAGTTTTAGATTTAATAACTGTAGCGTTAGTTCTACCATCACTTCCCTTTACATGAATGGTTACATCTTTTAGAAATTGATTACGATCCCCATATTTATCAGCAAACTTTATGTTGTAGGTGCCAACAGCGTTAAATTGTCCTTCAGCAAGTAACATAGCAGGTTTAATTTTTGCTATATTTCGTCGCAAATTATAAGAGTTAAGTTCTGCCCATGGAATGACATTATTTGAAAAGAAAAAGGTTAAAATACCTAGACCAACAATAAAAACACTGAGACCAGACATAGCACGCTGCAATGAAATACCTGTAGATTTCATGGCGGCAAATTCATAGTTTTCGGCAAAATTACCAAACACCATAATAGATGCTAAAAGGATAGTAAGTGGTAAAACTAGCGGAATAAGTTTTGGCATAAAGTACAGCAAAAACTTTACTACCACTATCACGTCCAAATCTTTACCTGCTAACTCTTTTATGTAAAGCCAAATAGTTTGTAAAACAAATATCAGCATGAGTATAACAAACACGCTAAGAAAAGTTTTAAGGTATGTGGTTAGTATGTAACGGTCTAGTATTTTCAAACGCGAACCTAATCTAGTTTATTGATGTAATAATCTTTGTATTTATTGGCATCAAAGGTAAATAAGGTTTTGGATAAAGGGGCATTTGTTTTAAAAGAATTAACAACAAGCGTTGTTTTTGTGCCGTTTTTACCAAGTTGAATCAAGTTATAAATATGTTTTGTTTGCGCATCTATACCTAATAGGATATTTTTTATTTCTGAGTTAGAATCAATAGGTGTTAATTTTACATATTGAATTTTTCTACCGTTTATATTTTGTGTTATATCTAAGCTATAAGTGTATCCATCTTCATAAAAAGACAACATTTTACTCGGGGTAATGGCATCATTTTCATCATCGTTATCTGATGACATGGTTACTTCTTCGTCTTCAGTACTTATCGTATAGAGTGTCTTTCCATCAAATAAACGAGTTACACCAAGAATATTTAATCTGTATTTATCATCTTGCATCGCTACATCGCCTTTGGTTTCTTGTTTTATATTTTCTGAATTATTTTCCAAAGAGTATTTAAAGTCTAATGAAATATTATCATAACTTTTTACCTTTTCTGAAACTTCATTCAATAAGGTTTTAGCTTCGTTTTGAGCAAAAGCGTTAAAAGAAAGTGTAATTGATAATAAGATTAAGATTTTTTTCATTGAAAATTTATTTTTTCATTTCCGCACTTCAGCTGCGCTCAGTGTAAACTGCGGAAATCTAATTTAATTATATTGCGTCTTCTAAAAGTTTATCTAAGGCAGTTAAATCTGGCACTAAAACTTGTCTTGCTTTACTCCCTTCAAAATTACCAACTATGCCTGCGGCTTCTAACTGATCAATTAATCTACCAGCTCTATTGTAGCCCAATTTCAGCTTTCGTTGTAATAATGATGCCGAACCTTGTTGAGCAGTTACTATAACTATTGCTGCATCTTTAAATAGTTTGTCTCTATCTGAGATGTCTATATCAAGACTTGTGCCACTTTCTTCACCAACATACTCTGGTAGTAAATAAGCATCAGGATAAGCTTTTTGAGAACCAATATAATCTGTGATTTTCTCTACTTCGGGTGTGTCAACAAAAGCACATTGAACTCGTATTAAATCGTTTCCTTGTGTGTAAAGCATATCGCCACGCCCAATAAGTTGGTCTGCTCCAGAGCCATCTAAAATAGTACGCGAATCAATTTTGGAAGTTACCCTAAAAGCTATTCGTGCAGGAAAATTTGCTTTAATAATACCGGTAATTACATTCACAGATGGTCTTTGTGTCGCGATAATCAAATGAATACCAATGGCACGTGCTAATTGAGCTAAACGTGCAATAGGAGTTTCAACCTCTTTACCTGCAGTCATAATTAAATCGGCAAACTCATCAACAACCAAAACAATGTATGGTAAGTATTGATGACCATCATTAGGATTTAATTTTCTAGCTTTAAACTTAACATTATATTCGGCTATATTTCTACAAAACGCATTCTTAAGAAGTTCGTAACGGTTATCCATTTCAATACAAAGTGAATTTAGTGTATTGATAACCTTTGTATTATCTGTGATTATAGCTTCTTCACTATCTGGAAGTTTTGCTAAATAGTGACGTTCAATCTTATTGAAAAGTGTTAATTCTACTTTTTTTGGATCAACTAACACAAATTTAACTTCAGCTGGATGCTTTTTGTAAAGTAACGACGTTAAAACCGCATTTAAACCAACCGATTTTCCTTGGCCTGTGGCACCTGCCATAAGTAAATGGGGCATTTTTGCTAAATCTACCACAAAAGTTTCGTTGCTAATCGTTTTACCTAATGCGATAGGTAATTGCATTTCTGAGCTTTGAAATCTCTTTGACGAAATCACAGAACGCATCGAGACAATGGTAGCGTTTTTGTTAGGCACTTCTATGCCAATAGTACCTTTTCCAGGAATTGGAGCTATAATTCTAATCCCTAAGGCTGAAAGCGATAAGGCAATATCATCTTCTAAATTCTTAATTTTTGAAATACGAATACCAGCATCTGGAACAATTTCGTAAAGCGTAACTGTTGGCCCAATAGTCGCTTTAATGCTCACAATACCAATTTTGTAGTTGCTTAAAGTTTCAACAATTTTATTTTTATTTTCTTCTAATTCCTCTTGATTTATAGTAATACCTTCAGTATCATATTTCTTTAATAAATCTAATGTTGGGAATTGATATTTTGCTAATTCTAAAGTAGGGTCAAATTGTCCAAAATCTTCAACTAATTTATTTGCTAGATTGTCTGTTTCTGATATTTCCTCCTTTACATCTTCAATTTTTATCTCGAGCTCAGACTCTTCTTCTGGTTCAGGTATTTTTACTTCTAATGGTGCAGATTCTATTTTTGTCTTTATAGGCTCTGGTTTTTTGTTTTCTAAAGAAAGTTCATGAGCCGTTTTAATAGCTTCAGCCTCATCAGATAAACTGTTGTCGAATGGTACAACAATATCTTCTTTCATATCTGAAAGTTCATTTTTAATATCTTTTTTAGCAGACTTAAAGACACGTGTGAAGCTTTCAAAAGTCACTTTAAAACGAATAGCTAAATAGGTTATAAATCCAAATAAAAGAAGGAGCAGTGTGCCTATTTTACCAATATAATCTTGAAGAAAATTATTAATTTCAAAACCAATAGTGCCACCAAGGATATCATTTTTATTTCCGAAGAACCCTAAAAGAATAGATAACCAAATGATGATAAGAATACCCCAAAACCAATGTTTTCTGAGTTTTGCTTTGTTGATATTCATTAAAACATAAACACCAGATAAAAAGATTAATCCAGAAAATATAAAGGATGCAACACCAAAACCACGTTGAATAAAAAAATCGCTTAACCACGCACCAGATTTACTTAACCAGTTTTTAGTTTTAACTTCACGAGATGCAAAATCAGATAATGTACTTTGGTCTGCTTCTCCTGTAAATAAATATGAAACAAACGCAATAAATAACAGCAAACCAGTAATCACAAGAAAACTACCTAACACCAACTTTTGCTGGCTAGATAACTTAAAACTTGCCGATTTTAATTTTTTTCTAGGTGCTTTTTTAGTTTTGGATTTGCTTTGGGCCATTAATACATTACGGTTTCAAAATGATATCCTGAAACATGTTCAGGATTGAATCGTTAAAAACGATTCAACAAAAATACAAATTACTAACGTTAACGAAACTTTATTTTAAAAAATTGCAAAAGCAATACAAACAAAATATTTAGTTGAGTTAATCTCGATAAGAAATCGAGATCTTTTTAATTGTATCTCTATATTTAATATTTTAAAAAATCTTTGGCAGATAAATAATTAAACCAACAATACTTGCAAATACAGAGGCTATAAAAACAGCCCCTGCAGCAATATCTTTTATTAGACCTATTTTATTATGACGTTCAGGGTGAATAAAGTTGGCCATTTCTTCAATGGCGGTATTAACACCTTCAATACTCATTACCAAACCAATAGCTAAAACTTGAACAATCCATTCATTTGAAGAAATGTTATAATAAAATCCTGTTATAGTTACTATTATAGCTATAACAACCTGAATTTTTATACTAGCTTCAGTTTTTAAAAGTAAGAATGCTCCTTTAAAAGCATACCCAACACTTTTCAATCGGTTTACCAAAAAGGATTCTTTTTTAGGCATCATAAAGTGCTTCTAAAGCAGCCTTGTAATTTGGTTCATCAACAGTTTCACCTACTTGTTCGGTATATTTAACCGTACCACTTTCATCTAAAACAACTACACTACGAGAATGTAAAGCTTCTAAGGGGCCATCAATAAAATTCACACCATAAGCTTTTCCGAAGCTTCCGTCTTTATAATCAGACAAACTAATTACGTTTTCTAAGCCTTCAGCACCACAAAAACGAGCATGTGCAAATGGTAAATCATGAGAAATACAAAGTACTTTTGTGTTTTCTAATTCGCTTGCTTCTCTATTAAATTCTCTAACAGATTGAGCGCAAGTACCAGTATCAACACTAGGGAAAATATTTAAAACAACTTTGCTGCCTTTATAATTACTTAAACTTTTTGTAGATAAATCTGTAGCCGTTAATAAAAAATCAGGAGCTTTTGTTCCAACTTTTGGTAAGTTTCCTGATGTGTTTATTGCGTTTCCTTTTAATGTAACTGTAGCCATTTTTATGTATTTTAAATTGAACGTTAAAAATAAACATTATACTTATAATTATGCTTATGAAGTCATTATTAATTTATAACAACTGAATAATTAATATCTATATGTTATTATTTTATTATAGTATAACCTTATTGTTAAATAAGTATAATCAATTTTTTGAATGTTGAAAGAAAGCGATAATTGATTAGCTTTATGGAAAATTAAATTTAAAAACTAAAATATGAATACTAATAGTCATAATGGGGATACAAGTCAATGTCCTTTTTTAAGTGGAGATCAAAAGAAAACAGCAGGTCGCGGAACAAGTAATAGAGATTGGTGGCCTAATGAATTAAAGCTAAATATTCTTAGGCAAAATGCACCAAAATCAAATCCTATGGGAGACGAATTTGATTATGCAGAGGCGTTTAATAGTGTTGATTTTGCTGCGTTAAAGCAAGATGTTATCGATTTAATGACAGATTCACAAGATTGGTGGCCAGCAGATTATGGGCATTACGGAGGTTTTATGATTCGTATGGCGTGGCATAGTGCAGGAACCTATAGAGTAGGTGATGGTCGAGGAGGGGCAGCTTCTGGAAACCAGCGTTTTGCACCTTTAAACAGTTGGCCTGATAATGGAAATTTGGATAAAGCACGATTATTATTATGGCCAGTTAAAAAGAAATACGGAAATAAAATATCTTGGGCAGATTTAATGATTCTAGCAGGAAACTGCGCTTTGGAATCTATGGGTTTTCCAACCTTTGGATTTGCCGGTGGACGTGAAGATGTTTGGGAACCAGAACAAGATATTTATTGGGGAAGTGAAACGGGTTGGTTGGATAACGATGCACGTTATGATACAAGCGATGGCGATCTAGAAGGCCACTTAGGAGCTGTACACATGGGATTAATTTATGTGAATCCGGAAGGTCCTAATGGTGTGCCAGATCCAATAAAATCTGCACACGATATTAAAATTACTTTTGGTCGTATGGCTATGAATGATGAGGAAACAGTGGCTTTGGTTGCCGGTGGGCACACATTTGGTAAAGCCCATGGTGCGGCAGATCCTGATAAGTATGTTGGTACAGAACCTCATGGTGCACCAATTGAACAAATGAGTACCGGTTGGAAAAACACGTTTGGTACAGGAGTTTTAGATGATGCCATTACAAGTGGTTTAGAAGGCGCATGGACACCACACCCAACACGATGGGATGATGAGTACTTTGATGTATTATTAAATTATGATTGGGAATTAACTAAAAGCCCTGCTGGAGCACACCAATGGTCGCCAACAGCAGCATCAAATGCGCGAATGGCGCCAAAAGCAGGCGATCCTGATGGTAAACAAGCGTTGATGATGTCTACCGCAGATATGGCATTAAAAATGGATCCCACTTATTTAGAAATATCTAAACGTTTTCATAAAGACCATAAAGCTTTTGAGGATGCTTTTGCACGTGCTTGGTATAAATTAACACATCGTGATATGGGACCTATTAATCGTTATTTAGGACCTGAAGTGCCAAAAGAAGAATTACTATGGCAAGACCCAATTCCTGCAGTTGATTATGATTTGAGTGATTCAGATATCTCATCATTAAAAAAGATGATTTTAGCGTCTGGTTTAACAGTATCACAATTAGTATCTACAGCATGGGCTTCGGCATCAACATATAGAGATTCAGACAAAAGAGGAGGCGCCAATGGAGGTCGATTGCGTTTAGAGCCACAACGTAGTTGGGAAGTTAATAGTCCTGTGGAATTAAATAAAGTTTTAAATATCCTTGAAGGCATTCAAAATGAATTCAGCGGTACTATTTCTATGGCAGATTTAATTGTATTGGCAGGTACTGCTGGTGTTGAAGAAGCTGCTAAAAATGCGGGACATACTTTGTCTGTTCCATTTACTCAAGGTAGAGGAGATGCATCGCAAGAACAAACCGATTTAGAATCTTTTGGCTATTTAGAGCCTTTAGCTGATGGCTTTAGAAACTATATGAATTCAAAATTAAAAGTTGCTGCTGAAGATTTGTTAGTTGATAGAGCTAATTTATTAACGCTTTCCATTCCTGAAATGACGGTGCTTGTTGGTGGTTTACGTGTTTTAGGCGCAAATTATGATGGATCTGATTATGGTGTGTTTACGGATAAGGTTGGACGCTTAACTAACGATTTCTTTACCAATATTCTTGATTTTACATATACTTGGAGTGCAACGTCTAGTGATGACACCATCTTTGAAGGTCGCGACCGCAGAACTGGTGAAGTGAAGTTTAAAGGTACTCGTGCCGATTTAATTTTTGGCTCTAATACAGAATTGAGAGCAGTTGCGGAAGTTTATGGTGCTAACGACGGTCAAGACAAATTTGTTAAAGACTTTGTTGCAGCTTGGACTAAAGTGATGAACTTAGATCGTTTTGATTTGAAATAAATTTTAGAAATAGATTACTAAATTGGGATGAGTGTTTCATAGCGCTTATCCCAATTTTATTTTAATTTTTTTGTCATTTCGACAGAGTGAAGCATGAACGACGAGAAATCTCATCATTATAGGATTTGTCCACATACTTCGTTCAGAATAATAAAAATCATATGATTTTGTATATCGAAAACAAGAAAATTTGTAGTTATGAGGCTTCTCGATACAATCCCGACAAAAAGTCGAGATTACTCGAAGTGACATCATTAATACATATATAATATGAATGAAACGGAATTGTTTTTTAATGCCATTCAACAGGGTAAAGTAGAGCATGTTGAAGTCCAACTAAAACGAAACCCTGATTTGGTAAATGCTAAAGACACTAGAGGATTTACACCTTTAATATTTGCATCTTATTTTGATAAAAAAGATGTGGTTGAAACACTTTTAGATTTTAATGCTGAAATTGACGCTACAGATAGTTCAGGAAATACGGCACTTATAGGGGTTGCTTTTAAAGGAAATACAGATTTAGCTACTCTTTTAATTAAAAAAGGAGCAGATGTTAATGCAAAAAACAGCCTTGGGATAACACCACTGATTTTTGCAGCTATGTATAATCAAACTGGAATGGTTGTGTTATTACTTAAGCATGAAGCAGATGTAACTCAAAAGGATAATCAAGGAAAAACAGTATTGGATTATGCAAAAGAAAAAGGATTTGAAGCTATTGTGGATCTTTTGAAATAGTATTTTCAAGAGGTCTTTTAAAAAGGAGGGTTTTAACTATTTTATTTCTTTTCGTATCGCAGATGAATTAGACCAGATTCAAATTGTTTACTTGGTAAAGCTTTCAGGTTTATCATTGGTGTTCCACCATTAAAGAGCCTTTTTCCATCTCCAAGAATAATTGGAATTACTGAAACTCTATATTCATCTATCAGATTTTTTTCCATTAAGAGCTTTACAATTTGTCCACCACCATCACAATAAATATTTTTACCATTTTCATTTTTAAATCTATTTATTAATTCTTCAATATCCCCGTTGTAGAATGTTATTCCATTTTGGTCTTCCCTTTCTTGTCTGGTAATCACATAGCATTTGTGTTGTTCGGCTGGTGGAAATGTTCCTCCAGTCATTTTGAGTACTGTTTTATAAGTTGTTCTTCCGACAATATAAGTATCTACAGTTTTATTAAATTCCATATAACCATAATCTTCTCCTTCTTTTTTCACCACAGAAAGCCAAGAAAGGTCATCGTCATTTGTGGCTAAAAATCCGTCAAGACTCATGCTTATATATAAAATCAATTTTCTATGATTCAATTTCATCAATTTTTTAAGTGCTGCATTTAAATAGCATACATGCAAAGATAAAGTTTAGTTTCAATACTGAAACAAGTTCCATACGCGTGAAGTTTATTGGTTGTTAAATGAAGGGAACAGGTTCTTTTATAAACCCAAATTTCAATCCAAAACAAAAAACCACCCTGCTTTCGCAAAGTGGTTTTGTAATAATACCATTTCTACATTGAAATGACCGCAATAAAATGCCCTTTTTTCCTTTCTGCTTCAATATAAAAAGAAATCGTAACTATGGCTATGCTTTATTTTTCTATATCGTATAAAGAAAAAAATCTTCATTTTCTTTTGCAGTAATTTCAATGCAGATATGGTATAAAACTCATTTTTATTTTTCAATTTATGTATCAATAGAACCTATAACACGGCTCATAAAACTATTTAAAGCTTCTTTTTTTGGTGTTCCGGACTTCGTCATTTTATGGACTTCAATAGCGCCATACATATTGGAAATTAGTTCGCCAATAACATCTAATTCTTCATCTTTTAAAGATGCTACTTCTGTTAAAGCTTCTAAAGTTTCAATAGTTTCAACTACGAAATCTTCATCGTTGTCCTCAATAAATTGAGTGAGATGCTTAATTACTGGTAACTTCATAAATAAGTTAATTTTTCATTTCCGCGAAGGCGGAAATCTCTTTAATTTTTTTGAGTGCTTTAATTATTTCCGCGAAAGCGAAAACTCTAAACAACTTCTTCAACAAGTTCTTTTAAAACCTCAAACTTATTTGTTTGTACTTGATTTACGAATGCTCCATTTTTAAAGGTTGTAAACGTTGGTAAATTATCAACTGTGGCCAGCTTTCTACTTTCTGGAAATTTTTCCGCGTCAGCGATAACAAAAGTAATAGCTTCCAATTCTGAAGCTAGTTTCTTTACTTTTGGTTTCATAATTCGACAATTTCCACACCAAGTAGCTGAATACTGCACCACTACAGTTTTATTTTTAGCAACCAAGTCTTGTAAATTATCTTCGTTTAATTCTTTAATCATAACTTAACTATGTTTTTAAGACCTGTCAGGTTTTGAAAACCTGACAGGTACTGAGAACTATTTTTTAGTTAGCATGAGCAGCTAAATACTCAGCTGTAGCTTTAGCATTGGCACTCATAGCATCTTTACCTTCTTCCCAGTTTGCCGGACAAACTTCACCTTTTTCTTGCACGTGTGTTAAAGCATCAACTAAACGAAGATATTCACCAACGTTTCTACCTAAAGGCATGTTGTTAATGCTTTCGTGTTGTACCACACCAGCTTCATCTATAATGTAAGTGGCTCTGTAAGTCACGTTATCGCCTTCTACTTGAATAGTTCCTGTTTCTTCATCAAAAGTTTCGTTAGTGATATCTAAGATATCTAAAACACTAGATAGGTTTCTGTTGCTGTCTGCAAGAATAGGGTAAGTAACACCTTCAATACCTCCATTGTCTTTTGCAGTACTTAACCATGCAAAGTGAACTTCAGGAGTATCACAAGACGCACCAATTACTATGGTGTTTCTTTTTTCAAATTCACCTAAAGCAGCTTGAAATGCATGTAATTCTGTTGGACATACAAAAGTGAAATCTTTTGGATACCAAAATAATACTACTTTTTTCTTATTGTTAACTGCTTCTTCTAGAACGTTTAATTTAAAAGTATCGCCCATATCGTTCATTGCGTCAACGTTTAAGCTTGGAAATTTTTTTCCTACTAATGCCATTTTATTTTGTTTTTTTGTAAGAACTGGTTTGTTATTTTTTGATTGAAGCGAAAAATCACAAGCCAGTTCAATTAATGATTCGCTTTTAAGTGTGCAAAAATATGGTGCAACAATAGAAAAGTAAACCTTACAAAATTTTAAAAACTTATTGATTAATAGTATTTATTTATGCGAACTGAAAATGAGAGAGTTACTTCGAGTTAGAAGATTTTAATTGCCTGATTTTAATTGAAAACGCTGCAAAAAATAAGGTTGTAAACGGGCTTAGCCAATTGAAAACGGCATATATAAAATACTCACCAACGCCTACACCTAAAACACTAGATTGATAGGCGCCACATGTATTCCAAGGAATTAGTACTGAAGTTACTGTTCCTGAATCTTCTAAAGTTCTACTTAAATTTTCTGGAGCTAAACCTTTATCCTCAAAAGCTTTTTTAAACATTTTACCAGGGATTACAATGGCTAAATATTGGTCTGATGCAATCACGTTTAAGCCTAAACAACTTATTACCGTAGTTGCAAATAATCCAAAAACTGATGTGGCCACAGACAGTAAAGCACTGGTTATTCTAGAAAGTGCACCAATACCGTCCATAATACCGCCGAATACCATAGCGCAAAGAATAAGATAGATTGTCCAAAGCATCCCTTTCATGCCGCCTGCAGAAAAGAGGTCGTTTAATTTCTCGTTTTCTGTAGTTATTTGTGTGTCAGTAAAAATGGAAGTAAATATTGATGATAATTTAGAAGTTCCTAAACTATTTAAAATATCTGGTTGAAAAATAAAAGCGAAAACTGCTGCCAATAAAATCCCAGCGCTTAAGGCAATTAATGGTTTTGTTTTTAAAAGAATTAAACCGATAACAGCCAACGGAACCAAAAATAACCAATGTGTAATATTGAAAGTGGTATTAATGGTTTCTAATAAATTACTCACATCTGAACGACCAGTAGTTGTAATAGTAAAACTTAAAATTCCAAAAACAATAAGTGTTATTATTATTGTAGGTACTGTGGTAATAGTCATATACTTTATATGTGTAAATAAATCGGTTCCAGCCATTGCAGGCGCAAGGTTTGTGGTGTCACTTAGCGGTGACATTTTATCTCCAAAATAGGCGCCAGAAATAACGGCACCAGCTATCATTCCTGGGTTTATGCCTAAAGCTGTTCCAATTCCAACAAGCGCAATACCAACGGTTGCAGAGGTGGTCCATGAACTGCCTGTGGCAATCGATATAATTGCTGCTATAACTACAGATGCAGGCAAAAATATTTCAGGACTTAAAACCTGTAAACCATAATATACCATGGCTGGAATTACACCACTAACTAGCCATGTACCAGCTAATGCGCCTACTAAAAAAAGAATCATGATAGGAATAAAAACACTTTTTAAATTTTCCCATATTTCAGATAGCATGATGTTAATAGAAACCTTGTTAAAAAAACCAACAACTGCTGCTACACCACCACCTAGAAGTAAAATAATTTGATTTGTATAAGTTCCAAACCATTCTTGATCTTCTACAAAAAAGACGTTATATGCTAGCATTCCCATTAAAATAACGACTGGAATTAAAGCTTCCCAAATATTCAATTCTATATTTTCAATAATGTTTTGTTTGTCTGCTTTAAACTCAGAAATATTGTCGCCGTCTTGCATATAGTATTTTTTTTAGTCTCGTAATGTTACGATATTATTGTTCATTTTCAAAATTGTGGAACTTATTTGAAAATCAGTGTCTTATGAGTACACGTTTTAATAATATTAACTAAATGTTCTTTGCTTTGTCTTTTATGTCGTCATTTGTTGTTTTAGGGTTATTTATATATAAGCGTGAATTTTTTCATAATTCAAAAGATAGTCTATCCCTATCTGATAATCATTCTGAAGAAATAGAAAACTATTTTGAAGAATCATTTTCTGATTTTAGAATTTTTAAAAACAACCAAAGCTTAGAAGTTAATTTAGAAATACATGATTCAATATAAAAAAACATTGGAAGTTAAAATAATAGTTAAACACTTAAAACGATTTATCTCAAATGGAATTATTGGCCTTTAAAAAATAGAATGTTTTTGGTGATCATGTAGATCAAAATAAGATAATAAACGAAGGCTCTAGTTTATAAAAGCGTTGATAAAAAAATATATTGATTCAAAATTGGTAATATTCTCTTGGACTTATAAAAATTACACTCCTAAAACCTTTTATATAAGGGGTTTTCAATGTCATAGCTACTTTAAACTAGAGCCTAAACGAATTATAAGAGAGCGAATTACAGAACTTTAATGAAATAAAAAAAAACGTCATTCTAAAAACCAAGCTGATAAAACTTAAGAATGAATCCCTTAGTTCCTTAAATTTATGTTCTTAAAATATGGATTCACTAACTCAGATTATTTTAGGCTGCTTGTGGAGATGCTATTGGAAAGAAAATCGGAAATAAAGCCTTGTTATTTGGCGTCATTCCAGATTTAGATGTATTTGTTGGCAACTTACTTTATGGAAACATAATTGACGCTATATTGTTTCATAGCGGGTTTATACATCCTATTTAGACTGTTTTACGCCTTATGGTACACCATTATTTACGCCCCTCAGTAGTTATCGCGTAGCTTTGTGAGGCACTGTATATCTCCGTGTTATA
>Ga0316208_1002263_pt1 | contig 16028 bp, 13 predicted proteins | sample 3monopyrite_MG_FD_204944 | JGI IMG/M metagenome (GOLD analysis project Ga0316208, IMG submission 204944) | Microbial mat bacterial communities from mineral coupon in-situ incubated in ocean water Damariscotta River, Maine, United States -... | ecosystem: Environmental > Aquatic > Marine >...
CAATAACTGCCCGCGGGAATCACCCGCAACGCCAAACTGCTGCCTGAGTGCGAGCGCGAAATGACCGGGTCGGCAATGCCGCTACCCGAGGCAATTTCCACGTCGAAATCACGCAGCGCAATGAGTTGTTGCGTGTCACGGAAACACTGCGGCTGACCCGGCAAAATCGACTCCCGCCCCAACAGTAGGTCACCCTCCTGGGAGGAGAGTTGATACTCCACCATGATCGGGCGTGGCCTGGTGGCGTCGATCAACAGCGCGGTTTCTTCGGTGTTTAGATCTAAAGAAGTCGCCACCCGCTGGCAAAAGGCCTCGTGGTTACTCGCAAAGCCATCGAGTTCTTCGCTGACCCAAGTGGGCTTGAGAACCACCCATGGATACTGCTCGAGGTCTTGGCCAAATCCGCTGTCCGCATGGCGATTGAAGGGCTGATAGGGCGCAATCAGGCTGGCGTGCGGCTGTGTGAGGCTCAAATCTGGTTCTTGCGGGCTCATTGCCGCGGCAGAACTGGCGATTAAGCCGGAGAACAGGGCAAAAAGGCCCATAGATAGGGTTGGAGAGGGACGATTCATCTTTCTCTTATGGCGCATGAATCAGCCATGGTAACCAATTGATTTAGGGGATATCGATGGATTGGCCGATAAGCAAACGGTCTCCTCGCCTCCCTAAGGGCGTTGAGCGTCCTCATCATGAGTAAATCAAGCCTGATCGAGCGGTTCCCGGAATACCAGGAGCAGTTCCGCGCGGACATCCTCGCGGAGCTCTACCGCAATGAACGCAGTGCCATGGCCGGCCACGCCCTGGTGGCCATGCTCAGTGTTGGGTTCACTTACAACGACATGCCACCGGTTTTGGCGATTGGGTGGATTAGCGCCGTGATTCTTGGTGTGACCTTACGCGCCATGATTTATCGCCGGTACCGCAGTCGCACACGCCATGAGGCCAAGGACCTCAAGTTGCACACCATCGGGATTAGCGCCTGCGCTTTGGGTTGGAGTCTGGGATTCGCCGTGGCTTCACCTTTCCTGTCTTCCGAGGTCATCGCTTTCTATCTGATGGTATTTGCGGGCATTACCGCATCAGCGGTGATTACGCTTTCCGGCCGGGTCAAGAGCTACAACCTATTCAGCGTTTTGATCCTTGGGCCGCCGATTTTGGCCTTGTTCCTCGGGCCAAACCGCTCTTATGAAATCGGCACCATGGCGGTAGCCATGCTTCTGTTCTGCGCCGTTGGTGTGCGCAAAGCCAACGCCACCTTGCAGGCCGCGATGTTCCGTCGTTATCAAAACACGGACATCATGCGCGACCTTTCTAAAGCGAAGAAACGCATGGAAGCCGAAGCGGCTCGCGCGGAAGCTGCCAACCAATCGAAGCAAGAATTCCTGGCCAATGTGAGTCACGAAATCCGCACTCCGATGAACGGCATCCTGGGTATGACCGATATTGTTTTGCAGTCGGACCTCGGAGAGGACCAACGCGAATGCCTGCAAACCGCCCACCGTTGTGGACGCAGTCTGCTTACCCTGATTGACGATCTACTCGACTTCTCCAAGATTGAAGCCGGTCGCATGGAAGTGGAATCGATTCCCACGGAGCTGGCTGAGTTGGCCGACGATGTGGTGCAAATCCAGCGCAATAATGAGAAGGCCAAAGTCCCGATTGAACTGCATATCGATCCGAATCTGCCGAAGCGCATCCTTTCGGACCCGGTGCGTCTGCGTCAGGTCATCACCAATCTGATTGGCAACGCGATTAAGTTCACCTCGGAAGGAAGCGTGCGCGTGCGCATCACCGAGCAGAAGCTGGAAAGCGGCGAGCGCGAAATCCTGCTTGCCGTGGAAGATGATGGCATCGGCATTCCAGCTGACCGCCTTTCCTCCATCTTTGAGAGTTTCACCCAAGCCGACGGCTCCACCACCCGCAACTTTGGCGGCACTGGCCTCGGACTGACCATTTCCCGGACCCTTTCTGAACTCATGGGAGGTTCCCTGAGCGTGGAAAGCGCCGAGGGCAAGGGAAGCACCTTCACCGTGCGCCTTCCCCTGGTGGACCCGGACCATGACCGCCTGTCCCAGACCTGCTGCTGCCTCACCTTGAACACGCAGCACGCTGCGATGGAAGATCTGCTCAGTTCCTTCTGCGTTCCTCGGATGGAACTGGAAGTGAGTCCTGACTTGTGGAATGAAGGTCGCAACTTCTTTGCCGCACATGAGGGCAAGCGCTTTGCCCTCGTGGATTGCCAGCTTGCCGAAGATGAGCAAAAGCTGCTGCATGCCTTTGCCAAGCATTTTCAGCTCACTCTGCTGTGGGTCCCGTCGCCAGAGACTACGCCGACTCCGGAACAACAGGCGCACCTCGTCCCCGAGGTCCCAGACCGCGAGTACCTGGAGAGACTTCTGCATGTTCCTGAGGAAGCCGAAGCGCCTACCGAGGAAGTCGCGGAACAGGAAGTGGGCAAACTCAATATTTTGGTGGCCGAAGATCACCCTACGAATGCCACCATCGTGCGCCGCATGTTGGAAGCACTTGGGCATCAGGTGACTCTCGCAGAAGACGGGAAAATTGCCTTCGAATCCTTCCGCGATCAAGGAGCCGATCTAATCCTGATGGACCTGCAAATGCCGGTCATGGGAGGTCAGGACTCCACTCGCGCGATTCGCGCCCTCCCCGATGGCCGCCAAGTCCCCATCGTGGCATTGACCGCTCATGCAGCTTCAGAAGAGCGCGACCGCTCTCTGGCCGCTGGCATGGACGACCTTTTGACCAAACCCTTTACCCGTGACCAGCTCACGGGAGTCCTCGAGAAATGGGGAAGCCTCCATCGCCGCCAAGAAGCATGAGTAAGCGCCCCATTTTGATTGCCGAAGATGACGCCGTCAGTCGCCGAGTCTTGATTGAGGCCTTAGAACAGGCCGGTCATCAGGTTTTGGTTGCTGAAGATGGCGAGCAAGCGCTCAAGCTTTACCAGCAAAATGAGGTTTCCGTCATCATCACCGACTGGATGATGCCGCGCCTCAACGGTCCAGGCTTGTGCAAGCAAATCCGCCAAGCGGAGAGCGAGAACACGAGTAGTCCTGCATACATCATCCTGCTGACCTCAATGGACCGCTCTGAAGATCTTGCACTCGGAGTGGAAATGGGCGCAAACGACTTCATTCGCAAGCCCTTCGACAATCTCGAGCTGAAAGCACGACTGTGCAATGCTTCACGCATCATTGATCTGCAAGAGGAGCTATTGAAGAAGAAGGATGAAGCGCAGCATCTGGCGATGACCGATTCGCTGACCGGCTTGCGCAATCGCCGCGCCATGCTCGACTCGCTTCATCTCGATGAAGATCGCACCCGCCGAGAACGCCAACCACTAGGCTTAGTCATGGTCGACCTCGATGGTTTCAAGGCTGTCAATGACAGCTACGGCCATGCTGCCGGCGACCAAGTCTTGATGAGTGCTGCCGATTGCTTGCGCGCCTGCGTACGCGGCGGTGACTATGTGGGACGCTGGGGCGGCGAAGAGTTTCTGATTGCCCTACCAGGTGCCGACATCATTCAATGTGCCGAGGTCGCCGACCGTTGCCGCCGCTTGCTCTCGAACCAACGAGTGCGCTTGGACAATGGATTCGCCTTGCGCGTGACCGCCAGTTTTGGCGCAACCTCTGGAGAGGGTGTCGACCGTCCCGATTTGTTCCAGCTCATCGAGCAAGCAGACCGTGCCCTGTACTGGGCGAAGGAAGGCGGGCGCGATCGCGTCAAGATTTACGTCGGCAGCGTCGACTCGGGACCGAAGCCGCTTTAACCGCGCTTAAGCACCAGCTGCTCTCCCCTGCCATAGGCGGAACAGAACGTAGAGCAAAAAGGCCGCGAACACCAGTTCCAAAGTGCGTGGACTTAGAACTTGGCCGCGTAACAGAACTCCGCATATGGCGCCGGGAGCGCCACCGCAGAGCAGTGGCCAAAGCCAGGGCTTGGCCAACCTTTGGCTCTTCCATACGCCGATTAGGCCAAGACTTGTTGTGGGGACCATGGCGGCCAAACTCACGGCACTCGCCTCGGCGAAGCCAAGCTCAGGTAAGGAAAAGGCCAGAATCGGGACCACTAAGATCCCTCCACCGACGCCGAAGAGTGCGGCAGCGATTCCCGCGCAGCAGCCTGCGGCAATCGCAACGGCGAAGCCCAGAGAACTCCCTGCGGGCAGCCAACCAACTTGGCCGCTATGTCCTTCCGTGGGCCACACGAGGCGCACCATGGTGATGGCAAGGAGCAACAGAAATGCTATCCATAACTTTTGATCGCTGAGGCGACGGGAAATCGCTTGTCCGAAGCGCAAGCCAATCGGACCGCCTAGCGCCACCGCAAGCACCAAGACCCATGGCATGGTGATGGCTCCCTGCACTTGCTCGGTGATGGCCCCCACCAGTGCGACGCCGGGAATCATGGCTAAGGCGGTGCCGGTCGCCATGCGCAGGGATAAACCTCGCAATAAGAGAACTGGCCCGACCACGAGTCCGCCGCCAATGCCCAACAAGCCCGATAAACATCCGGCAATAAAGCCAGTGGCCAACATGGTCGGGCGCGGCGCCCTCGCGAGGCCATCGGAACTCATTCTTGGCGAATTTTGGCCGCCAAACCGGTGGTACTGCGGCCAGGCAGGAGATCGATGAACTTGACCTCGCCACCGCTCGATTCCACAAAGTCCGCGCCGGCGACTCCTTTGCCGCGCCAATCGGCACCTTTCACTAAAACCTCAGGACTCACCGCTTCGATGAGGTCTTGCGGAGTATCGCTCTCGAAGGGAACCACCATGTCGACGCACTCCAGTGCGGCAAGAACCTCGGCGCGGTCCAGCAAGTGGTTGAAGGGGCGCTCTTCCCCTTTCAGGCGACGCACCGATTCATCGCTGTTCAAGCCGACCATGAGGACATCGCCGAGGCCTCGCGCGGCACCGAGATAGCGCACATGTCCGGCATGCAGCAAGTCAAAGCAGCCATTGGTGAAGACCACGCGTCGGCCTTCGGCGCGCAGCAAGGCAAGAGTGGACGCCAGGCGAGGGTCCTCTTTGCCGGTCATGACTTTGCCCACCGTGCTCATGGCATGAAGGGCATGAATCAGCTCCTCTCGGCCCACGGCTGTGGTGCCGACTTTGGCCACGGCAACACCAGCGGCGGCATTGGCCAGGTGAACTGAGAGCTCCGCTTCCAAGCCCTCCGCGAAGGCCATGGCCAACATCGCGATGACCGTGTCGCCGGCTCCAGTGACATCGAAAACCTGGCGTGCGGCGGTCGGGATGTGAAAGCTCTGCTCTGGATCGGCATCGAGCAAGTACATGCCGTCGGCGCCCAAGGTAATCAAAAGTTGGCGAATACCGGCGCCATCGCGCAAGCGCTCTCCCTCTGTCGCTAAGGCGGAGAGATCGTGCAAGCTCGCTGCGGCAGCTTGCTCTGCTTCTGCACGGTTCGGCGTGATCAAACTCGCGCCGCGATAGCGCGAGAAATCACGGTGCTTGGGGTCGACCAAGCTTGGAACGCCGCGTTCCTCGGCAAGTTGCAACAATCGCGAAGTCAGCTCCGCGCCCAGGCAACCTTTACCATAATCGGAAAGGACTAGGGCATCCCAGGAGGCATTGGCCACAGCTTGATAGAGAGCTTCTTGCACCTCAGCGGAAACGGCTTGCGATTCTTCGCGATCCACCCGCAACATTTGTTGATTGCGCGCCATCACGCGAATCTTTTGGATAGTCGGGCGCTCGGCTTGCACCAAGAGACCTTGGCAATGCGCACCCTGCGCTTCCATCATCGCGCGCAAGTCTTGGCCACCGGCATCTTGGCCGACTAAGCCAAAGGTTTGCACCTTCGCGCCGAGGGCAATCAAGTTGGCCACCACGTTGCCCGCGCCGCCGAGGCGATCTTCCTCACGGGCAGCATGTACCACCGGAACCGGCGCTTCAGGACTGACGCGCATGGCGTCGCCCCAAACATAACGATCCAGCATGTAGTCACCGACCACGGCAATGCGTGGTTGCCCCATCTGCTCGAGGGCAGGGACCAATTCGTGTAGGGAAACGCTCATGAGCTTGTGCTTTCCTGCGCTGGGCGCGTGCGGTAGCGGTCGTGAATCCAGAGGTATTGTTCCGGTGCGCGCAGGATGACGGCTTCTAGACGCCGATGCACCGCCTCGAGAGCGGCGACGTCGTCTTGTTCCTCCACGCCGGTGGCGGCGGGAAGAGGAACCACCTCCATGCCTAAGCGCCAAGGGCTTTCTCCCCCATCACGCACGCACCAGAATACCACTAGGGGCTTTTCCAGGCGGCGCGCCAACCGTACCGAGGCGCTCTCGGTGGCGGCGAGCTTTCCGAACCAATGCGGAAAGACCGGGGCATGGTGGGCATTTTGGTCGCTGGCCAAAATGACGCATCCGCCGCCCTTCAGGTGTTTCAGCATTTGCCGTACCGCGCCTTGGCGGGCCAGCACGGTCACTTGCCAATGGCTCCGCGCAGCTTCCAAGCGACGCGCCAAATATTCGTTATTCGGGCGGCGCATCGGGAAGGCCGGGTCTAATCCCAGCTGGCCGAGGACGGCACCGCCAACTTCAAAAGAGCCAAGGTGCGCTTGCACAAAAACGGCTCCTTGACCGCGGAGCTTCTCGAGTTGCTCCCGCGCTTGGTCCTCAAATTGAATCAGGGGCAATAGATCTTTGGGCCAATGGCGACTCGCCACCATAGTTTCCGCCGCACTGCGACCAAGGTGCCCGCAACTCTGTTTCAGGAGGCGATCGCGTTCGTGCTCAGAAAGCCCGGGCAAAGCTTGCGCAATTTGGGCGCGACCGGCGCGTCGACGGCGTGAAGAAAGCCAAGCCAATCGTCCTAAGCGATCTGCCACCGCCATTAAGGCCGGTTCGGGCAATAAGCCAAGCAGAAACAACAACCCACGCTGCGGTTGAAACAAAAGCCAAGGCACCAAACCAGGGCGGTGCTTAAAGCGTCGACGCAGGTTTTTACGCCAGCGACGCAAGCGCCCTCTTTTGGGTGCAGCTTGGGTTCCCTCAGCAGACATGGTCAATAACCTTTCCCTTCGGGGTCATGCGCCGCCCACAACGGCTCAATTCGCGCGGCACGCGCAGGAAGGTGCAAAGCGGCTAAATGCTGATGGAAATCGTCGGCGCCGGAAACAAATTCCCAGTCCACCAAAAGCTCGAAGAAGTCCTTGGTGCCAGGATCGATTTTGACGGCATCTTTCTCCGTAACCAACCATGGGCCGTTCCACCCGCCGATGTCCCCGCGTTTCAATTTATGCACCAGCTCGGGAGTCCAGGGGTGGTGATCGGGCAAACGATGTTCCGCTCTAACCACCATGCCAAGTTCTTCGGCCAAGACCCGAAAGGAGTCAGGGTTGCCAATGCCTGCAGCCAAGCCCACTTCCTTGCCTTGCCAACCGCGGCAGTTCTGCTCACTTTGGTCTTCCAGTGAGCGAATCACACTCGGAGCCATGCGCCCCTCCACGCGAGGAGTGGACAACTCAGGTCGACTCGCTGCCACCCGTTGCCAAATGGTGTCGCGCGTTGCCTGGTCGACCAAATCGACTCGCGACAAAATCACCAAGTCGGCGCGGGCCAAAGCGCTGAGGCGCTCGCGAAATAATCCAGCGGGCAGGCAGCGGCCGAAAGGACAGGTGGCATCCATCAGCACCACGTCGACGTCGCGCTGTAACTTCAAATGCTGAAAACCATCGTCCAACAAAAGGACCTCGGGTCGGCCACCGCTCAACAAAGTTTGCAAGCCCCGGCGACGGTCGGGATCTTCCACCAGCGAGACCTTGGGGAATCGATTGCGCAACAAGATGCCTTCGTCCCCGCCGTAGCCACGGGACAACACGCCGATGGTGGCATCGTGCTGTTCCAACCAACGCAGGGCTTCCAGCAACAGAGGAGTTTTCCCCGTACCACCGGCAGAGATGTTGCCGATGGAAAGTGTCGGCAACGGCGGGCGCTTGGATGCCTTCCAACCCTTGCGGTAGGCGTGTACCCGCAACGCAGCGACTGCGCCATAGAGCCAACCCAAAGGCGCCAAAAAGGTGCCTAGCGGCCCATTCAGCCGCTTTGCGACGCTCATGGCGCCTCCCAGAACTGCACCTGGTCGAGCAAAGGACGCATTTTGGCCCAGCCAGGATGATCCGCCGGCAAGGCTTGCCTCATTTGTGGGTCCTGGGTCAGGTCATGCAACCACATTTGTTCTCCACGTAAATCCCAAGTCAGTTGTAGGCCATGCGCACGCACCGCGCGCTGGCGTACAAACTTCTCGACATGCTCCTTGCGCACAGGCTCAAAATCGACTTCTGCCTGCAACACTTCCGGAGCTTCTAAGCGGCATTGGGGCGGCATCGGCACGCCGGAAACCGCGAGTAGAGCCGGCATCAATTGGGTCATGGCATAGCCCCCTTGGCCATTCGCCTCGGGCAGGCTCCAACGCGACTGGTAGGCCTCAGGAATGCGAACGATTAACGGTAAATCCACCAACTCACTCATGAGCGTTTGGGTATGACCGATATGTTCGCGCTCACCAAGTTCCTCGCCATGGTCGGCCGTGATCATGAGGATGGTGTCCTCCCACATGCCTTGAGCCTTGAGGGTCTCGACCACCTGTCCAATCGCACGGTCCACCGCCCACACTTCTTCGTCGTACCAAGCCATCAGGGCAGCGTGATCTTCGGCAGTGACCCTGGCTTCATATTCGCGCAACAAATCCGTAGAGGCGCCCGGCGTGACCCAGCCGTCGTAGTCCGACACCGAAAAATCGACGTCGGCCTGATCTTCAAAACTGGCATGTGGGTCAAAGTAATGCAGCATCAGGAACACTGGCGGCATGCCATCGCTGGCACTTTGTTGCTTCAGCCAACTCAATCCAGAACTGGTGACTTCTTGTGCCGTGGTGCCGCGATGAGGATCCGGATGGCGACCTGGCGCGTCGTCCCAAAACTGAAAACCGCGCTCAAAGCCTGCGCCCATGCGCCGCGTCAGTAGAAAGTTGCTCATCACGCCGCCAGTGCGATAACCCGCAGCGGCAAAGCTCACCGGCAGAGTCTGCTCAGTTTGCAGGCGGGCATGGGCACCTTGCAGGCGCATCACTCCATGTTCTGCAGGCGTTTGCCCAGTCCAAATCGTGGCCATACTGGGCTTGGTCCAAGAACTTGCCGCCAATAGACCAGGCAGTGCCACGGCGCCATCGTTGCGAACTAAGTCCTGCAGGTGTGGAGTGACCATGCGACCTGGATCTCCATAGGGATTGATACGGTCCTGGCGCAAAGTATCGACCACTAACAACACCACATGAGGGTGCTGACGTGGGGCCTCTGCTTGACCGCATCCGGTCCACAGCAAACTCCCCAAAAGGAGTGCGGCGGCAGCGGGAAATGTCATGCCCAGGAAGCCTGACCTGAGAGAGAAGTTCTTCATGTGGCGCGCGAAGGTGGCCCTACAAGTTTGAGCGCAAGCTATGGTAACCTCAAGACATGGGAGCCTCAGGGGGTGAGCACGCCGGCTTAATCCAGTCCTCTTTATTGGAAATCAGCCGCGACCCTGCCCATTTGGAGCGGGCTTTGCTCCTATTCCTGCCCCAAAATGCTCTGCAAAAGCTGGCCAAGGGCGCCGGGCGACGTCTTCCGGGCCGCCCCGACCCGGCAGCCCAGTTAGCCGGCCTCCTTCCCAAGCAGCCACGCCTTGCGCAACAAGTCGCCGAGGCGATGGCCACAGCGCTTGCTTCCGAGGAAACCTCTGGGCAGGAAGACGCCACCTCGGCATTGGTGCAATGGATGCTGCAAAAGGACCATGCTGCAGAGGAGCTTGTGGCCTTGCTGGAAGCCTGCGCGGAAGAGCCCACCGCCGAGGCACGGCGTGCCCCACGCCTGGCGCAGGGCCAGGGTCAGGCGAAGCCCGGCGCCAAAGCCAAGCCGGAACCCTCCGCTGAGCCAGCCGCAGAGGTCGCTCTCGCTCGCGAGCAGAAAGACAATCAGCGCCTCAAGGAGCAACTGGCTCAGGTAAGGCGAATCCTGTCCGAACGACAGGAGGAGCTTGGCCTCTTGCGCAAGGATCTTCGTCAGGCGGAAGAGAATTTAGAGCGCGCCGATGCGGAACGCCGGGATGCCGAGCACCGCGCCAGTGCACGCAAACGTCAGCTGCAAGATGCCACGGCAAGTAGTGATCGCGAGGAGCAACTGGAACTCGCCCTAGAAAGCGCGCGGCGCGAGTTGAACATCGAGCAGCAAAAGCGGCAGATGATTGCCGAAGAGAGTGAAGACTTGCGCGCCTGCCTGGAAGACCGCGACCGCTTCGATGCCTTCGCTGAAGAGGAAGTGCCCTCCTTCCGGAACCGCCCCCTTCTCGACAAAGAAAAAGAGCTTGCGCAGGATTTAGCAGAGTATGCACAAAGCGGTGCCCACTTCCGCATCTTGGTCGTTGGCGGCGGCGAACCGCAGTTACGCCATCAAGACAAGCTCCAGGAATATGCCGAAGTCATGGGCTTCGAAAGCAATTGGCGCATGGCGGAATACACCAGTTGGCACAAGGAAATGGATCGCCTTGGCAGCGATATGAACACGCGCTTCGATGCCTTAGTGATTCTGCATTGGAATCGCACCACCTTCACCAGGCGCGCGCGCAAAGTATGCGATGATGCCGGTCACAAGCCCTGCCTGACCTGTTATTACGAGGGCTTCACGTCGTTGCGCGAAACCATGCAAACTTGCCTCAAGCAATTGCTTGGGCGCGTGGACGGAGAAACGGCTTAGACCTAAAGGGTCGGAGTTTCTTCGACGACCTCTTCGACCAGCTTGAGCAGGCCGCGCTCCATTTCCACCAGAGCGATCTCGACCGGGTTCTCCAGGTGCTCGAGTTCCGCATCGAACAGAGGTGCATCGCCGCGAACGAGCTGGCGAACGCGCTTCTGCAATAGGACGGTCTTCTCGAAGGAGCCATTGATGTGGCTCTGGAGACGTTGCGGCAGGGTGCTATCCATGGTGTGCTCCCGCAATGCGGGACCGAGCATTCTAGCTCAGGTCGGCAGAAGGGACAAGAAGGAGGTCGGCAACCTCGTTCCAGGCCCGAAACAAGCTGTCGGCGCCGGCCTGCAGGCTTTGTCCCTCGAGAGCGGCCTGAAGGAAGCCAATCCCCGCTTCGGAGGCGGCGCGGCCATCTGAGGGATGATCCCCAAGCAGCACGCCAGGGCCGTATTGCACCCGCAAATCGGAGAGGATTTCGGCCTTGTCTTCGCAGCCAAAAACCTGGTCAAAGCTCAGACCGACGCGATGGACCTCGGCCTCGATCTGGGCCTGCGTGGCGTGACTGACGACAATCAAGGGTATCGATGCCGCGCGCAATCTCTCCAGCGTCGCCACCACTCCGGCGAACAGGGGCAGGCCAAAAAAGGGAACCATGGTCCCATTCCAATCCAGGGCAACGAAATGAGGGGCAGCTGCGGACATCGCTCGCCTAGAGTAACAGGGATGTTGCTTCCGACCCGACACCGCCTATGCGCCGCCCTGGCGCTGGCTTTGACCACCCAAATTCTGACGGCACAAGAGCCTGCGATTCCTGGGCCGAATCCGCAGCGAGTCTCCACCGAGCGCCTCGGCGAGACCATGCAAACCTTATGCGCCGCTCCTCGATTCGCCGGCAGTGAATCTAGCCAGCAGGCCACGAAGTATGCGGCGCAGGTGTTCGCCGAAGCCGGGCTCGAAGTGGAGTTGGCTCACTACCAGTGCTACCTACCTCGGCAGATCTCGCAGTCTTTGTTCGTCGAATCCAGCGACGGCGACTGGCAAGAACTGAATTTGTTTGAGCAAGGTTACGAGCAGGACCCACGCACTCTGAGTCACCACATTCCGCCGATGCATGGCCTGACCTTTGCGGGGAGCGCCGAAGGCAAGCTTTGGTACGCCGGTTATGGCACGGAACGTGAGTTTGCACAACTTGCGAAGAAGCATGGCGATGCCATTCATGGCGGCGTGGCCTTAGTGCGTTACGGCGCTCTGTACCGCGGCTTAAAGGTGGCCAATGCAGAGAAGTACGGCTTCTCGGCAGCATTGCTTTACACCGATGAAGAGGAAGATGGCGCACCGCGCGGCAAGGTCTTGCCCGAGGGCCCTTGGCGACCTTCCAGTGGCATCCAGCGCGGTTCGGTGTACAACGCCGATGGCGATCCGCTGACTCCCGGTTGGGCCGCAGTGGAAGGTGCCCCACGGATTGCGCTTGAAGATGCCCAAGGCATGGTTGGCATTCCCAGTTTGCCGATTTCTTCGGGCAACGCCGCACGGCTTCGCGCCGGGGCGGGCAAAAAGTTGGGCCCACTTCCTAGCCGCGTGCGCATGCATGTCGAACAAGACCCCACCCCGGTTGCGGTGACCAATGTCATCGGCCGTGTCACCGGCAGCACCCACCCAGAAGAGTGGATTGTGATTGGCGCACACCGCGACTCCTGGGGCTATGGCGCGATTGATAACGGCACTGGCTCGACGGTATTGCTAGAGACCGCACGTGTGATTGGAAAAGCCTTGGCCGACGGCTGGCGCCCCCAGCGCACCATCATCTTTGCCAGCTGGGACGCCGAAGAATGGGGTTTGGTTGGTTCCACGGAATGGGTCGAAGAGCATCTCACCGACCTGCGTAAACATGCGGTGGCCTACCTCAATATGGATGTGGTCGCCACTGGACCGGACTTCCGTGCATCCTGCACGCCCGGTTTGGTCGAGAGTTTGGAGCATGGTTGCGCCAGTCGGGGTATCCCGATGCCTGGCGGCGTCGGTGTTCCCGGCGGCGGCAGTGACCATGTGCCTTTCTTAGAGCTTGGCGGGATCGAGGTCCTGGCCTTTGGTTTTCACGGCGGCAGTGGTGTGTATCACTCGGCCATGGACACCCCCTACTTGATTGAAGAGTTCCTCGACCCGGAGTATCGGCACCATGCCGAAGCCGCATCCTTTGCCGTCACCATGCTCGACCACTTGAGCAAAGGCAACACCACGGTGGATGGCCGCCGGCGTTGGCTACAACAGATCTTGGCTGCGGCCGACAAACTCCCGCAAGAAACCACGGAGCAAGAACTCGTGCGCTTGAAGGTGTTGCACGCTGCTGAGAATTTCGCTTTGCGCTTGTATCGCGACGTCGAGGACATCCCGACGGCCAATGCCTTCCGCTTCGCACGCCACTTCTTACCCGAAGGAGGCCGTAGTTTCCTTTGGCGCAGCGCCGGCTATGGATCGGCTTGGTTCCCCGACCTGCAGGTCAGCTATGGCGAAGAGCCGCAACAAGACTTGGTCATGTCGGCAACCGCGCTGATTGACGCCTTTGGCAACGCACACGAAAGTTTGCGCAAGCCGAGCGACCCTACCGGCAAGTAAGGTTTACAAATCAATCGCAAGGGTGACCTCGAAACGGTCCCCTGCGGTGAGTTGCCGTGGTTCCGGCGGCCATGCGGCCAAGGGCGTGAATCGCCCCTCCACTACTACCGTGTAACGCCCAGTCGGAAGGTTCAATCCACGTTGTTCGTGGAGCGCACGCACAAAGCTGCCGAGGTCAACCAGAAAGCTGCCTTCCGCTGGGCTAAAACCCGCAGGGAACTGATCTTCTTGCTCGCCGCGACCAAAGGCAATCAAGCCTTCGCGTGGCACCGGAGGCGCAATCACGCCACGGGCGAGGGACACTCGATCCAAGGCCCAAACGCCAGAGCGGGCGACGTCGAGTTGCAACAGGGCGGGCGCCAACTGATAGGCGCGAAAGTCATAACGACCACTCAGAAAACGACTGCCTTCGAGGAACAGGCGATCGCCATTTCCGCCTAAAGGCGCCGCGGTGGTCGGGGCGGCGTTGGGCGCGCCGCCGCCATCTGGTGGCGGCGGCAACAAACTACAGCCCCAGCACAGGGGCAGCAGTAAGAACAGGGCGAACCGTGGGCTTATAGCCACATTTCCAAGTTCGCGAAGAACCACATTTGGTCATCGCCATTCATGATTGCGTCACCAGCTTGGAATGCCGAAACACCAGCCCAAAGGTTGATGTTCTCATGCAGGTTGCCGCGTACCGCGAGGTCAATCTCGGTACCGAGGTGCGTTTCACCAGCCACTGCGGTCAGCGCAGAATTGCTAATCGCGCCACCCTCTTCAGCTAGGCGAAAATCATGCAAATCCAAGGATAAAACCCAATTATCATCTAACTTCAAGCTAGTGCGAAGCACAATATCTTGCAGGTTGCTCCAATCGAACAAATCTTGGGTTCCATGATAGGCATGCCCAAAATCGAACAAGGGCTCGAATGCATTATTCTTACCATCGCCAGGCGTGTCATCGCCAGTGGCCAACTCGTAACCAACACCAACCACTAAGCGCTCGGTCACATCGAAATCGATGCGCAGGGCTGCGGCACTACCGCCAGCATCTTCGGCGCCATTATCACCAGTTTGGGTGGCGACCTCTGCGCTCCAATTTAAAGGACTCTCATAGTTGTTTTCCATTAAGACTCCAAAAGTTTGATCATTCCGACCATTACCTCCCATCATTCGGTCGCGGCGGGTAAATGCATAAGTGTCTACGTCGAGGATGCCTGCATCAAAAGTGAAGTATGCACCACCAAAGGCTTGGTCTAGGCCAACAGGAACTGCCATCCCCTCCACAGGTTGCGTCCAAAACAATTTGAAATCCACATCGTCAAAATCTTGGCTCCACAAGGCGCCATCCCAGGCTCTTCCCACCATGCTCCAGGACAATTCGGAAACCATCCTCTGGTTGCCCAAATTCATTTGGAAGCGACCGACTTTCAGTTCACCACCAGGAACGATATCGCTCCATGTCATCCAGGCTTGACGTAGGAACTCGTCCGACGGCTTACCGGTGTCCATGACCACATGCTGGAACTCCACCTTGGCGTTGAGACGCTCGGAAAAGGCTGCATCGAGGAACACTCGCGCATGCATGGCACCGACTGTGTTGCCACTGGCGCCCATGAGCGGTGGCGTGTTATCCCGGTTTTCGAGGCGGAAACGCAAGGATCCACCCACAGTGAGGGAATCTAAGGAGTTACCAAAAGTAACCGTGCCGCGCGGCTCCTGCGCCACCAGGGTGGAAGCGGACAGGGCGACCGCGAGCGAGATCAGGGGGAGTTTCCGAAAGCTCATGGTGTTAGAAGTAAAGAGAAATGTCGAGGAAGAACCACAGTTGGTCTTCATCATGCGGCATCGCCGCTCCTGGAGAAAAGTGCGAAACGCCCACGTCGAGCATGACTGCTTCGGAGATTCTTCCCTCCGCGTAGACATCGAGTTCACCGCCGATGTCATTGTTGGCGCTTGCCGTGGTCACCGGCATGACTTCGACACCAAGATAGATGTCGTCGAGATTGGATTGACGGGTGAAGTCGTGGTAATCGACGTGGAAACTCCAACGCTCATTCCAGTCCAACCAGTAGAAGAAGCCAAGGTCAACCAAGTTCGAGAACGCAACGATGTCAGCGCGTCCGTTGTAGCGGTGCTGGTTGATGTACACCGGGTCGAAACGCTTGCGGTCGGTGGCGCGCTCATCATTGCCCTGCGCCCAAGCCAACTCCACTGCCACGTTGTGACCGTAATCCAAACGCTTGGCAAGGTTGACCACAAAAGCGGTCGCCAAGATTTCTAGGGAACGATCGCGACCATCCTGAAGGGCGCCTAAAGCAGACCATTCGAGGCCGTTCGAGGTTTCCCCCGCCCAGCGAATGGCATAGGTCCATTCCAAAAGGTCGGTGGCGCCATCGCCACGACGCAAAATGTAGAACTCGACATCGTCTTCGCTGGGTGGCGAGAAAAACGCGCCAGCAAAACTGTTGTCATCGACCTCGGCGGGACCGGTTGCGGCCTGGGTGTACCAAACCTGCCAATCACCATTCCAGGTGCTATCTCCAACCAAAATGCCGTCGAAGGAGTTTTGCTGATAGAGCCAAGGGTTCGAGGACACCAGGCGTTCGTCAGCGAGATCCAACTGCATGCGCCCAAAGCTGATGTGGTAATCACCAAACAGGTGGTCCAG
>Ga0316208_1002264_pt1 | contig 15997 bp, 14 predicted proteins | sample 3monopyrite_MG_FD_204944 | JGI IMG/M metagenome (GOLD analysis project Ga0316208, IMG submission 204944) | Microbial mat bacterial communities from mineral coupon in-situ incubated in ocean water Damariscotta River, Maine, United States -... | ecosystem: Environmental > Aquatic > Marine >...
CTAAACCGCTGCGTTCTATAGCACTGATAATGCCGGAGGTGACAGTCTGGCCAAGGCCGAAAGGGTTACCAATGGCAATAGCAAAATCACCCACCTGAAGATTTTCAGAGTCAGCCAGAGGAATAGCGGTAAGGTTTTCAGCTTTAATTTGAATAACAGCAACATCGCTATCAGGGTCACTACCAATGAGCTTAGCGCTATATGTTTCACCATTATGTAAGGTAACGGTGATTTTATCGGCTTTATCAATAACGTGATTATTGGTCAGAATGTAGCCTTTTTGCGCGTTGACGATAACACCGGAGCCCAGGCTTTGAGTCTTACGTTCACGTGGGCGTGAAGGTTGTTCAAAAAAATGCCGAAAGAAAGGGTCGTTAAAGAGCGGGCTCTCTTGTACCCGTACTGTGCCGCTGGTGGCAATATTTACCACGGCGGGTGTGGTGTTTTTTAGCATGGGTGCCAGACTGGGTAACGGTGTACCCTGACTATCTATCGCAGGCAAAGAGGCAAACGCAGGTGAAAGCAGAGCACTTATTAATGCAAGGCTCATTAATTTCAGCAGTAGGTTACGTTTAAGTATCATCGTCATATCTTTCTCTCGGCATGTTTTATAAATATTATTGATTAACGTTAATGCAATGCTTAGTTGTTTAATCATTAAAAAAGTTCACTTTTATTAAGTACAACTTTAATACTAAACCGGAAAAAATAACCCCGGAGAGAAACATTTGTTCACCGGGGTGGGGTAGCAGGGAAAATTATTTATTTTCTGTGTTGGCTTTAATTCACCGGAATTTTACGCGGCTGAACTTTTTCCTGTTTAGGAATCGTAATTTCCAAAACACCGTGATGACTTTGTGCACTGATTTTATCAGCATCCGCTGTGTCAGGCAGACTGAAACGGCGATAAAAACTTCCTCTTTGACGTTCAACACGTTTATAACCATCACGTTCTTCATTTACTTCGGAATCACGTTCACCCTTAATGCTTAGCATACCGTTTTCCATATGCACATCGATCTTGTCAGGGTCGACACCGGGAATGTCTGCGTGGATGATAAAGTCTTTTTCCGTTTCTTTAATATCGACAGCGGGAATCCAGTCGCTGGTGGCGATGTTACTTCCTTCTTCAGTCGAAGATTGGTTATCAAACATACGCCCCATTTCATGGCGTAGTTGCTCTATTGAATTCCATGGTTGATAGCGTACTAGTGACATAATATTTCTCCTCTTACATTATTTACAATAGCTATATGGGTTCAAAGAAAGTCATGTTCAAGGAAAAAGCGAATATTTTTTTACACATTTTTTAAAAGAAAAATTTAAAAATAAAAACGAAGTCGTATCGTCAGGCTTGCAGGAAGATGGCCAAATTCGGACTGTGCTTTTCCGGAAAGGTTTAAGCCCTGCCCATTTGCCAATAGATATGAAAATAAAATATCGGATTCATTACTAACCGAGTAGGTTAAATTAAGTTGTTGCAATAGAGATGTTGTTTGTTGGCCGTCTGGTTTTTTTATTGGGCTGGCGAGTAATATATAGCCGCTATTAAAAAGAGGTGTTATTTCTTTACTTAGGGAAAAACCGAGAACACGTTGGCTCAGATGCTGCTGCAGGCCATACCTTATATATGTGTCCGTTTGCAGCTTACTTAGTGAACCCGCATTTTCTGCGCCACGACTATTTTCATACCATTCTGCTGTCAACAAAGTTCCATTAGCAAACTGGTAATCAAGTCCGGCAATCCAAAAAAGCGTATTTTCATTGCTTGTTTTAAAGTTTGTTTGTCGTGCTTCAAGCCGCCAGCCAATGCCTGACCACGTGCTTTCAAAAGAAGCACCGAACACGGTGTTGTCAATAATGCTGCCTGCAAGTAAAGAAAATTCAGATTGTTCACCAGCCTGGCTTTTATAATAAATCGCTGCACTTACGGTATTGTCGACAGCGCTATTGTCCTTTGCCGAAAGGGCATAAACTGCGGAGAGTGATGAAAAGTTTGTTGGAAACCAGTCGATACGTGTTGCATCGATTCCCGCTTTATAATCAGTATCGAGGTCGGTTGGGGAAAATGAACCAAACACATTAAGCGGTTGCCAAAATCGACCACTGCCCCAGTCTATTGCCTGCCGACCAAGTGAGAATGTCGCATTTTTAAAACGTTGTTTATAAACAGCGCGATCAATTTCATAACCAATTAAGGTTGTGTTATTGGATTCTTTTTCTTCTGACCAGTTTGAAGAAAGTTTGTTATAACGAAACAGGTCGCTGGCGTGTTCGCTGGAATATAAAATATCGGTAACATGAATTCTTGCGGACTTTATATGAATTGACCATTCATTATCTTTAGATGAGCCATCTAACATTAAACGTAGACTTTGTTGATCGGCTGTTAATGTATTGTCTTTATTAACGTAACCCAGATCGCCTTGTGTTGCTTTTGCTGTTGTTCCCTGCATTGAAAAGCGACCGGTTAAGTCCGCTGACCATGTGACTTCCGGTAAGAGTAAAAGCAAAAAAAAAGAAAATTTACTTAGTCCGTTCATGATGACGATATCAGAGGTTGGGATGTTCGTGATGATGGCGTTCGTCACTGACAATTTTTCCATCTTGTAAGGTAATAATTCTTTCGGCGCGATCCATTACACGGGGGTCGTGTGTTGAAAAAATAAAGGTGGTTTTTTCTTCGTGTGAAAGCGTGTGCATAATATCAAGCAGCGCGGTGGCATTTTCTGAATCAAGATTAGCGGTGGGTTCATCGGCTAAAACTAAACGTGGCCCTGCTGCCAACGCGCGTGCAACGGCAACACGTTGTTGTTGTCCGCCACTTAAGGCAGAAGGACGACGATGAATAACCTCTTTTAGACCCACCAGTTCAAGATAATGTTTAGCGCGTTCATTAGATTCTTTTTTATCTCTGCCTTGCAATACCATAACGAGCTCAACATTTTCCAGTGCGCTTAATACAGGTACTAAATTATATGACTGAAAAACAAAACCAAGTTGTAATAAGCGAAAGTCAGACAACTTTGATTCATTCAGCTCACCAATATCAATGCCGTTTAAATGTGTGCTGCCTTTTGTTGCCGCATCCAGTCCTCCAATGATATTAAGTAAGGTTGTTTTACCTGATCCAGAAGGTCCAACCAGCGCAGCAAACTCACCTTCTTCTACCGTTAGGTTGATATCTGTAAGTGCATTGAATTCCAGTTCACCTTGTCGGTAGCGTTTGTTAATGCCTTGTAATGTCAGTAATGCCATTATTATTACTCCGATTTATCAATCGAAAAATTTTTTAATTAAGTTCGCAGTGCTTCAACGGGTGTAATACGTGCGGCTTTAATCGCAGGATAAATACCGCTGGATAATGTTGCGACAAAAATAATAGTCGTGAGTTGAGTCACTCTGTCCCATGACAATTCGGTATAAACGATGGGATCCATAAAGGTACCCATCATCACGTTTCCGCCTTCGCCCATAATGGCAGTAAAGTCGATACCCTGTTGAGAAAACCATAAATGGATTCCACCTCCGGCTATCCAGCCGACAATGATGGCTAACAGTCCCATTAAAAAAGACTCAAAAAACACCAACGTAAGTAAGTTGCGACGGCTTAATCCCAGTGCGCGTAATAAACCAAACTCACGCGTTCTTTCCAGCACACTCATCAGAACAGTATTGAGAACACCAAATATCACCATAATTAAAATGAGAATGAGAAAGATATAGTTACCCGCATCATCAACAATAATAAATTGTACTAACTGCGGCATCATCTCCTGCCAGTCCATTGCGATAACGTATTCGCTTTCAATGGCAGATTTAACTTTGTCCTTCCAGTCATACAAACTATCGGGATCATCAAGGAAAATAGCAAAACGGGTTACTGGTTGCTTTAAAACATCAGCACCTTCACCCTGAAGAAAGCGGCGTGAAAAATGAAGATCACTAAAAATAAGGTAGTCATCCATTTCGGGGACCTGTGATTTAAATATGCCCCGAACCCGACCGAGTTGTGCTTGTGAATCGCCGCCTTTTTTACCGGCCATAAGTACAACTTTACTGCCCAATTTGGCTTTGAGTTTACTTGCCATGCCCTCGCCAATAACAATGCCGCGATCATCTCCGGTTTTGATCCATTCACCCTTAACAAGTTGTGGCTTGAGCATGTCAACACGAGGATCACTTTCGCTACTGAGTCCTTCTAATACCACACCAACAGAGTTATTCGCCGTGCTTGCAAGCACTTGTAATGAAATGCGTGGTTCGATACTACCGGCGACGTGAAGCGAGGTTAACTTTTTTGATAGTGTGAGACCGTTGCTAAGATATTTATGATTTGCGGGTGCCTCAATATAACCACGTGGTTGTACGGTGAGGTGGCCTTCGCCCAGTTTTATCGCATTACGAATAAGTGAGTTATGGTGGCCATCCTGAATACCAATAGATAACACTGCCAGACCAAAACCAACCGCTATAGAACTGAGCGTTATGATAGTACGTTTGCGGTGGCGCCATAAATTCCGCCATGCCAGCATTAACAACATCCAGAAGGGAAGGCGGCCATGTGTTTTAATTTGGTTCATTTCAACCTCATTATAAACATCATTCTCATCATCGCATCACTTCCGCCGGTTTGAGACGTACTGTCTGCCATGAGGGAATCAGTGAGGCTAACATCGTAACCACAATCATCATCAGACAGGCATAAAGAATGTCTATTGGTTCGAGGTAACCTTTCATAATGGGTTCGAAGACCATGCCGGCCCAATCATAGCCATCGGGCATAGATTTGCTAAAGTCGATGCCATGTTCTTCAAAATAATTATTAACAATAAGTCCAAGAACAGAACCAACAACAGCAGAGACAAGTGAAAGAAAGAGTGACTCCAGCAACACCATCAACAAAAGCCAACGGCGTTTCATGCCGATAGCGAGTAAAATCCCAAACTCATGAGTGCGCTCATGCACGGCCATTAACATGGTATTCAACATGCCGAGGGAAGCGAGGCCAATGATAATAAAACCAACAATGTAGACCAGCGCTTTGCTCATTTCTAACAAATCAGCAATCGCCGGTGAAAGTTGACGCCAGTTACGTACAACCGCTTGGCCACCCATTTTATCAAGAGGTTGTTGCGTGCTGAGCTGATTAAATTTATCGATAATGGCTGTCTGAACTTCTGTTAGCTGGTTGGCATCGTTTGCTTTAATGGCGAGTTCATGAAAACCATTTTCCAGGTACATCAATTGTTGATAGGCCTCAATTGACATTAACACGCCCATACGATCAAAGTTGGGTTCGAGTGGTTTCAATATCGCAGCAACCCGATAAAGCGCATTCCCTATACTGCCATCTGCTGCCTGAGTCACTAATACCAGTTCATCACCCGGTGCCACATTGATATTTTTTGCCAGCTGCGCACCAATTACCAGATTGTAACGAACGATGCCTTTATCTGTGGTGTTGGCGATACCAAGATCAAGCGTACCGTGACGCACATGCTCGAGCATTTTGGTTACGCGGGTTTCACGTTTTGGATCAACCGCTTTTATTAAAACACCGGTTGATGTTTCTGTTGAGCTGGCAAGAGCGGCCGCATAGAGTCTTGGAGAAATTTTAATGTCAGGAAAGTTTTTTTCAGTCTCATTTATATATGACCAGGGCAGGGTTGCATAAAGATCCTGATCATCGATGAAAGCCTGTCGATGAACCTGAATGTGTGAAGTAGAAATTTCGGTGGCAAAGCGCACCATTTGTCGCGTCATGCCCTCTAACAATGACGCGTAGAGAATGACCATGATCAAGCCGCTTGCCAGCGCAGAAATAGTCAGTGTGCTGCGAACAGGGTTACGCCAAATATTTCGCCAGGCAACAAAAATCAATATGGGCAAACGACTTAAAGCAGATGTTTGATTGATGTTTTCCATCATTGTCAGTTTCAGTGACGACGTTGTAAATTTTGTAGTGAAAAGAAATTTTCTTCTATCGGTACATCCAGCACAATCTCTTTATAAACTATCACCGTAGACTCATCCGGCTTGTCTTCGGGTTGCAGTGTTAAACGCATGGGAACGGTGAGTTTGTTGATTTGTTGTGGTTGATCAAAGGTCAGCGTTCTAATCAGCGATCCTTCTTCATCGTAGTAGAAGGCGCGTTGCGGAGCTAATGTTTTTTGCTCGATTTGCATAATCACTTTTCCCCATACAACGGCTGCATTTTCTCTGGGGACTGAAGTAACTTCATAAATATTAATGCCGTCCCGTGAACCTGCAAAGGTAATAGTTGAAATATAGTCATCTTCAAAGGTACTTTCTTTGACCAGATCATCATTGGTGAAATGGCTGCCCATCCATGAACCCGACATCATGCTCGAAGGCACCTTGGTGACACGGTCAATTTTAGGCAGATAATTCCAGATATTTTCCTTCACCTTGAGTGTTGCAATATCTTTGTCTTTAATGGGCGCACGAATCACCACCAGTGAATACTCTTTTCCTTTCGACCAGGCTTCCATTGTCATACTGCGTTGATAGCGCTGAGTTTTGACCGTCATCGACATGGCGGCACGAGAGGTTTCGCCACGCCATAATTGATCAATATGCTGAATAAGTTCATTTATTTCGATGGCAGACACTGAAAATGAAAAAAATAATAAGGGCAGAAGCAAAAAAAGTTTTAGATATTTTTTTATAATAAAATAGTTAAGTAATCCATTGTTTTTATGGTGTTTTTTTTGTTTCATATTTTTATCCGCCAGATTATTCCTGCTTAAATATTCCACATTCCTGATATTTTCTCAATTCTACGGCCTGTGAAACCGTGTTGTATTGCGCTGAGTCAAAAGAATGAGCAAAAAAAGTCTTTATGTAAGTAACTCCTAACGTGCCAAATCGCACTATTACAAGTATATTAACAACACAAGATATAGTAATTTGGCTGAAATTAATTTAAATATTTTTTTCTTATTTTTATACTGTTAAAACAGCTTAACTTATTGTATTTACTGAAAAATATAATGATTTGTGGCGACATAAATAGTGTTGACAGTAGGGCTCAATTAGCAATAAGCTAGACGCTTAACACTACATCTAGTGGTTGAGCGAAGTTAGCCTGCTAATATGGTGTTTTAGACAGATTAGATTTGCGTCAAAAGCAAAATGTAGGTCGGAATATAAAGCAAAAATCGGCAACAATTTTTCTTTATTTTCCTTTTGAATTCAAAATGTTAGTCACTGTTCTCCTGCCCCCCGAATGAGAGAACAGTGTTGCTATTTTTATAACAAATATAATTTATTGAGTAGAGGGATCGAGTCGATCATGAGCGCACAGTTAAAAGCACTTAAAGAGAAAAAAATACAAAGCATTCCTTTTCAAGATGCATCTGTTGATATTTGGGATAAAAAATACCGTTTAAAAACGAAAGACGGCGATGATGTTGATAACAACATGGATGAAACCTATCAGCGTGTTGCACATGCGATAGCTGAAGTAGAAGACGAAGATAAGCGTCAGGAATGGTATGAAAAATTTCTTTGGGCCTTACGCCATGGCGCTATTCCGGCAGGCCGTATTATTTCAAATGCCGGTGCCTTAGAACATAAACCGGCCACCTCAACCATTAACTGCACGGTTTCAGGTACGGTTGAAGATTCAATGGACGGTGTTTTAGCCAAAGTTCACGAAGCCGGTTTAACCTTAAAAGCCGGTTGTGGCATTGGTTATGAGTTTTCGACTTTACGTCCCAAGGGTGCCTATGTATCAGGTGCAGGCGCTTACACGTCTGGCCCACTTTCGTTCATGGATATCTTCGATAAGATGTGTTTCACCGTATCTTCAGCCGGTGGCCGTCGTGGCGCACAAATGGCAACTTTCGATGTTGGTCATCCCGATGTGATGGATTTCATTCGCGCTAAACGTGAAGATGGTCGCCTGCGTCAATTTAATCTTTCTTTACTGATCACCGATGAGTTTATGAAAGCCGTTGAAACAAACGATGACTGGAAACTCACTTTCCCCGTGACCGAAAAAGGCGTCAAAGATGACGAGCTCGACTTAAAAAATCCGGATCAGGTTGTCTGGCGTGAATGGCCAGTCACCGAAGGTTACGTCACCAACGACGAAGGCCTGGTGGCCTGTAAAGTGTATAAAACCATTAAAGCCTCGCGTTTGTGGGACATGATCATGTCATCCACTTATGACTTTGCCGAGCCCGGTTTCATTCTCATTGATAAGGTCAATGAAATGAACAACAACTGGTTCTGTGAAGATATTCGTGCCACCAATCCTTGTGTAACAGCGGACACATGGGTGCAAACAAAAGCTGGACCACAACAGGTTAACGATTTAATAGGCTGCTCTTTTACTGCTTTAGTTGATGGCAAGCCACATGCTTCCGGTAAAGAAGGCTTCTTTAAAACGGCGACAAAAGCGGTTGTACGTTTACAAACAGAAGAAGGTTATCAGTTACGTTTAACGCATGATCACAAGGTGAGACGTGTCACTAATTTATCGCGCGCCCAGACGGAAACAGAATGGTGTGCAGCAGGCGATTTGACTGCAAGCGATAAAATTTTATTAAATGATCATCGTGCTCATGCGCAATGGCAAGGTGAATATGGCTGTGAATACACAAAGGAACAAGGTTATTTATTAGGTTTGTTGGTGGGCGATGGCACATTAAAAAAAGAAGCGGCCGTTTTATCAGTATGGAAACCTGCAGCTGTTGCAAATGGTGTCGATGCTATTTTATCTGGTGGGGTTTCGGCTGTTATGGCAGAAGCACTAACAGCAGCACAAACATTACCACATCGTAGTGATTTTCAGGGCTGGTCTGAAGTATCGGGCAGAAATGAATACCGTTTAAAGCTTTCAGCATTAACTAAACTTGCCAATGAAGTCGGCATGCAGGCAGGTGACAAAGCGATTACCGCTAAAATTGAGAAAGCATCCAGTGAATTTTATCAGGGCTTCCTGCGCGGCTTCTTTGATGCCGATGGTTCCGTGCAAGGTACCCAGGAAAAAGGTGTCAGCGTTCGTTTAGCTCAATCAGATTTACCCCGACTTGAAGCGGTTCAGAGAATGTTACTGCGTTTGGGTATCGCATCTAAAATTTATAAAAACCGTCGTCCTGCTTCAACAAGTATGTTGCCAGATGGCAAAGGTGGTAATGCTGAATACAAAACAAAAGCACAACATGAGCTTGTTATTAGCGGTGAAAACTTAATTCAGTTTAATAAACTTGTCGGTTTTGCTGATACAGATAAAACAGAACGTCTACAGAAATTATTGGCAAACTATAAACGCCAATTAAACCATGAACGTTTTGTTGCAAGAATTGAAAGCATCACCGAAGACGGTGTTGAAGACGTTTATGATGTACAGGTTCCCGGTATAAACACCTTTGATGCGAATGGTTTGCATGCACACAATTGCGGCGAACAGCCACTGCCCCCTTACGGTTCTTGTCTATTAGGTTCAGTGAACTTAACCAAGTTTGTTAACGATCCCTTTACTGAAAAAGCGGCCTTCGATTGGGACGGCTTTGAAAAAGTTGTGGGCATCTTCACCCGCCTTTTAGACAACGTGGTTGAAATTAACGGGCTGCCATTAGAAGGGCAACGTGATGCGATTATGAATAAACGCCGTCACGGCATGGGCTTCTTAGGCTTGGGGTCAACTTTAACCATGCTTCAGGAAAAATATGGTTCTGCTGCCGCGGTTGAGTTTACCGAAAAAGTGAGCAAAACACTGGCCGTGACCGGTTGGGAAACCGCGCTTGAATTAGCCAAAGAAAAAGGTCCAGCACCCATTATGGACGAAACCTTTGAAGTCAGCGGCGCCATGTTACGCCGTCGTCCGGAAATGAAACGTGACGGTTATAAAGTGGGCGACAAAGTAAAAGGCAAAGTGTTACATGCCAGGTACAGTCGTTACATGCAAAAAGTTGCAGAAGAAAATCCGGCACTGGTTAAAGAGCTTGCTGAAGTCGGCGCACGTTTTACCCACCACAGTTCAATTGCACCAACCGGCACCATCAGCTTATCGCTGGCGAATAATTCCAGTAACGGTATCGAACCTTCGTTTGCGCATCACTATTCACGTAATGTTATTCGTGAAGGCAAAAAGAGCAAAGAAAAAGTGGATGTGTTCTCGTTTGAATTGCTGGCTTACCGCGAACTGGTGAATAAAAAAGCCATGCCGTTCTCGCAGGAAGCGGATTCAAAATTACCCGACTACTTTATTGCTGCCGATGATGTTTCACCAAAACAACATGTGGATATTCAGGCCGCGGCACAAAAGTGGGTTGATTCAAGTATTTCTAAAACAGCAAACGTGCCAACCGATTATGCCTTTGATGACTTCAAAGATATTTACACCTATGCTTATGAGCAGGGCTTAAAAGGTTGCACCACCTTCCGTTTTAATCCGGAAGCCTTCCAGGGCGTGCTGGTTAAAGAAGAAGATCTCGAAAACACGATGTACAAGTTCACTTTAGACAACGGTGAAGTGGTTGAAGTGAAAGGCAACGAAGAGATTGAGTATGACGGTGAGATGCATAGTGCGGCGAATCTGTACGATGCTTTAAAAGAGGGTTACTACGGCAAGTTTTAGGCGGCGCTAGCGTCGCGTATACGGCGTTAAAATCAAATTTTCGAAACCTCACTTATTTATCATAAGCTTCGGTTTCAAAAATTCAATTTTGCCTTGTCTACGCACCGCTAACTTGCCTAAAACAGTGAGAATAAATTAGGTTAGAGCCGGATTACCTAAAACAGTGAGAATAAACTAATTCTCAGAAAATAGGTTAGAGCTGGGTTACCTAAAACAGTGAGAATAAATTATGTTAGAGCGAGAATAAACTAATTCTCAGAAAATAGGTTAGAGCCGGATTACCTAAAACGGCATAGAAAAAGCGGTAGGTCAGACTTCAGTCTGACAAATGTAGAGAGATAGAAAAGAATTTAGACTAAGGTTCAACAAGGCCAGAACGCATAGTCTGCGTTGGGTCATACCTGATGAACTGCATGGCAGTTCTGAGGTGCAAAGAATCTGAACGAGCTGGATAAGTTAACACGCGTGGTGAGCACTGTTGTTGTTTTAATTTATCCAGCTAGCTCAGAACCAAACAAATAAATATAATAAAGAATAGAACACAAGAGGAAGAGGCTAATGACGGTAAAAATCGCGCATAAAATTGTCAGTTATGCAGTGTCTAAGGAAGACGAAGATGATGCAGTAGCAGAAGCAGCACTTAATAATGTTGAGGCTGAGGATAGCAATGTTATCCACATGCATGAAAAGATTGAGCGCCCGGAAATGTTGCTGGGTTCAACCTATAAAGTAAAAACACCTTTGTCGGAGCATGCCTTATACATCACCATTAATGATGTCATCTTAAACGAAGGCACTGATCATCACTTACGTCGTCCGTTTGAAGTTTTCATTAACTCAAAAAATATGGATCACTTTCAGTGGATTGTTGCACTGACAAGAATCGTTTCAGCCGTATTCCGTAAAGGCGGCGATGTCACGTTTTTAGTTGATGAACTGCGCAGCGTATTTGACCCACGTGGCGGTTACTTTAAGAAAGGCGGTAAATACATGCCTTCACTGGTTGCAGAAATTGGTGATGCCATTGAATGCCACCTTCGTATGATCGGTATGATCAAAGACGAAGGTCTGGACGAACACCAACAAAAACTGATTAATGAAAAGCGCGCACAGTTAGACGGCCAGACAAAACAGGCAGAAGAAACCGCGGGCGAAGCCAGTGACTTCCCGGCCAGTGCGCAGTTGTGTGGCAAGTGTTCTACCAAGGCGTTGATCAAGATGGATGGGTGTATGACGTGCTTGAACTGCGGTGATAGCAAGTGCGGCTAATCGTGCTGCGCTAGCTGCACGAGTAGCCGCGTTATAAAACATTTTGAGATTCCTCACTACCTGGTTGGTAGCTCCGGTTCTCAAAATATTTTATGCCTTGCTATCGCACAGCTAGCTTTGCACGAAGGTGCGCTTAAAAGAACCCTCTTTATCCCCTCCCCCTTTATGGGGGAGGGTTAGGGAGGGGGAGCAAAGTTTAAAACATCATTGGGGAATAAAGTTTTTAAAAGGAATTTAAAAATGCGACCAGAACGAGTAAAACGAGGTAAGGGAGTGCTGAACGAAACGCGCAGCGGTTCTATAGCGCAAAAGTTTGGGGAAGAAGAAATAAAAATAACAAGCCTTATAAAAGGCTGGAGTCAAGAGTAGTAATTTAAAGGCGGCCTTTGGTCGCCTTTTTTATTTAATGAATTAAATAGAATTCTATGTAATAAGGTAAATTATGCCAAATATAAACATCATCGGTGGATGAATGCTAGCTGAAGCATTGAAATATAGAAAGGAAGTGATTTATCGGGCACTATCTATAGTGCTTTCGTCCATATTTTTTGCAAATATCCCATTATTATTGTTTTTGATATATATGGGGTATCACGGCTTCTTCTCATATGATTTCTTTTCTGAAGGCGTCTTTGGCTTAAAGGTTTTCTTTTTTCTTACGTCTATATTTGTACTAATTACATCTTTAGCTATATTTTGGTGGGTTGTGCCTCTAGTGGAGAAGTGGAAAAAAGGGAGTTTTAAACTGTTACCGTTCATTGGAATTCTTCTCTTTAATCTATTTATTGTCGTAATACTATTTGTAAAGTTTCCTGAAAGCGGGGATTTATCCAGAATCGCATATGTATGCGCAATTGGTTTAATTATTTCTATTCACATTGCTTTTCTGTTACACGCAAAACCAAATGAGCAACTCAGGTCTTTAATTGCTGTAATGTTCATAATTACATTTATGTCATTGAACCTTCGAGAGCAAGCTTCTTCAGTCCTTGCCAACGGCTTAAAAACCTATGGTGTAGGAGGTAATATAGAAGTTGCTTTGGTGCCCAAGATGCTCGTAGATAATGAAATCAGAGGTAGGCTTATTCTTTTGTCTCCTAAGCATATTTATATAAAGCTAGATGACTCAGATAACGTAAGCACGATTGATAGAGCAAGATTTGATGTGATGACAGCAAAGCATAACAAAAAGCTCAACAAGGTCGAGGCAAAAAGTGCCGCACCTGTTAACTAAACGTTAATAGATAAGAGGAAATACAGATTTTGCACCCGTTAGCGATAATATTAGGAGGGATAGGCGCGGTTGTCGCTGCTGATAAATTGATTGATTTTTTATTTGGGAAAAAGAAAATCTTTATCAGTTATTACTACGACAAAGACAAAACGCTAAAGCGTTTGCTAAATGCATGGAGCAAGAACGACAAGTTCAACATTGATTTTGAAGACACTTCCGCAGATGTATCTCTTGATACAAAGACAGATGAAGAGCTAGGTAAAGAGCTAACAAAACGAATAAAGAACTCTGACATTATTCTTGTTCTTATTGGCAATAAAACCCATTCGAGGAAATGGGTTAAGTACGAGATAAAAGAAGCTATACGTTTACATAAGCCGATTGTAGCAGTGAAGCAGAGTCGTAATCATATTTCCCCAACAGAGCTAAAAAGTATTGACGCCAACTGGGTATATGGTTTTCGTGCGAAGAAAGTAAGTGATGCAATAAATAATTGCGTATAAATTTTAACCTAATGGCTCGTAGGAAAGGATAATGGATGAAGCACAATATATTGCAGAAAGGGTTGATGATCAAATTGGTTGGTATGATCGAAAAAGCAAGAGTTCACAGTGTTGGTTTAAATGGCTTAGAGGTATTGAAATACTATCTGCCGCTGCAATACCATTAATTGCAGGCTTCGCAAAAGATCCATTTCCTGTAACTTTGACGTTAGGTCTTCTAGGGGCTTTAATTGCAGTAATCTCCTCAGTTGTAAGTTTGAATCAATTTCAAGAAAACTGGACAGAATATAGAACTACTTGTGAGTCGCTAAAACACGAAAAATTTCTCTTTCTAACGAATGCGGAGCCGTATCACGAAGAGGATCCCTTTCGACTTTTTGTTCAACGAGTAGAAAGTATGATTTCTAAGGAAAATAGCGCATGGTCTCAGTACACACAGGCTGCAATAGAAAAAACAAAAACTGAGCAAGGTGCTTGATATGGCTAACGGGTTGTTGTCTGGTTTAGGTATAAAAAGAAAAATTTTTATTAGCTATCACCATAGTGGTGATAGGAAATATTATGACGCTTTCATACATGCTTTTTCTAACACATACGATGTGATTTATGACAACTCTGTAGAGCGAGCTGTTGATAGCTATAATACAGATTATGTAATACGTAGAATACGTGACAACTACATCACTGGTAGCTCTTGTACAGTTGTTCTTTGTGGGGCACAAACGCCTTATCGAAAGTTCGTAGATTGGGAAATAAAGGCAACACTAGACAAGCAGCATGGCTTAATTGGTGTAAATCTTCCAAGCAATCCAATGAACTCCAATTCTAAATTCGTTGTGTCAGACAGACTTCATGACAACATCGAATCAGGCTATGCAATTTGGACTAATTGGGGTGCTTTTACACAAAGCATCCAAAGTGTTCAAAGCTTCATAGAATCGGCTAATTCAAAGTCTGCCTTGCTAATTAATAATAACCGCGCATTGAGACAGAGAAATGGGCAAGAAAAATAATAGTGCCAGAGACAAATTGAAAAAAGTGAAAAAAGGGACAGATTTATTTTTTCTGTGTTAAAGCTTAATCTATAGCGCAACAAACAATCATAAAGTGATGTGTTTTATACTTCAGGGAAAGACATGAAAAAATACATATAAAAAAAGGGACAGATTTATTTTTTCTGTGTTAAAGCTTAATCTATAACGCAACAAACAATCATAAAGTGATGTGTTTTATACTTCAGGGAAAGACATGAAAAAATACATACATTCTTCTATTACATTAATTTTATTCACACTTTTTCTAACGGGCTGCCAGTCAGGCTATGAGGAAGAACAGGGTGAGATTTACTACAAGTGGATTCATGGTGGTAACTGGACAATGGAAAAGACGTTACTAAAAGACGCGGATGCCGCTAGTTTTACTGTAATAAAAAATAATCTCAATATTCATTTAGGAAAAGATGATCATCATGTTTTCAAAGATGCGTTTTTACTCGAATATATTGACCCTGATACTTTCAAGCAGGTAAATGGGTATTATTGGAAAGATAAAAACGGTGTGTATCTGTTGCAGTTCTGTAGTACTGATTGCAGAATAAAGTCGGCAGACCCGGAAACTTTCACAGTCTTTAAAGGATACAATTGGGCGAAGGACAAGAATAATGTGTATTATGAATTAAAAAAATTAAGAGAGGCGAATGCTGATTCATTTGTTGTCATCGATAACGATTGGGGAAAAGATAATAGTTTTTATTATTATCATGAATTGAGGTTAGACTTGCTGCATTATGACTCTGCTGAAGTTGTAAGCCCATATTATATAAAAGACAAAAAGAATGTTTTTTTTAGAAACAAGTTAGTAAAAGGAGCTAACCCAAAAACGTTTACAGCAGATGGGATTGGTTCGTTTGGCCATGATGATAAAAATATGTTTGATTGGGAAAAAAATAAAGGGCCTATTTCAAATCAATACAGGCGTACATACCTTACAGAATAAACTCAGTAATCGGAGAATAAAAAGCAATAAAAAGGGGTCGAACTAGATTTAATTGAGCAAGAAGTAGATGCCAGAGATCAGTTGATTCAAAGCACACAGGGAGGTCTTATTTCTCTTATTTATAAAGACCTACAGTACAGGCTTCTGAATTATTTTAAAAGGGAATAGCCATGCCAAATATATTAATTAATTCAATCGAAGAGATAAAAGAAATTGAAAGCTTACTGAACAAAAGCCTGCCTAATTATCGGCAAGCTTACAGTGATAGAACTTCCTGGGTTATGGCATGTATTTCTGAGCTCGCTTATGTGAAATTTAACCCGCTATTTAGAGATACAACAAAAGACTATTTCATAAAAAAAGTATCTGAATTAGTGAGTGAAA
>Ga0316208_1002265_pt1 | contig 15994 bp, 12 predicted proteins | sample 3monopyrite_MG_FD_204944 | JGI IMG/M metagenome (GOLD analysis project Ga0316208, IMG submission 204944) | Microbial mat bacterial communities from mineral coupon in-situ incubated in ocean water Damariscotta River, Maine, United States -... | ecosystem: Environmental > Aquatic > Marine >...
TCTACTCCGATGCCTTCAAACACGCGGTGCTGGTCGAGAATCCGCAGCGCTTGTGGCCTCTGCGCTAAGGCCCGGTCGAAGTCCTTAGAGAATCGGTTAAAGGCCGCTTAAGCCTGCGCCAAATAGGCCGCGCCAATCAGGCCGGCGTCGTTGCCTAGCTTGCCGGGGAGCAGTTGGAAATCTGCGGCAGTGCGTCCGAAGGAACGGCGGTCCAGCACTTCCAAAGCTGCGGGGCACAAGAACTCCAACACCGGTGCGCCACCACCGCCAAAGAGGAATAAGCGCAGGTCGAGCAGCAACGCCACTTCCGAAAGTGCTTCACCCAAACAGCGGCCAGCGGTCTGGAATACGGCGCGGGCATCGGCATTGCCTTGGCGCGCTTCTTCCGCCAGTTCCGGCAGGGGCAAAGCCTTGCCGAGCTCTTGCGCCGCCAAGGTTTCCATAGCCCGGGCCGAAGCAATTGCTTCGAGGCATCCGGTGTTGCCACAACCACAAGGGCGGCCGTGGCTGGTGGTCATGTGGCCGAACTCGCCGGCCATCCCGCCGATGCCGTGGTGCATGGCACCATTCAGAATCAAACCGCCACCGACGCCAGTACCCAAGGTGACCATGAGGAAATCTTCAACACCCTGACCGGCACCAACCATGGCCTCACCCCAAGCGGCGGCATTGCCATCATTATCCAGGGCAACCGGTCGTTGCAGGCGTTCGGCTAACAACTGCACCACAGGGTGCTGATTGAGAAAGCTTAGATTTGGAGCTTCCAGGATCACGCCGGCTTCGGCATCGGCCACGCCGGGAACGGCCATGCCTATTGCCTCGAGGGGAGCGTCGGCCTCGGCAGCAAGCTGCTCGACCGCCAAGGCAATCGTCTCGACACAGGCATGCAGTTCATGCGGCGTTTCGACTTGTTTGCGTGTAAGGACTTGACCGTCTTGCACCAAACCTAACTTGATGGCGGTGCCACCAAGGTCGATTCCACAACAAAGCCCCGAGGCGGGCGCGCTCACTAGCGGCGCAGCGCTCGGCGATAGAGCTTGTTGGCTTCGGGCATCAGGGCACTCAAACGCTCGATGCGGGTGTCGCTACTCGGGTGCGTGGACAAGAACTCGGGAGGTGCACCGCCACTCATGGCGCCCATGCGTTCCCACAAGCCAATCGCAGACTCTGGGTTGTAGCCAGCGTTTGCGGCCATCATTAAGCCAATCTCATCGGCCTCGGATTCATGGTGACGCGAAAAGGGAAGCATGACGCCCACGGTCGATCCTAAACCCAGTCCGGCCATGATGGTGTTGCGTTTCTCTGGCTCCATGTCCTTCATGCTGAGCTGTGCGCCCATCATGCCCACCGACAAAGCCATGCCGTGGCTCATGCGCTCCGCACCATGGCGGGCGATGGCGTGGCCAATCTCATGGCCCATGACCATGGCCAGGCTGTCTTCATCTTGAGTCACCGGAAGCAAGCCGGTGTACACCGCAGTCTTGCCGCCGGGCAATGCCCACGCGTTGACCATTTCATCGTTGTCGATGAGGGTGAACTCCCAAGCGAACTTGGCGGCGTCGGAAGTGCTGCCGTAAAGCTCAATCGCCGAAGCGGCAATGCGTTCGCCGATGCGCTGAATCATGGCGGCATCGGGGCCGGTCGTGATCAGTCGTTCTTCGGCGAGCATTTCGCCGTAGGCTTCGGCGCCAAGGCTCATTTCTTGGTTGCTCGACATGAAGTTGAGCTGAGAGCGGCCGGTACCAGGCACGGTGCTACAGGCGACGACAAGAGCGAGCACCGCAAGGGTGCTCCAGGTGGCAAGGGGATTCCGAATCATGGCAGCACTATGGTAATGGCTGAGCCGCCCGTCGGCACCCCAGACCTGTCGTGACCTCTAAGCGCCCAACGATCCTCCTTGTCCTTGATGGCTGGGGCCAAGCTCCTGCCACCGACTGGAACGCCATTACGCGCGCTCCGGCGGAGAATTTCCTGTCGTGGATGCAGCAATGGCCGCACACCCTGCTTTCGGCCTCTGGCAAAGAGGTCGGTTTGCCGCTGGGATTGATGGGCAACTCCGAGGTCGGCCACACCAACTTGGGCGCAGGGCGGATTGTGTACCAAACCATTTCGCGGATTGACCAAGCGATTGAGGAAGGGAAATTTGCGCTTAACGGCATGCTCCGTGGCGCAGTGGATCATGCTCTTCAATACGGCACCAAGCTGCATTTGTTTGGCCTTCTCGGCGACGGGGGAGTGCACGCCAGCGCCAAGCACTACCGCGCCTTGCTGCAGCTCGCTGCGGAAATGGGACTGCCCGGGGAGCGCGTGCGCTTCCACGCGCTGCTCGATGGTCGCGATACTTCGCCTCGTTCGGCAATCGCCTTTATGCAGGAACTCGAAGCCATGTTGCAAGAACATGGCGGGCAGCTCGCATCGATTTGTGGTCGTTACTTCGGCATGGATCGCGACAACAATGGCGAACGCGTGCAGCGTTTCTGGAATGTCATGGTGCATGGCCAAGCTCCCTTCCAAGCGGCATCGGCGCAAGAGGCCATCGAAGCGGCCTACGAACGTGGCGAGAACGATGAGTTCATTCAACCCACGGTAATTGGTGCCCCAGAACCGATGAGCGATCAAGACGCGGTGCTCAGCTTCAACTTCCGCGCCGACCGCGTGCGTCAAATCAGCGACGCCTTCTTAGTGGGAGATGCCTTTACCGCCTTCGACCGCGGTGCTGTGCCCAAGGTGCATTACACCACCATGACTCAGTACCGCAAAGAGTTCTCCTGCGCCGTGGCTTATCCGCCGGAGCAGTTGCACTCCTTGTTTGGCGAGGTCGTCGCCGCCCGGGGCTTGCGCCAATTCCGTAGCGCAGAAACCGAGAAATATGCCCACGTCACCTTCTTCTTCAACGGCGGCCGCGAAGAAATGTATGAAGGGGAGGATCGCTTGTTGGTGCCGTCGCCCAAGGTGGCCACCTATGACCTCAAGCCCGAAATGTCGGCCTTCGAGGTCACTGCCGGGGTGTTAGATCGCCTCGAGCGTGGTGAGCATGATTTATACGTCGTCAACTTCGCCAACAGTGACATGGTGGGGCATACCGGCAGCCAAGAAGCCGCCGAAGCCGCGGTGCGCGCGGTCGACGCCTGCCTCGGCCAAATCGTGAATGCAGCCTTGGCGCAAGGCGGCACGGTGGCGATTACCGCCGACCACGGCAATGCCGAGCAGATGCGCAATCCCGACACCGGTGAGATTCATACTGCTCACACCGTCAATCCTGTGCCATTCCTTCTAATTGGGGAAAACTACAGGGGAGCTGCACTTCGGCCGATGGGGGTACTAGCGGATGTTGCGCCCACCCTCCTTCAAGGAATGGGAATTCCTCAACCCGAGGCCATGGATGGGCATTCGCTTCTCACTTCCTGAAGCAAGCCCTGATCATGCGTCCCGCTCAGTTTTTCGCCACTCTCTGTCTTTTTTTCGCACTGTGCGCCTCGGCCACAGCGCAGACCACCTTTTTTGTCGACCCCACAGGGGGAAATAATGGCAACACTGGCTCCGAAGCCAGCCCATTCCTCACCCTGACCTTCGCCCTGACTCAGGCTACGGCCGGAGACAGCATCAGCCTGCAAGGCGGGAACTACACCGGGGAAACCCTGCCGATTGCCCTGAAGGATCAGGTCGACGTCGGCGCAGTCGCTGGCGAGACTCCTGTGTTCGATGGTTCAGGCGCAGCCGCCATCTTTACTTTGGCTGGTGACATTACGGGAATCACCACTCTTTCAGGAGTCGACATCACCGATTGCATCGTTGGTGTGTCGGTCGTAAGCGGACAAGCCATCACCGGCTTGGTAATTGATTCATGCAACTTTAGCGCTTTCACCAATTCAGGAATCGGCACCGACGATGGCTATGGCATTCGTGTGGTGCTGGATACCGGGAGCATTGCGCAAACACTTGCGGTGACTTCGTGCACCTTTGCCGGAGCCGCAGCCATGGCCGCGATTTCGATTGAGCTCGACGCGGATACCACTTTGGCAAGCGGCAACCTGAGTGACAACACCTGCTCCGGCGGTGTCGATCGTGGCATCGAAGTTCAGGTCCTTGGCGGGTCCACCGCAAGCGAAGATTTCGAACTCGCGCGCAACTTTTTCTCCGGCCATGCTGAGGCCGGATTCTTCCTGCGCGCTGCAGGCATTGGTGGAGGTGCGGGAGCCGTGTCCACCCTGTCGAGCCCCTTGTTCGCGAATCGCATCAATGGTGCCGACGCAGGCGAAACGGGTCTGCGCATGAGTGCAGAGCATGGCTTGACCAATAGTGAAGGCGCGGTGATTGACAGCATCTGCGAGTTCAATGTGATTGAGGGTAATGACATCAATATCGAGTTGGTGACGGACAACGACGGCACCGACCAAGCGCAAATCTTGTGCGATTTTTACGGCAACGTGATTCGCAACGGCACTCGCAGTGGCGTCGAGATCGATGTCACCCTGCCCAACCCGGGAACTGCTGACAACGAACCTAACTTTGGTCCGGGCCACACCGGCCGTCGTGCTTGCATCAACACCTTTAGTGGCAACGGCACCGACTTCCGCCTTGGAGCAGCAGTCGACGACGACATTTCCGCTCAATTCAACTTCTTCCCTGCGGGCAATGCCACCCAACTTGGCGGCATCGTCGATTCCAGTGGGGTGATGTCCGAAGCTCTCACCGGCAGCTTCGGTGGTAGCTTCGCGGCTGACACGGCGGGCAGCGTGACCCTGACCGCTGGCGCCGGAAGCGCTTTTGTGGACTATGGGGAAGGGGGCAATATTGGGCAGGTGGCCGTCACGGTTGACGGAGATGTCCTTGCTCAGACGGACATCACAATAGGAGACCTTGGCGCAGATTTGCTGCTGCAACTTCCCGCCTTGACCAGTGGAAGTAAGACCGTGGTTGTCACTAATCCTGGTGGCCAAGAAGGCACGTTCACCTTATCGGTGAGCGGTGGCGGCAGTGCTGGGGGTGGAGCCAGCAGCACCGGCGAGGGCTGTTTCGTGGCTACGGCCGCTTACGGCGAAGAAGACGCGTTCGAGGTCCTCACCCTGCGCCGTTTCCGCGACCACTATCTGCGCCGCAACCCGGCCGGGCGCGAGTTCATCTCGTGGTACTACCGGGAAGGTCCCAAGGGTGCCGATTGGTTGCGCGAGCATGACACCGCTCGTCAGGCGACTCGCGTTGCCCTGATGCCCGTCGCTGTTGCCGCCAATGGCCTCACCACCTGGAACCCGGGCCAACGCTTTGGGGTGGTCATGCTCCTGCTCGGGGCATCCTTCGCTCTGTTGCGTCGGCGCTAGGCACTCCGCGGTTTTGACGGAGGCCTACACTGGTCGGCGATGAACGTCGTACGGACATGGTTAGGCCTAAGTTTCCTGCTGTTTGTTGCAGCAGCCTGTAGCGTCCCTCCTCAGGAATCGCCGAAGGCATCGGCGGTGCCCAGCGTGAAGGTCATGACCTTCAATATTCGCTACGGCACGGCAAAGGACGGAGAGTTCCATTGGCCCGCTCGGCGCGAGTTGGTGATGGACGTGATTCGCCGCGAACAACCCGATGTCCTGGCGATCCAGGAAGCACTTGCTTTCCAACTCATGGAGATTGCCCCGGTCCTTGCCGACTATGAGAAATATGGGCAGCATCGGAATGGCGGACTGAGTGGTGAGTTCTCTGGCGTATATGTACGCAAGGACACCTGCGAGGTGGTGGATTCTGGAGAGCTCTGGCTGTCACCAACCCCAGAGGTCGTCGGCTCCAAGGGCTGGGATGCTGCTTTGCCACGTATGGCGGTTTGGGTGGAATTGAGCCTGGCAAGCGGGGAGCGAATGCGTGTGTATGGCACGCACTTCGATCATCGCGGAGCGGAGGCCCGCTTGGGTAGTGCGACCCTCATGGTCGAGCATGCACGGGGAGGTCCGCCATCGGTGTTCATGGGCGACTTCAATGCCGAGCCAGGCTCTCCACCCATCGAAGCCTTTGTGGCAGGCGGCTACCGCTCATCGCTCCAGGTTTGCGATCCGACCAACACCCTCGGCACCTTCAACGGCTTCCAAACCGCTCAGCCAACCCGCCGCATCGATGACATCTTTTGCTCCGCCGGCCTTGCACCCACCGGTGCCCGGATTCTCGAGGACCGCGTCGACGGGATTTGGCCTTCCGACCATTTCCCGGTGGTCGCGACGGTGCAGCGGAACGCCAAACCATAGTCCGCGGGATCGGTCGGCAAGCTGCGGCAAGGTGCCAAGAAGCGGTACAATCCCCGGTTCATGAGCGTCTCCTGCGGCATTGTTGGCCTGCCCAATGTGGGCAAATCCACCCTCTTTAGCGCCCTTTCGGCAGCTAAGGCTGAGGTCGGGAACTTCCCTTTCTGCACCATCGACCCCAACGTGGCGGTGGTGGAAGTGCCCGATGACCGCCTGGAGATGATCCACGGTTACATCGAGACCCAGCGTGTGCTGCCTGCCGTGGTCAAGGTGGTGGATATCGCCGGCCTGGTCAAAGGCGCCTCGGAAGGCGAAGGCATGGGCAACAAGTTCCTCGGCAACATCAAAGAGTGCGACGCCATCATGCAGGTGGTGCGGTGTTTTGGTGGGCAAAAGGTTCTGCGTGAAGAACCAGTCGATCCCGTGGGCGACATCGAGGTGATTGAGCTGGAGTTGGCCATGGCCGACCTCGAAACTGTGCGCCGTGCGATTGATCGCGTAGCCAAGAAAGCACGCGCCGGCGATAAGGAATGCCAGCTAGAAAAGGAAGCTCTTGAAAAGGCCGCCGCATTCCTTGAGCAAGGCACGCAGTTGCGCAGTCAAGAGTGGACCGATCGCGAGCGTCAGTACTTAAAGCCTTTGTTCTTGATGACAATCAAGCCCATGCTTTACGTCGCCAATGTCGCCGATGATGATCTTGATGGTGACAACGAATGGTGCAAACAGGTCGCTGAATACGCCGCTTCACATGGATGCGGTTGGCTGCCGATTTGCGCCGACCTTGAGCTGGAGCTGCGGTCGATGGAAGCCGAGGATCGCGCCATGTTCATGGAGGACCTGGGGGTCAGCGAGCTTGGTTTGGGCCGCCTGATTCGCTCGGTGTACGAGCTATTGGGCCTGCAAACCTACTTCACCGCCGGCGAAAAGGAGGTCCGCGCCTGGACCATCCACCAAGGCGACAAGGCGCCCACGGCCGCCGGGGTCATCCACACCGACTTCGAAAAGGGCTTCATTCGCGCCGAGGTCTACTCGGTCGACGACCTCGACGAGCTCCATTCCGAAGGCGCCATCCGCGCCGCAGGTCGCCTGCGCACCGAAGGCCGCGAATACGTGATGCGAGAAGGCGACGTGGTCCATTTCCTGATCGGGAAGTAACCTTTCGCCTAGATGGCGACCTAAGCGAGGAGCTTATCCAGCTCTCCAGCGGACTCTAGGGCCGCCAGGTCGTCGAAGCCGCCAATCAGCTTGCCGTCGATGAAGATCTCCGGCACGGTCATGCGACCACCGGAACGCTCGATCATTTCGTCGGTACGGCCGGGATCTTTGGTGAGGTTAATTTCCTCCCATTTTTGCCCCTTATTGTCGAGCAGGCGCTTGGCCATGGTGCAGTAGGGGCAGGTGTCCTTGGAGTAAATTTCAATCTTTGCCATGTCAGTGTCTTCGTGGGACAATGCCCATTGTGACAAGTCCTTGTTGGACTTACCTCAATACCATGGACGCTGATTCCGTAGCCGCCCTCGTCGAGCAAGCTTTGCCCGGCGCCACCTGTACCGTGACCGATCTCACCGGCACCGCCGACCATTGGGGACTTGATGTCCTGTGGCCTGGCTTCGCCGATAAGAGCCTGCTTGAGCAGCATAAAACGGTCATGGAAATCATGCGCCCGCACATGTCCGATGGCACCAATGCCATCCATGCGGTGCAAGTTTCGACACGTACCTCTTAAACACTAGCCACCGCCACCAAGATGGAAATGAAAGAACGCCTCGAGGCTCTCATCCAAGAGCAGCCCATCCTCCTCTTCACTAAGGGCAACAAAATGTTCCCGCGTTGCGGTTTCTCTAAAGCCGTAATCGAAGTCTTCCAAGAGCTCTCCGTTCCTTTTGAAACGGTCGACATCTTCGAGCATGAAGACATCAAGCCAGCTTTGGTCTCGATTTCGGATTGGCCAACCACGCCGCAGATTTTCCTTGGTGGAGAATTTGTGGGCGGGGGTGACCTCGTCCGTGAGCTGCACGCTCGTGGCGAGCTGCGCGGTATGGTCGACCAAGTGTTGGCCAACGCCGAAGGCTAAGCCTCATTCGCACCTGCTCTAGCGTGGCGCTAGGCTTTGGTCATGCGCTTGCTCGTGACCTACCGAGGGCTGCCTTGGCCGATTAGCGAAGGCTACCACTTGCGCATTTTGCACTTGTTCCGCCGCTTAGCCAAGCGGCATGAGGTGCATCTATTGGCCTTGGTGCATGAAGACGAGCAGCGCGCTCAGCTGCCGGCCTTGGAGCAAGATGGCTTGTTCGCCTCGATCCGCCTGCGCGAAGTTCCGGGGCGCAATCCACTTGGGCGCTTGCGCACCAATCTTGGCCTGAGCCCGGTGGCGGATTTTCACGCCGAGTACCCGGGCTTTGCCCAAGCTTTGGCGCAGGAGGTGGCGGCATTGAAGAAGGAGCTTTCGCTCGATGCCGGCTACATCTTCGATCCTTGGGCCGACCTCTGGTACCAAAAGGCAGCAAAGGTACTGCCCACTCTCCTAGACGTATGCGATTGCCGCACGCTGTTCTACGAGCGGCGCTTGGAGCGCGGGGACTTGGGTTTTGGAGAGCGCATGCGTACGCGCCAGTTGCGTCGGCGCTTCTTGGCCTATGAACAGGCTTGCCTCGACACCTATCCCGTGTCCACGGTGGTGTCGCCGCATGACCGCGATCGTTTGGTGGAAATGCGGCCGAGCGCAGATGTTCACATTATCCCCAACGGCGTGGACTTGGAAATGTTCCAGCCGCTCCCCGATATTGAGGAGCACCCGGGCAATCTCATCATGTTTGGCAACATGGATTTTCTGCCCAACGTCGATGCCTCGATCCGTTTGGCGCGAGAAATCCTGCCGCTCGTGCGCAAGCGCCACCCGCAGGCGACGGCCACGATCATCGGCACCAATCCACTGCCAGAGGTGCAGGAGTTGGCGCAACTTCCTGGCGTCGAAGTGACTGGCCGCGTCGAAGATCTCAAGCCGTGGATTCAACGTTCCAGCATGTTGGTCGCGCCGATGCGTTTTGGCGCTGGCATCAAGAACAAGGTCTTGGAAAGTATGGCGGTCGAGAAGCCGGTGGTCACCAATGCCACGGGCGTGGAGGCCATGCATGCCGAAGTCGCGGCTTTGCTCACGCTTGCAGAAAGCAACGAAGAGTTTGCGACCGCGATTTCAAACCTGCTCGACCAGCCCGAGCAACGCGCAACTCTAGGCAAACAGGGCCGCGAAACCATGGCCCGCCTGCATTCTTGGGAAGCCGCCGCCGAGGCTTACGAAGCGCTGTTGGAGCGCCTCGCAAGCCAGTAGGGCGGAAGACGATTTAGAAGATCGTCAGCGTCAGCAGGTTGGACTCATCGAGTCCCAAGGTGCCCATAGAGCCAGCTTCAATATAGACCTGGGTTCCTGAGGACAGCGAGTTGGGCAGTTGGAAGGTTTGGACTCCAATGCCGCCAGCATCGGCGGTGCCGTTGCCCACGCGCACATTCGGCGCGCCAATGTCGAAGCTCTTACCCATGATTACACTGCCGCTGTTAGACAGGCCAGCAAGGAGAATCCACGGCGCGCCGGGCTCCATGTGATAGATGGTGTAAGTCACGTTGCGACCACGGAAGCCGAGCGTGTCACCGAAGATGGCCAGGACATTTTCGCCACCGTAGTTCGGACCGAGGCTGAAGATTTCGAAGTCATCGATATTCCAGCCGCCGCGTTGCCCACCACTATTGGTGATGATTGAGAAGCGCACGACAACTTCGGCGAAGTTGTCGGCAAACTCGGAGATGTCGATGGTTTGAGTGCTCCAATCAATATCCGTCAGCGGCACATTGATGGGGTTGCTCCACACAGTGTTGCCGTTGACCTCGATGATGGCGCGATCGCCGGGGCTACTGTCCACAGTCAGCCAGCGCGCGAAGCGCAGCTGCACGTTGTCATGGCCGCGGCAGTCGATTTCGGGAGACTCGAGGAAACTGCTCGTGCTGTTGGGGTAGAGACCATCAAAGCTGAGGTCGGTGCCCCAAGCGTTGAGGCCATTTGCTGCAGCGGGTGGGTCACCAGCCAAGCCAGAGGGAGTGCCCCGTTGCCAATCATCTTGTCCGGTGGAAATCAGGCCGTGGGTCCAGCCTTCGTCGCCGGCGCCTTCAAAGTTGTTGAAGTAAATCGGACGTTGCACTGCGACGAAGAAAGAGAACTCTCCTTCGTAGGGCAGCGTTTCGACGAAGCCACCAGAGTCTTGAGCACGAATGAAGTATTCCACGACCGAAGGAGCGACTTGGCCAGGAATGCTGCCAACCCAGGTGGAGCCCACCGTGTTGATCATGGCCGTGGTCTGTGGGGCGCCACCGTCGACGGTGTACACCACATCAGCACCAGTCACGACATGGCCGAGCAGGTCGATGATGTCTGCCTGCACAGCGTAGGGGCCAACTTCCGAGCTGGTGTCCGCAACGCCGTTGTGCGTGATCTCCAGAGCTTGCAGCTCGACGCCATCGAAACCTTGTGCCAGGAAACCATCGTTGATGTCCGGGAAGTTCGGCGTGCCGTTGAAGATGTTGGCATCGTTGTCATCGAGAATGAGCCAGTGCTCTTCGATGATGTTCTTGATTTGGCCATCATTGAAGGCGTTCATCCAAGCGAACAGCAGAGTGTCGGCGGTTAAGTCACCAGCTGCGTTGCCGAGAGTCTGGTTGAGGTTGTCACGCACCTTCCACAGCGCGCCCATCAGGACCTCGCCGTTGTCGTGCACGCCGCCGTGGCAGCCACCCATGGTGTCGCCGCAGAACTGACGCGTGTTGAGGCCGGTACGAATGAAGCCGCCACCGGTGAAGAAATCATCTCCGACGATAGGGGTGTCATAAAGGTACATGGCGAAGGTGTCCGCGTTGCCTTCCCCGAAACCATCGAAGCCGTTGCCGCTGCTGTACAGGTCGTTGGCCCAGTGGCCTTGCTCGTGTGCAACCACGGTCGAGAAGCCGGTGTTGTTGCAGCTGCCGCCGGCGCGGTACATGTTGATCGACGAGCCGTTGTAGAACGCGTTACAGGTCGAGGCAATGTTGGCGTTGGCGTACACCTGGAAGTCAAAGGTGGTGTCGCCGGGGTCGATGACCTCGAGCCATTCGTGGAAATCGACGACTGAGTCAAAGCAGCTAGCTTCCGAAGTGATGTATTCGGTTTGCGCCTGGTTCATCACCGCGTTGATCGGGGTGCCAGGGGTGAAGGTGCCGGTCAGGTCGTAATCGGCGCCGGCATTGTTATCTACCGTGACCCAAGGGCCGTTGTAGCTGAAGGTCACATTGCCGCCGGCATAACTAGGCAGCGAAAAGGCACCGGAGCCATCGGTGACGGTGTTGCCACTCGGGCTAAGAACCGTCATGAAACGCATCGGTTGTAAGGTTGGCGGGTTGGCTGCGCTGTGAGCCTTGGTGCCAGGAGTGGCGTAAGACTCCACCGTGCCGTTGAGTTGATGATGAACCAGCTCTTCGGTTTGCAGCACTGCATAAGTGGTGTCATCGGCCGCGATGAAAAAGCGCTTGCCAAGAGGATCGCTTAGGTCGCTCTCGTTGCGCAGGTCTACCGACCAGCACAGACGTGCCTCTGCCAGAGTTCCGGGATGGGTTTTGACAATCACCAGTTCCGGCTTGCCGAAGTCGACAGCTTCGCGGCCAGTGTCCTCGATGAAGGCCGAATGTGCTGCGGTGACCGCGGCGTAGCCATCGGACTTCGGGCGCACATTGAGCTCCTCTACACCAGGCATGGCCGTAGTGTCGATACCGAGCAAATCACCCTGAGGAGTGAAGATAACGTGCACCGAAGCGGCAAGCACGGTGACACCGTTGACGCGTTGGCGGAACTCCACCGCAACCTTGTCGGTCGTGCCGATTGCGTACAGATCGAGATACTTCACTTGCTCGGCATCTAGGGTGATGTCAGCAATCTGAAAGATCTCCTCGTTTTCGGAGATGACCTGCCGCGCCAACTCAAACCACTCTTCCTGGTCGCGCGGGCTGAACAAAGCTTCGCGCTTGCCGCCCCATAGAAAGCGGCCGGTGGTCAAGTCCGTGTGGGGTGTTAAACGCCAGTTGGCCCCGTGTGTTTCTTGCCATGAGGTCAACGCCTCCTGGACAGAATCTTGAGGGGTGGCTTGAGCGGATAAGGAAGCGCTAGTCAGGCTAGCTAACAGAAGAAGGCTTAGGGTCGGTCTTAAGTGCATCTTTCTATCTTAGACCTTTGAGCCACCAACTATGGCGCCATTTCGCCAAATCCCCAATCAAAAAGGGGCCGCGAGATTGCTCTCGCGGCCCCCGAAGAAGGTCAGAAGGTCTAGTTGACCGTCATCGTGTGCAGGTTCGAGTTCACGATGCCACCAACATTGGTTGCCGCTTCGAAGTACACCGTGCTCCCGGCGCCAGCAGGGGGCACCGTAAAGCTGTGGCTGCCGTCGCCATTGGCATCGGTCATGCCAGTGAAGGCCAAGAACCAAGGAGTGCCGATGTCGAAAGGCGTGCCGAAGATGGTCGTGCCACTGTTGGAGAAGCTGTAAAGCAAGTACCAAGTACTCGTGGCTGCAGCATTGGTTACCGACAGCGTGGCTTGCGAGCCAGCATTGACCGAAGTGGTGCCACTCAGGCTCATGCTGCCACCGCCACCAACGGGCTCCAAGGTATAGAGCTCAAAGTTGTCGATGTTCCAGCCACCAAACTCCACACCACCGTCGGACTTCAAGGTGAAGCGCACGACGACGGAAGGGTTGTTGTCGGCCCAGGTGGAAATGTCCAAGTCCTGCAAGCTCCAAGACGTGTCAATCAAGTTGCCGCTGAAGGGGTTTTCCCACACCAGTTGGCCGTTGACGTGAATCTGAGCTTGGTCGTACTGCGCCTCTTCCACGGTGAGCCACCGCGCGAAGCGGAGCTTCACGTCAGTTTGGCCACTGCAGTCCAGAGCGGGGCTCTCGAGGTAGTTCTCGACATTGGTCGCGTAGCTGCCGTTGAAGCCACTTGGGCCAAGGTCGTTGCCCCAGGCATTGCTGCCAGCGTAAGCCGAGCCTGGATCTTCCACCTTGCCGGCGGGAGTGCCGCGCTGCCAGTCGTCCTGCTGCGCGACCTGGACGTGGGTCCAGCCTTCGTCGGTGCCAGCCTCGAAGTCGTAGAAGGCAATCTGGTTGTAGACGCCAATCACGAAACGGTTGAGGTTGTCACCAGCCTGCAAGCCATCGGGAGTGTAAGCCGTGCCACCAGCCGAGTCGTTGGCGACGATGTAGTACTCGACGCGCTCGGGCGAAATCTGTCCAGGAATGTCACCACCCCACTGATCGGGCGTGCCGGTCGGGCTCATGCTGACGGTGTTGAAGGTCGGTTGACCTTCCAAGCGCCAGAACAAGTCGACGGTCGAAACCGTTGCGGCCGTTTGCGAAACCACATCGACGGTGGCGGTATAAGGACCAATTTCGTCTTGGGTGTCCGGCAAGGCGTTGTGCGCCATGGTCATGGACAGTGGGCGTGCCAGCTCAGCGATGGTGGCCAGTGCGCCTTGGGTGATCATTTGCGACAGCACAAAGTCGTTGGCCGAGGTGCCGCTGGTGTCGTTTGGCGTGTGGATGTACGGGCTGTACTGGTCGACATCTTCAAACGGGAAGGTGGCTGGGAAGCCATTGTTGAAGAAGGAGCGGTGGTCGCTGGTGCCTGCAGCAAGGAAGCCAGAGTTGATCGCCAGACCAGGAACATAGGCGGCGTACACATCCATCGCGAAAGCGTTGAGGCCAGCATCGGTGTCGTTGGTGACAAAGTCCACCGAACGAGTGTCGCCAGGTGCGCGATAGGCAGTCATGTCGAGCTGCACCATGCCAATCACATTGGCGCCAGTGTTGGCGAGCATGGTGGCGTAGGCATCGGAGCCGAGCAATCCAAACTCTTCGCCGGACCATGCGCAGAAGCGAATGGTGTAATCAAAGCCGCCTTGGGCGACCAAGATGCGTGCGATCTCCAAAATGCCAGCGGTGCCAGAAGCATCATCGTCGGCGCCAGGAGCGGGGGAGCCAGCAGAGCCCTGCCAGTTCACCGAGTCATAGTGGGCACCAATGACGACAATCTTGGACGGATCGGTGAGGCCAGTGATCTCGCCGATGACGACATCAGCGCCGCTGTCATAGTCGAAAGTCGAAGTTTGCAGTCCGAGGGACTGCATGCGTGCTACCAACCAGTTCTCGGCGCTCACTTCACCGGGTTCGTTGTGGCGGCGGGTGCCGAAAGCTTCCATGGTCGCGACATCGGTCTGCAGATTGGTCTGCGAAACCTGCGACACCATGCCTTGAATGGCGGCGTTGGGCACAATCGCGGTCAGGCGATTGCTGCCTTGGAAGTTGGTTGGCTTGATTGGCTGCAGGCGCACGGGGCGAATCGCGCCGTGGCAGCGGAACATCGGCAGCTTGCCGATGGCGGCCTTGGGCATCGCCACCAATGCAGCGTGTCCACTGGGAGAGTGCCAAAGCGCGCGGCCACTCTTTTCAATCTTGTCGGCACCAGGGTCCGAGTGGGCCATGAAGGTGTACAGCACCTCATTGGCTTCGGGCTCGGCGATGTCGGCCATGGTCACGCCAAGTGTCTCGGCGAGGACAGCATCGGCTTCGCCAACGATTTGGCCGCCGAGGTCGTCGAACATGTCGCCTTGGCGAATCAGCGCATCGCGTAGCGCCATGTTTTCACCGTATTGGTAAACCGCGATGTCGGGGGTAGAAGCCTGTAGGGCCAGGCCAAGGAGTAGGGTCGTGAGCATGGGAATGTTTGTGTTCGCCTTCCAGGGGCAGAAAAAAAAGGGGCGGTCTTCGCGAGGAAGACCGCCCCAAACAGTCTCTTAGAGAATGAGGAGAGTCAGCAAGTTGGACTCGTCCACGCCGAGGGTTCCGAGCGAACCTGCCTCAAGATAGGCAGTGGTGTTCGTCGGCAGCGACAGCGGGATGGTGAAGGTCGTGCCGCCAGCGCCGACGCCGTCGGCAGTGCCGTTGGCGACGATGGTGTAAGGCGTACCAATGTCAAAGGCTTTGCCCATGACAATCGAACCGGCGTTCGAGGTACCAGCCAGCAAGGCCCACGGAGCGCTTGGCTCCATGTTGGTGATGGTGTAGGAGACCGAGTTGCCACGGAAGCCAATGGTGTCACCAGCCAAGTTGAGGACGTTGGCGCCGCCACCTGGAACAGCTTCCAGAGTGAGGATTTCAAAATCGTCGATGTTCCAGCCACCGAACTCCAAGCCGCCATCGGAGGTCAGGCGGAAACGCACTTCGACCGAGGGGTTGTTGTCTGCGACGGAGGAGATGTCGACTTCCTGAATGCTCCAGGCGGTATCGATCAAGTTGCCGTTCAGAGGGTTCGACCACACCGTAGTGCCGTTGACCTCAATCGTGGCCTTGTCGTAGATGCCTTCTTCCACAGCCAACCAACGAGCGAAGCGCAGCTTCACGCCAGTTTGACCACTGCAGTCAATCGAAGGAGATTGCAGGTAGTTGTTGACGTTTGGCTGATAGGCGCCGTTGAAACCGCTTGGGCCAAGGTCGTTGCCCCAGTTGTTGAGGCCGCTGTAGGCCGCACCTGGGTCTTCCACCTTGCCAGCAGGCACACCGCGCTGCCAGTCATCTTGGGTGCTGATTTGCACGTGGGTCCAGCCCTCGTCCGTAGCACCTTCGAAGTCGTTGAAGTAGATCTGCGTTTCCACACCAACCACGAAGGAGATTTCCGCATCGCGTGGGAAGTCTTCTTGGTTGCTGCCG
>Ga0316208_1002267_pt1 | contig 15978 bp, 12 predicted proteins | sample 3monopyrite_MG_FD_204944 | JGI IMG/M metagenome (GOLD analysis project Ga0316208, IMG submission 204944) | Microbial mat bacterial communities from mineral coupon in-situ incubated in ocean water Damariscotta River, Maine, United States -... | ecosystem: Environmental > Aquatic > Marine >...
CGTTAAATCCAGAAGCACCTTCTCCAGCATTAGTAACACCAGGAAGTAGCGTTATGGCTTTAATGATATCAGATTCACCAAGTACCACCGGAATATCTTTAATCGTAGCAGACGTGAGTTTATTTACACTCATTTGTGGCGTTCTAATATTGAGTTTTTCAACATTTTCTGTAATAACGACTTCATCTAAACTTTCTATAGCATCTGTTAAACTAAACTTTTTTGAGATGTCTTCTGAAAGACTAATAGTTTCTGATATTGTGGAATACCCCAAATAGCTAATAACAATATTATAAGTGCCTTCAGGTAATGTTATGGAATAGAAGCCATATTCGTTGGTAGTTGTACCGGCAGATATTTCTGGAAAAATAATGTTAACTCCAATAAGGGTTTCGTTACTTTTTTCTTCAGAAATGGTTCCACTCAATGTGAATTTTTCTTGTGCGTTAAGTGGGAGTATTGTGAAACAAAATGCACAAAGAATCCATAAAAAGGGGTTCTTCATCTAATAGCTTTTTTTATAAAAGTATAAAAAAGCTGCTAAAAAGGAGCTTTTTGAAGTTTATATTAATATTATAATAATCTTAAAATAGCATTAAAGGTCTCACTTGGTCTCATTACTTGATTAATAAGTGCTTCATTAGGCTCATAATAACCTCCAAGATCTGTAGCTTTACCTTGAATATCATTTAATTCTTTTATAATTGCTTCTTCATTATCGGCTAATTGTTTAGCAATTGGCGCAAATTCAGCTTTTAAAGCTTCATCTATATTTTGATTAGCTAATTCCTGAGCCCAATACATGGCTAAGTAAAAGTGACTCCCTCTATTATCTAATTCACCAACTTTTCTAGAAGGTCCTTTTCTGTTCTCTAATAATTTATCAGTGGCATCATCTAAAGTTTCGCCTAAAATCTTTGCTTTTTCATTTTTGTTAACGTCACTAAAATGTTCTAAAGAAACCGCCAAAGCTAAATATTCACCTAAAGAATCCCAACGTAAATGGTTTTCTTCAAGTAATTGTTGTACGTGCTTTGGAGCAGAACCACCAGCACCAGTTTCAAATAATCCACCACCATTCATTAACGGGACAATGGATAACATTTTTGCGCTTGTACCAACTTCCAGTATGGGGAACAAATCTGTTAAATAATCTCTTAACACATTTCCTGAAACTGAAATAGTGTCTTTTCCATTTTTCAATCTTTCGCATGTAAAAAGCGTAGCTTCAATGGGTGATAAGATTCTTAAATCTAACCCAGATGTATCGTAATCTTTTAAATATGTGTTTATTTTTTTAATTAATTCAGCATCATGGGCTCTGTTTTTATCTAACCAGAAAACCGCAGGTGTTTGAGAAGCTCTTGCTCGTGTAACCGCTAGTTTTACCCAATCTTGAATTGGTGCATCTTTAGTTTGACACATTCTCCAGATATCTCCAGTTTCAACAGTATGTTCAATTAATGTATTGCCAGAAGTATCAATAACGCTAACAGTCCCATTAGAAGCTATTTCAAACGTTTTATCATGGGAGCCATATTCTTCAGCCTTTTGAGCCATTAGTCCAACATTAGGAACAGTACCCATTGTTGTAGGATCGAAAGCGCCATTCTTTTTACAGAAATCTATGGTTGCTGAATAAATTCCTGCATAACTACTATCAGGAATTACTGCTTTGGTATCTTCCAATTTGCCATCGGCATTCCACATTTGCCCAGATGTACGAATCATTGCAGGCATAGAAGCATCAATAATAACATCACTCGGGACATGCAGGTTTGTAATACCTTTATCGCTGTTTACCATAGCAATTGCTGGTCCATTTTTAAATGCAGCATCTATGTCTGCTTGTATTTCTTTACGTTTAGCTTCTGGTAAATTTTGAATTTTTTCAACTAGATTTCCAAAACCATTATTTACATCCACACCAATTTCATCTAATGTTTCAGCATGCTTAGTAAATACGTTTTTGAAAAACACTTTAACGGCATGACCAAATATAATAGGGTCGCTTACTTTCATCATGGTAGCTTTCATGTGTAATGAAAACAATACATTAGTTGCTTTAGCGTCTGCTATTTGCTCTTCAAAAAAGTGTATTAAGTCTTTTTTGCTTAATACCGTGGCATCAATTATTTCTCCTTTTAATAAAGCCAAAGAATCTTTTAAAATAATAGTTGTACCATCGCTATCAGTATGAACAATTTTTATGCTAGTAGCATCATCTAAGGTTACTGATTTTTCATTATGAGCAAAATCATTAGCTTCCATAGTAGCTACATGTGTTTTAGAATCGCTAGACCACGCACCCATAGAATGTGGGTTCTTTTTAGCATAATTCTTAACTGCTTTAGGCGCACGTCTATCTGAATTACCTTCGCGTAAAACAGGATTTACGGCACTACCTTTTATTTTATCATAGCGTATTTTAATATCTTTTTCAGCATCAGTTTTAGCCTCATTTGGATAATCAGGAATATTAAAACCTTTAGATTGTAATTCTTTAATAGCGTCTTTTAATTGTGGAAGAGAAGCACTAATGTTTGGTAATTTTACAATATTGGCTTCTGGTTTTTTTGCTAATTCACCAAGTATAGCTAAATCGTCAGTAACACGTTGGTCTTCATTTAAAAAATCTGGAAACGTAGCTAAAATTCTTGCGGCTAATGAAATATCTTTAGTTTCAATATTAATACCAGAAGATTTAACAAATGCTTGTACTATGGGTAATAAGGAACGTGTTGCTAAAGCCGGAGCTTCATCGGTTTTAGTATAAATGATTTTTGACATTGGTGTCGTTTTGTGTTGAATTATTATTTGGCTATATAATGAAAACGAATGACGATAACGTTTTCGCGGTGCGAATATACAAAAATTGACTTTTAAAAATGTTTAATTATTTAGGTCATACTGGTTTTTTTTTTGATAAAGTCAAGCATTAGCCTTTAACCGATAAAAAAAAACAGCAACCCATTTAAAGATTACTGCTTTTATATCATGAGATTCCCACCAGAGTTTATCTCGAGCGCAGTCGAGAGGCAGGAATTTAATTATTCAACATCACAGGCATCACCAACATCGTAATATGCTCGCCTTCATCAAGTCCATCAACAGGCGTTAAAATACCTGCTCTATTAGGCATACTCATTTCTAACTGTACTTCATCAGAAGTTAAATTATTCAACATCTCCGTTAAAAAACGCGAGTTAAAACCAATTTGCATATCGTCACCTTGATAATCACAAGTTAAACGCTCTTCGGCCTTATTACTGTAATCAATATCTTCAGCAGAAATATTAAGTTCTGCACCAGCAATTTTCAAACGAATTTGATGAGTCGTTTTGTTAGAGAAAATACTAACACGACGCACAGAATTCAAAAACTGATTTCTATCAATTACTAATTTATTTGGATTCTCTTTCGGTATAACCGCTTCGTAGTTCGGGTATTTTCCATCAATTAATCTACAAATTAACTCAGAGTTTTCAAATGTAAACTTAGCGTTGCTTTCATTGTATTCAATTGTGATATCATTTTCACTAGCGGCCAAAATACCTTTTAAAAGATTCAATGGTTTTTTGGGCATTATAAACTCAGCAACTTGATTTGCTTTTACATCTGTACGCGTATATTTTACTAATTTATGCGCATCAGTAGCAACAAACGTTAAGCCTTCTGTAGAAAACTGAAAAAATACACCACTCATCACAGGGCGCAAATCATCATTTCCAGCAGCAAAAATGGTTTTGCTAATAGCGGTTGCTAAAACATCGCCAGTTATTACAGTTTTACTTGGGTCTTCAAGCGCTACAGCTTTCGGAAATTCGTTTCCATCGGCGTAAGCCAAAGCATATTTACCGTGATTAGAGCTAATTTCAACCGTGTTATTGTCTTCAACAACAAAAGTTAATGGTTGCTCCGGAAAGGTTTTTAAAGTATCTAATAACAAGCGTGCAGGAATGGCAACACTACCTTTACTGTCACTTTCAACATCTAAAGTTGAAGCCATGGTTGTTTCTAAATCACTCGCAGAAACGGTAAGTTGGCTGTGATCTAATTCAAATAAAAAATTATCTAAAATAGGCAACGTGTTCGAGCTATTAATAACGCCACCTAAAACCTGTAACTGTTTTAATAAATAAGTACTTGATACTATAAATTTCATGTGTTAGTTTATATTTTCTTTAAAGGTCACATGTAACATTTATATTATAATACATATTCAAAAAATGTATCTGAGCATAAATGTTTCATCTAAAAGCTTAGTTTTAATTGTAATTCTACTACTTACAAATATATTCCAAACTCTCTATATTAGGAAACAAACTTATTAACATTTAAGAAGCGTATTTTTTCTTTCTTAGGTAGTTGAAAACAAAACCAAAAACGCCAAGTAATACTAGTGGTAATAAGATGTTTATAAGTTGCCACTTGGTTTTCTCTGAAGTTATTTTTTCTTGATTTAGGAAGGCAACAGCAATTTCTTTAGATCGAATGTTTATAAGTCCGTTATCATCCAATAAGTAATTAACCGCATTCAGTAAAAATTCTTTGTTGCCATAAGTTTGTCCCGTCCATCTATCAAAGCCTAATTCTTGTGGTACGTTTCTAGTCACATCATTTTTTATGACATCCCCATCAGCTATCACAATCATTTTCGTAGGAATGCTTTTATTTTGAGCTTTTTGAAGTTTAAAAGGCTTTACGCGATTGCTATAAACCGAATTAAATTCGCCTTCTAATAACACAGCAAGCGATTGATTGCCATTGATGAAAGTTTGTGGGTTTTGTTCTTGGGTTACCAACTCTAAACTCACTTCTTTAGGAGTGCCTTCTAATTTTGTTAAAGGTGCCGTTTCAAGAAGAATGGTTTTATCAATATTATTTTTTAAGGTGTCAATCTGGTTAGCAAAATCAAATTTCACTAAATTCAAATTATTAACAATAGGGTGCTTACTGCTCGAACCCGCTAAAGGCGAATACGGCCATTTTAAATGTTGAAATTGAGACTGACTTCCTTCACCCATAGCCAAAGTAATAGGAGCAGAGTATAGAGTACTTACCATATAAGGATTAATACGAATACCATATTTGAAAAAGAAATCGGTTAAATTTAAATCTCTACTCACAGCATAATTTGTTCCTGTAGCATTGTACAAGCTATCTTTTTCCATAGCTACGGCATCAATTAACCAAAGGCTTTTACCACCGTTCATGGTATATTGATCTAAAACTAGTTTTTCTTCTTCAGTAAACGCTTCCGTAGGTTTTGCAGAAATAATTAAATCAAAACGGTTAATACTTTTTAGCGTGCTTTGTGGGTTTGATGCAACACTATCCAAAGTGAATGGTGCGATATAATAATACGCGCCTAGTGTTTTAACAAAGGTAGCAATGTACTTATCTTCCAATTGCTTGTTGCCCTTTAAAATAGCAATCTTACGTCGCTTAGGGTTTGTGAGTTGGCTAAAACCATCCGCAAAAGCATATTCCAAATTTTGCACAGAATTACTAACTAATTCCTGCTGAGAGGCACCAATTTTATTTTTTACTAAGGGAATAACAACGGTTTGTTCATTATAACTTGCCAAAGCATAAGGAAAAATAACGGCTTGTGTAGATTTTCCGCTTTCTTGAACACTTAATTGCATAGGTGTTAATCCACGTTGTGTGAGTTGTTGAATATTACGCTCTCGTGTAGATTCGTCTTCTAACGGATTAATAAAATTGAAAACGATATTGCCATTTACAGCAGCAAACTCTTCCAATAACTGTTTGGTTTCGTTTTGAAGTCGTCTAAACTCAGAAGGGAAATCTTCGCCTTCTAAAAACACATCTATAACAATTGGAGATTCAATAGCCTCAATGATTTGTGTAGCAGATTCACTTAAAGTATAGCGTTTATCAGCAGTTAAATCAAAACGTTTGTATAAATTACCGCTTATAAAGTTAATCGCAACTACAGCGATAACGAGAATTAATATGTGTTTTATATTTTTATTCAAAGGCTTTTTCTAATTGATAAGGTCTTACCGATTCAACACTATTATTTTTAAATTGAAGTTCTAAACATTCTTGCATAGCATTAAATGCGCCTGGTACAAACCCCATATTGTAATGCCATTTTTCTTTCGAATAAGCTTTCAAGCTTTCATCCCATCCAAACCATTCTGGTTTCCCTAAAAGGGCTTCAATATTATTTTTATTTTTTCCTATTAATAAGCTATCCGTAATTATTTGATTAGCCATTTCGTAGCGTAAGGCAGGTTTCTCTTCCCAAGCTTCAGCATCAAAGTATTTTTCATGATGATAGCTACTAAAAATGTTTAGCATTGGGTAAAATAAATAAAAATAAACAATAGGCGTTAATGCCAAACTTACTATAAGCGTCAGCCATTTGCGTTTATCAATAGTATTTATAAATAGCCAAACCACAACAAATACAATAACTAGAAAAAAAACAAATAAAGGCGTTACTATCATTTACTTCGCTTTGTTAATATTTAGTTTGGTTAGCATTAAAAAGAATACCGTAATACTTAAAAAATAAATAATATCTCGCGTATCTAAAACGCCACGACTCATACTTTTATAATGTGTACTCATACCTAATTGTTCTACAAAATCACTTGACAGATACTCCGCAATACCTTCAAAACCAATATAAAAGATGAAACAGATAAAGACAGCACTGATGAATGCCACAATTTGATTATCTGATAAAGTCGAAGCAAACACGCCAATAGCCGTATAAGCTGCCACTAAAAACAGCAAGCCAAAATAAGAACCTAAAGTGCTACCCATATCTAAATTACCAATAGGATTGCCTAATTGATAAATGGTGTAAACGTAAAGTAAAGTGGGTATAAGCGCGATTAAAATTAAAATAAGCGCTCCAAAATATTTTCCTAAAACAATGTTGAAATGCGAAATAGGTTTCGTTAATAATAACTCCAAAGTACCTTGTTTTTTTTCATCTGAAAAACTACGCATAGTTACCGCAGGAATCAAGAAAATCAAAATCCAAGGTGCCAATAAAAAGAATGATGATAAATCAGCAAACCCATAATCAAGAATATTAAACTCGCCTTTAAAGAGCCAAAGGAATAGCCCGTTTAAAACTAAAAATATAGCGATAACTAAATACCCAATAGGTGAGGCAAAAAATGAGTTTATTTCTTTTTTAAGTATTGCTAACATTTGTTTTTTTACTGTTTACTGCGACTGCGACTGCGACTGCGACTGTGACTGAATACTGTTTTACTCAAGCGTTGCCATTTTATCAACACTCCAAGCTTCTGGTTTTATACTAAAAAGTGGTTTTACCTTACTCCAAACAGCTTTGAATAATTCTGACTCTCTATAGTTATCTAAAGCTTCTTCAGATTCCCAATAACTATAAGTAAAGAAAATACTTGGGTCATTTTTATCTCTATATAATTCTAAAAATCCACAACCATCAAAAGCTCTAATTCTAGTTTTGGTGTCTTCAAAATTTTGAAGAAACACTTCAATATTCTGTTTGTAAAACCCCATTTTAACTATTCTTACTAGCATAAATTGTCTTTAAATTAATAATCGGCAGCTTTGGTTGCATTTTGCGGAATTTCAGCACCTTTAGGAACAACTGGTTTTGGTATAAAGTTAATACTCACGGCATCCATTAAGCCTAAACCTAAAAGGGTTGATGCACTACCAACCGTTGTGCTATTACTTTTATAAACAGCAATTTCTAAAAAATTACCAGAATTAAAAACCACGAGTTTTCTACCTTCATCTTGCCGTTTGTTTTCTGGAATTTCAAAATTTACAATATCGCTGTATTTATTATGTATTTTCTTGAACGTGTAATTACGTGCCGAAATTTCAAAATCACGTCCTTTTTGTATCGTTTCAAAAAACTGGCGCTTAATATTAGTAACTACATTACCGTAATTATCAATGTAAAGAATGTTACCAACAATTTGGGTTTTGTCATCATTAACATAAGGCACAATGTTTTTCATTGGTTTTATCTCAGAAATAGGTTTTCCAATAACTTCTAAAGTGCCACCACGAGCAATATGGCAAGCCACTTTTACAAACACATCCAAAACAGGAAAACTAGTTTGTATTTTATCATGAATATTAATTTCAACAATTTTTTCAGGCGCAATTTCAGAGCAAATCATACTCATAATACCATTATTGGCACAAATAAAGTAATGATCGTCTAACTTGAGTGCTATATGCTTGTTATCAGGATTTATCTCAGAATCAATCCCGATGATATGAATCGTTCCTTTCGGAAAACTATTATATGCATTTTGAATTATATAAGCCGCTTCCGGAATATTAAACGGCGAAACAGAATGTGAGATATCAACAATTTTAACATCGGGCAGTTCACTGTAGATAGCGCCTTTTGTAGCGCCAGCAAAGTAATCTTTTTCACCAAAGTCGGTTGTTAATGTTATGATTGCCATTGGCAAATTGTTGATATGTTTTTAATGTTAACTCACTCAAAATTATTAAATTTGAGTTTCACATATATGTGATACAAACCTACATAAATTTTCGTTTTAGTTTTTATATTTTAAATGAAAAATGTAGGTTCATGAAGTCTTATTTAATAAAAATGCGACATATTGAATAAAACTAATAAATCATTTCATCTAAGTAAACATTATTTCAATATTTTATACTTGTTAATCACTAAACTAATAACACGCTTTTGAACGAAATTATTATTGAACTAGAAGAAATAACTCCAAAAGAATTTTTTGGAGCTCAAAATGCCAACATAGAACTTCTTAAAAAGTACTTCCCAAAATTAAAAATTGTAGCACGCGGTAATAAAATTAAAGCCTTTGGTGATGAAGAATTGCTAGAGGAATTTGATAGACGTATCACTATGCTTTTAAAACACTTTGCGAAGTATAATAAGTTAGATGAAAACGCTATAGAGCGTGTGTTAACAAGCCAAAGTAGTGATGATTATACAACATCAAAGGCAAGTGGCGAAGTGATTGTGCATGGCGTTGGCGGAAAAAAGATTAAAGCGCAAACGGCAAACCAGCGCAAAATGGTAGAGCTTATGCGTAAAAACGATATGGTTTTTGCTATTGGACCTGCAGGAACGGGTAAAACCTATACGGGCGTAGCGTTGGCGGTTCAAGCCTTAAAAAATAAAGAAGTAAAGCGCATTATTTTAACCCGTCCAGCAGTAGAAGCAGGGGAGAACCTTGGGTTTTTACCAGGCGATTTAAAAGAAAAGTTAGATCCCTACATGCAGCCACTTTATGATGCGTTGCGAGATATGATTGCTCCCGAAAAATTAGCAAGTTATATCGAAAAGGGCACCATACAAATTGCGCCATTGGCATTTATGCGTGGGCGTACTTTAGATAATGCTTTTGTGATTCTTGACGAAGGACAAAACACAACGCATGCCCAAATGAAAATGTTTTTAACCCGTATGGGCAAGCATGCTAAGTTTTTATTAACTGGCGATCCTGGGCAAATAGATTTACCACGTCGTACCATTTCAGGCTTAAAAGAAGCCTTGTTAATTTTAAAGAATGTAGAAGGCGTAGGCATGATCTTTTTAGACGATAAAGACGTCATTCGTCACAAACTCGTTAAAAAGGTCATAGCGGCGTATAAAAATATAGAAAACGTAGACTAATCAGTTTACAGTGTTCAGTCGCAGTTTTCAGTAAAGTAGAAATATCAACATAAAATGTCACGTTGAACATTATCGAAAGCAAAATATATTTTGATTGAAGATACGAAGCGCAGCTTGACGAAACGTCTTAAAAAGAATAAAAATATTTAGAAGCTATGTCCCGCTTTCCGCTATATCTTTTCATGTGTTGAACTTGGTTCAGTATCTCATAAAAGTAGTATAATTGTATAATTTTAGTTATAATTAATCTAGTGGAAAACACATAAAAAGGATGCCGCATCAATCGGGGCTAGGGCTTATTAGTTAAAAACTATAAGACGTCATTGCGAATAAATCGATAAATTTGTAGTCTGTACTGAGCGCAGTCGAAGTGAGATTAAAAATAAAATAACAGAAAACAAGCTTTGCGCCTTTGCGCCTTTGCGAGATAAAAAAATTAGTGAATTTCCCGAAAAATCGGAACAGGCCATGGCAAAAACAAACAACACCATAATCGATACCAATTTCAATTTCCCAAACCAAAAAAGTGTTTACAAAGGAAAAGTAAGAGAAGTCTATAATATCAACGACCAAGAATTAGTCATGGTAGCAACCGATAGACTCTCAGCATTCGATGTTGTGATGCCAAAAGGCATTCCATACAAAGGGCAAATCCTGAACCAAATCGCTACCAAAATGATGGCAGCAACCGAAGATTTAGTTCCTAATTGGTTAACTGCAACCCCAGACCCAAATGTGGCTGTGGGGCATTTATGTGAACCCTTTAAAGTAGAAATGGTAATTCGTGGCTATATGTCTGGTCATGCGGCACGCGAGTATAAAGCGGGCAAACGCATGCTTTGTGGCGTTGCCTTGCCAGAAGGCATGAAAGAGAATGATAAGTTCCCAGAACCTATTATTACGCCAGCAACCAAAGCAGAAATGGGCGACCATGACGAAGATATTTCTCGTGAAGACATCCTAAAACGTGGTATCGTATCAGAAGCCGATTATGTGGTTTTAGAAGATTATACCCGTAAATTATTTCAACGCGGTTCTGAAATTGCAGCCTCAAGAGGCTTAATTTTAGTAGATACTAAATACGAATTCGGAAAAACAAAAGACGGACAAATTGTTTTGATTGACGAAATACATACACCAGATTCTTCACGTTATTTTTATGCCGATGGTTACCAAGAGCGTCAAGATAAAGGTGAAACCCAAAAACAACTCTCTAAGGAGTTTGTACGCCAATGGTTAATAGCCAATAATTTTCAAGGCTTAGAAGGACAAACCGTGCCTTTTATGAGCGATGATTATATTGAAACGGTTTCCGAACGTTACATCGAGCTTTACGAAAACATTACAGGCGAAACTTTTATAAAGGCAGATGTGAGTAATATACAAGAGCGTATTGAAGCGAATGTTTTGGAGTATTTGAAGTAGAATCATAGAGAACCTATTATCATATATAAAAGTCTTTGCCGTAAGCAAGGTCTTTTTTATTGCGCCATTTTTTCTTAAGAAGTTGAATTTTTTATGTTCCTCAAAGTCGGGAGACTTTGAGGAACACTAAATTTTATGATAGGACGTCGTTTTAATAATTTATATCAGACGCTACTGAAACAAGTTCAGCACAAGTAAGCAAAGTTAAAATTTTAAAATTGAATAGTCAATATTCACTTCAATAAGTGAAAGAAAAGTTATCAACTTTTAATAGTTAATAATATAGCTTCTTAACCTAATCTGCGCAAAGTCTCCCGACTTTGTGGCAAACATTAAAATTTATTATATCAAGCTATTTCCAATTTTTTAATGTCAAATCAATCGACTGCTGCGAGCGTAATAAAAAGGATTTTCTATGAAGGTTTTCTATGAAGTTATTTTTGTTGTTTATGTTTGTGCTCCTCAAAGTCGGGAGACTTTGCGGAGCGGGACTTTGCGGAGCGGTATTTAAAAATTAATAATTAAGCTTAACAACCCGTTCATTCAAAGGCTGCTCATTCCTATAATTATTAATCGGCATATTATTTCTAAGCTTTAAAACCTCTTCAACTGATAAAATAATTGGTTCTTTAAACACAATCCAGTTGACACCTTCAGAACACGGTGGTGTTGTTAATGAACCGCCATAAGAGTAATAATGTTTGTCTTCTAAAAACAAGCTTGATAAATCTATGTTTTGATGAATGTCTTTGGTTGCGCCATTTTCAATAGGTAAAAAGCTTTCAAAAAACTCAAAGAGTTGGCTTTCCTCGCCTTCTTCACCCAAAATACCTAATACGGTAATGCTACCAGATTTGCTAAGGTGTACTAAGTGCATTTCAATAGGGTAAATAACACCGTTTATTTTATGTTCTGCGGGTTCGTGAAAATGGATTTGCTTTAAATAATACGTTTCGTTTTTGTACTTTATAGAATCGCCAGCCTCAAAATCAAACTGAATGGAGTGTCCGTTATTTTCCACTTCGCTTAAAAGTGTTGTTGGTGTATATTGAATGTTTAAATCGCCTTTAATTTTTACAGAATCGGCGTCCTTATTAATAATGTTTATAGGCGATTGGTGTTTACCATCGCAATCGGAATTTTTTTCGATTTCTATCCAATGTTCTGGTGAGGTTTCACCGGAATAACTCCAGTGATGTGCATTTTCGGTTTCTGTAGCATGGGCTGTTTTAGGTGTTTGTTTGCAAGACACCACAGCTAATAAAATAGTTAAAAAAAGGAAACGAAGTTTCGTATTCATAATATGGTAATTTGTAAATTTTGATGCTGCAAAATTACTAATCTCACAGAGTCAAAAAGCTTACTTTTGTCATGTTTTGAAAATCTTTTGGAAGATTTATTAACTATTTCGATTTATCTAAATTTAAAAAAGGGCTAGCGCCTGCGTTGTCCTGAAAATTCCATAGCCTCACCTTTGCCAAAACCATAGCTAATTCCAAAGGTTACAAAACGCCCGCGTTGCCTGCTATTAAACAAATAAAATTCGGGTTGCGTAGTAGTTGTTTGGTCTATTCTTGACGCAAAAATATCGCGAATACTTACGTTTAAAATAACTTTTCCTTTAAGAATTTTTTTTCTTAAACCAAGGTCTGCAAAGAGATTATCGGAAATTTCACTTTGAACAGTTTCAAATTTAGACCTGTAATCGCCCGAGATTTCTAAATCAAATTCAGCAGGAAGTTTAAATTTAGTGGTTAGGCTAGTGGCCCATTGATTGCCTTTAAAATCAAAATTAATGGTTTCAAAAAAACCTTTTCTAGAAAAATAATTAATATTAAAATCACCATGTATTGAAAACCATTTAGAAGGCGCATATTTTCCATTGGCTTCAAAACCTGTGGTTGTATTTGTGCCCACATTTTCTGGTCTAGAAGTACTTACATTATCTTCAAAAGTTGAAATACGCTCAACAACGTCAATGGTATATCGGTTATATAAACTAAAATTTAATGAGGCTTTACCAATTTTATGAATGCTGGTAACCTCGTAAGAATCTGTGTATTCTGGTTCTAAATCTGGATTTCCAGTAGAGATGCTAAAATTGTTTCGAATGTTTGAAAACGGATTTAATTCTCTTAAACCTGGTCTTCTAATTCTTTTTGAGTAACCAGCTTGTAACGAAAAATTATCATTCACTTTATAGGATGTATGAATACTAGGAAACAAGTTGGTGTAATCATCTTCATTGCGTTCATTAGTGGTTTCCAACAAGGTACTAAGATTCGTGTTTTCTAATCTAACACCAAGTTTAAGCCCCCATGTATCACCTTCGTAAGCAACGGTTGTATAAACACCTAAAACTTTTTGATCAAAATCAAAAACATTCGTTAAATCTGGGTTGTTAATCCAATCACCATTTACAAAATCGCTTACAGCAAAATCGTTAGATACGCTATTTATAACATATTGTGAGCCTGTTTCTATGGTGTATTTTTCTAAAAACGGATGTGTGTAGTCTAATTTAAATGTATAATCTTCTAATGTGTAATCGGTGCGTGTTTTCTGTTGAAAATTGTCATCATCACCAATAACCGTATTGTTTTCAAAGTCTGAAAATTGGTCTTTACGAAAAGAACTTCCTAAAGCGCTAAACAATAAACTTTGTTCTTTATGTCTTTTGAAATTCTTCTTATACTGTAATTCGTAACGTAATTTGGGGTTATCAGCTTCTGTTTTTTCATCACGAAGCCAACTATTAGTAATCGAATTTGAAGCGTCTTTTCGATTGAAGTTTGTTTTTGAAAACTGGTCCTCTACTTCATAAGCATAAGAGCCAGATAGGGTTACAACATTATTATCGTTTAGATGATAATCGGCTCCAATAAGGATGTTGCTAAATTTCTCATCAAACTCACTGTCTCCATAACTCGTAATAGTAGTATTATTTATTAAATCTTGGTTTATAGATTCACGCTCAGTGGGGTAAGTACGAATACCAAAACCTAACTGACTAAACAGATTAAATTTTTCGGTACGTTTGTTAATACTTAACCCAAAGCTGTTGCTATTGGGGACGCCAACATTTAAAGTTGTCGACCCATTGATACCTCGTTTTTCTGATTTTTTAATAATAATATTGATGATTCCTGAAGTGCCTTCTGCATCATATTTTGCTGAAGGGTTCGTAATAACTTCTACTTGTTCAATCATATCTGCAGTAATACTTCCTAAGGCATTGCCATCTGCACTAACAAGGACTGATGGTTTTCCGTTGATAAGTATTTGCACACCTTGACTGCCTCGTAAACTAACATCGCCTTCAATACTCACATTTACTGAGGGGATATTGTTTAAAACTTCTAAGGAGCTAGCACCAGTAGAACTTAAATCTTTACCAACATGAAACACCCGTTTATCCAGCCGAAATTCTGTTCGAGATTTTTCAGCACGAACAACAACTTCATCTAAAGCTTGATTGTCTTCAGATAATATGATGGTTTGTAAGTCGATTTTATTTTTTAGAATTCTAAAATCCTTGAATGTCTTTGTTTTAAAACCAATAAAACTAACTTCAATATAGAAATCTGTCTCACTCGTTTTTAAGGAAAAGGTACCGTTTTGAGACGTAATCGTTCCTGTTAAAGGTTTTTTAGAATCGTTGTCTAATAGGGATATGGTTGCATACTCTACAGGCAGATTATTGTTGCTTTCTAAAACTTTCCCAGTAATAATAACTTGTGTATTTTGAGCTGAAACAACACTTAATCCGAAGCATAAGAGACAAACTAAAACTAACTTATTGTGCATGAATTGGTAAAAAAAATAGTTAACATATAAACAACAAAGATATATTTAAAGACTGAATTATTTTTTTTTACTTGCTTTAGCCATACGATTAAAAACTAAACATAAGTCTAACCAATAGGATAAATCAGCTTCATTATCAAAACCATCGGGAGTTACAAAAATATAACCTTTCATGGGGCGACCTGTAAAATCCATAGGAAGACATTCTGGTTTTTTAAGTTCATCTAAATAAACCAATTCACCAATACGTGCCATGAGTAAGCTATCGCCATACCCGCCTGCCGGACGGGCAGGTTTTTTATCAAGATGGATACCACAAAGCATTTTGTTATCCACCTTAAAGCATAAACCGCCCATCATTTTGAGTTCAGAGAAAGCAGTCTGTTTATCTTTTAACTGTCTTCGTATTCTATCTGCTAAATATTCATCGTAAGCCATACTAATTGTTTTTAAATGTATCTATTATTTTTCGTGTTAAATTATAAACAATCGCATTAGTTTTTGCGTAATGGAATGATATAAAACAAACTACAATCATAAATAATACAGCTCCTAAAATTACAGTTGTAGGTTCTAACGAATTACTTAAAAACTTGTTTAATCCATAGCCTGTAAAACTTCCGTAAAGCAATACAAAATGAATGACATAAATGGATAAGGTTTTTTCACCTATTCTTGCAATTAAAGATTGTTTTAAAAAACGTTCTAAGGCATAAAAACCCCCAAATAAAATTAATACATCACCAAGTCTAGTAAATAGATAATTATAGTCAGCACTCATTTTTAATAATTCAATATTTGTAATATAACTAAGTGTTGTAAGAAACCATGATGAATAATAAATGAGAAAACTACCAACTATAAAAAAAGTAATGACAGTTAATACATTAAAGCGGTCTCGGTGTACGTGTCTAAAAAACACAGTAGAAATAAAGGCGCCAAAAGCCGAATATCCAAACCATGGTAAAATAGTAAATACAGAACCATTAGCTTTGGTTATATAATTAGCAATGATTATTGGAACGTGTTCTAAAGTCAAGTTTCTGTAAAGCGGTTCAGTAACAAAAGAAATACATCCT
>Ga0316208_1002270_pt1 | contig 15961 bp, 15 predicted proteins | sample 3monopyrite_MG_FD_204944 | JGI IMG/M metagenome (GOLD analysis project Ga0316208, IMG submission 204944) | Microbial mat bacterial communities from mineral coupon in-situ incubated in ocean water Damariscotta River, Maine, United States -... | ecosystem: Environmental > Aquatic > Marine >...
ATTATATCTTTTCCTTCAGCTTTTAATTCTCTTGCTTTAGCAGCCATAGCTAAAGTTGCCGAAGTTGACATATTTAATACTCTCTTAGAAAGTAGATTCATAGCAATAATGTGTTTCGTAATACAAAAAAAACTAAGCTAAACTAGGTTTTCTGCCTAATGCTTTTAATTGATTATAATGTTCAGCAATTGCCTTCCATATAGTGTTGTATTCATTATAAGGCAAGCTAAACTCATTAGCAGTGTCTTTTACGATTTTTGCTATTTTTTTGTAATGAACGTGGCTAATGTGCGAAAATAAATGGTGCTCAACCTGTCTATTTAAACCACCAGTATAAAACTCCACTAACCAGCTCTTTGGCGAAAAATTGGATGTTGTAAATAATTGGTGAATGGCCCAAGTATTTTTCATATTTCCATCTTTATCAGGTAATGGCATCTCGGTGTTGGGCATTACATGTGCTAATTGAAAGATGACGCTTAAAATAATTCCTGCAGTGTAATGCATTATAAAGAAACCTATTAAAACTTGCCACCAAGTATAGCCTAATGCTAAAGGTAAAACTACCCAGATAGCATAATAGATTATTTTACCAATAATGAGCTTGGTCCATTGCGTAGCTGGATTTGGAAAATCGCCATACGACAATTTTCTTTTTAAATATTGATAAGTTTGTTTGAAATCGGTTGTGATTGCCCAATTTACAGTTAACAAACCATATAAAAAGAAAGCATAATATTTTTGGTATTGATGTATTTTAAACCATTTAGAATGTTTTGAAAAACGAATAATCCTTCCAGCATCAATGTCTTCATCATGACCTTGAATGTTTGTGTACGTATGATGCAGAACATTATGTTGTACCTTCCAATTATAATCGTTTCCTGCAAGAATATGGATGCTGCTTCCCATTAGCTTGTTAACCCATTTTTTACTAGAAAATGAACCATGATTGGCATCGTGCATTACATTCATACCAACGCCTGCCATACCAACGCCAATAATAATCATACATAAAATTAAAGCCCAAGTTGGTAAATTAAAGGTTAGTAAGAGTACTAGAGGGCCAAGTAATAATGTAAACATTAAAATTGCTTTTGTATATAATTTCCAGTTCCCTGTTTTTTTAATATTATTTTCTTTAAAATAATTGTTGACACGTTTGTTTAAAGTTCTGAAAAATTTGGCTGAGTCAGTTCTTGAAAAAGTAAGTGTTTGTGTGTTCATGTTTTGTTTGTTATCCATATAATAACGTTCTGTTTTTCGTTTTTATATAATAAGTTGCAAATATATTAATTATTAAATCGATTATCTTTTTACAAAAGATTTATTATTCGCTTAAAAAGTTAATTTTGTCTAAAAATAGTATTTAATGGAATTAATACAAAAATATTTTCCTGAACTTTCTAATGTTCAAAAACACCAATTTAGCCAACTATTTGAACTTTATTCTTATTGGAACGCTAAGATTAATGTGGTTTCTAGGAAAGATATTGATGAATTATATTTACGCCATGTATTACACTCTCTAGGTATTGCTAAGATAATACAGTTTAAAGCAGGGACAAAAGTTTTAGATGTTGGTACAGGCGGCGGATTTCCTGGAATTCCATTGGCCATAATGTTTCCTGAATGCTCTTTTTATCTGGTTGATAGTATTAATAAGAAATTGAAAGTAGTTGATGCTGTTACCGAAAGTTTAGGCCTAACTAATGTAAAAACATTCCATAAACGTGCTGAAGATATGGACGATACTTTTGATTTTATTATAAGTCGTGCAGTCACTGCTATGCCGAGTTTTGTTGGTTGGGTTAGGAACAAGGTGAATAAAAAAAGTAAGCACAAGCTTAAAAATGGTATTTTGTATTTAAAAGGAGGGGATTTAACCCAAGAGCTTAAAAATTTCCCAAAAGCGACTTTATATAATCTGAGTGATTATTTTGAAGAAGATTTTTTTAATACCAAAAAAGTAGTGCATTTGCCCATAAAATTTAAAGGGTAAATTGCTGGTTTAACGATTTACAACTAGTTTAAATTGCTTGTTTAGATTACCCTTGGTTCTAAGGTTAATTACATATAATCCAGAAGATAACTCTAAGGGTATTACTGTTGTATTGGTTAATGAAACTTTACTCTCAAAAACTATTTTTCCTGTTAAATCTATAATTTTTACTTGAGCATTATTGGTTTTTTCTCTAGATAGAATAATTAATTCATTTGAAACTGGATTTCGAGCTAACTTCATATTTATAACATTTAACTCAGTCGTGCTTAGAGACCCTTGTCTAATTTCTTCAAGAACATATTCTACATTTCCATTTAAGCCTCCAGTGAGTTCTACATGTGGTTCATTATTAGTTGGTATATATACATCGTCAAAAGGCGAATCATTTTCGTCTGGTAAGGCATACCAATTGGTTTCGCTACTAATTGCAAGGCCACTTAAAGTAGGGATGAAATTAAAGTACTGAGAATTTAAATTATTAACAAATTCTGTGACCAAGGCAGTGGATCCATCATCAAATGAATAAAGGTCAAATAATCCACCAGGAGCACTATCTAATCCATCGGAAGCTGCTGTGGATTCCGCAGTTGCTGAAAATGAGTAAAGTGGAAAACCAAACACTGTAATTCCAACATTTGATACTGTTATATTTTGTGTCGCCATTGGCGCAAAATTAATATTTAAAGCTGCCGTTGTACCAGTAGCAATGTTAAAAACATGATTTATAAGTACCATTCCTGGTGTTCCTGTGAGCTCACCTTGACCACTGCCATTTGTTACTGCAATATTTCTAGTATTAGAAGGAAATCCTAATCCATCCAATTCTGTTTGAAAGGCATCCCTAAAATTTGGAGCACCTTTAGGTGTGTGGGTAGAACCATCTTGCTCCACACCAGAACCATCAACGTGTCCTAGATAATGATCAATTAGCATTTGTTTAGCTGCTGCACTGTTAAGTAATCCATCAACCACTGGTTCTAATTCAGTAGTTTCTGGATCGCCATTTACCATATAGTTAAAGGTGTATTGAACTCCTATTGGTACATTAGCTCCTAGATGTGGAGAATCAAATGAAACATATAAACGTGTATCGTGATCTATACTTTGATCTTCCATATATGCTAGCGCATAACGAGATATAAGACCTCCCATACTTGGACCTATAATTACGTTTTCTTCAAGTCCAATTTTTAAACCGTTTATAACATTCAACAACTCCACTAAAATGAAAGCGTTTCGTTGTATAAAGTCTGCTCCACCTTTAATAGTTGTTGTTCCGTCTGTTGGGCTAAAATATTCTTCGGGAAAGTTTAAAATGATTAGGTCATAGCCTTCAGCTCTTACTACATCGCCAAGGTTTTCACTTCCATAATCTAGTAAACTATACATCGAAGGAATGTCTCTTGAGTCATTGGGATCAAACCCATCAACAAAAATGATAGGTTTATCAATTTCAGCTGTATTACCACTATAAAATATTTTGTATTCTGCACTGCCTAATAAAGGTGTGCTTTCACCAAAGCCTTGATATGGAATTGTAGCGTCAATATTTAGTATGGCACTTTCTATTTGTGCAATTAAAATACTAGGGAATAAAATAAGGAATAGGTAGTAATTGTTTTTCATAATATGATGGAATAATAGCATTTAAATATACAAAAGAAATATCGAAAAAAGCAAAATAAAAACCCTTAAGTAGGTCACTTAAGGGTTTTATATGTAATTCATTTTTAAATGCTTATCCTAAAAATGGATACCTGTAATTAGTAGGTGTTACAAATGTTTCCTTGATCATTCTTGGAGAGACCCAACGTAATAAGTTTTGGGCAGATCCTGCCTTGTCATTGGTTCCTGATGCTCTGGCACCACCAAATGGCTGCTGGCCAACAACTGCTCCAGTTGGTTTGTCATTAATATAGAAGTTTCCAGCACTATTTTGAAGTGTTTTAGTAGCTTCATCTATGGCGTATCTATCAGTGGCTAAAATGGCTCCTGTTAATGCATATTCGCTGGTTTCATCAACCAATTTTAAAGTTTCAGAATAGTCATTTTCATCATACACATAAATAGTCATCACAGGACCAAATAACTCTGTGCACATGGTTGTATATTTTGGGTCTTTAGTTACAATTACAGTAGGTTCAATAAAATAACCTTTACTCTTATCGTAATTTCCACCAGCTATAATTTCAGCATCTTTATCGGCTTTAGCTTGGTCTATATACTTTGCCAATTTATCAAAAGACCCTTCGTGAATCACTGCTGTAATAAAATTGCTCAAGTCTTCGGGAGAGCCCATTTTAAATGACTTGATATCTTCTAATAAATAGTTTTTTACATCACTCCATAAATTTGTTGGGATGTAAGCTCTTGAAGCTGCACTACATTTTTGCCCTTGGAACTCAAAAGCACCTCTAGAAATAGCTGTTGCTACTTGTTTTGCATTGGCTGTTTTGTGAGCAACGATGAAATCTTTTCCACCAGTTTCACCAACGATTCTTGGGTAGGTTTTATAGTTATGAATGTTATTTCCTATTTGTTTCCAAAGCTCTTTAAAAATAAATGTTGAGCCTGTAAAATGTAAGCCTGAAAAATCTGGACTAGCCATCACAGTATTGGTAATCATCACTGGATCACCAAACACGACATTAATTACACCAGGAGGAACACCAGCTTCTTTAAATACATCCATAATAACTTTAGCTGAATATACTTGGCTGTCGCTAGGTTTCCAAACTACTACATTACCCATTAACGCCATGCAAGCAGGTAAATTTCCAGCTATAGCAGTAAAGTTAAAAGGTGTTACAGCATAGGTAAAACCTTCCAATGGTCTATATTCAACTCTATTCCAAGCGTCACTTGTGCTTTCAGGTTGTTCCATGTAAATATCAGTCATAAACTGTACATTAAAACGCAAAAAGTCAATTAACTCACAAGCAGCATCAATTTCAGCTTGATGTACTGTTTTGGATTGGGCAATCATTGTTGCTGCGTTTATTTTTGATCTGTATGGTCCAGCAATTAATTCGGCTGCTTTTAAAAAGATGCCTGCACGTTGTTCCCAAGGCATTTCTGCCCAAGCTTTTCTTGCTTCCAAAGCTGTAGCAATGGCTTCTTCAACATGAGATTTTTCAGCTAAGTGATATTGACCAACAATATGTTTGTGGTCGTGAGGAGGAGACATGGTTCTTGTATTTCCAGTAACAACATCTTTGCCATTAATGTACATAGGTACATCGGTATTGCTGTTATACATGTCTTTGTATGCCTTTAAAACAGCATCGCGTTCTGGAGATCCTGGAGCATAGCCTTTTACAGGTTCGTTCACTGCAATTGGTACGTTAAAGAAACCTTTTCCCATAATATTTTTTAGTTTTTATAATTGTTAAAAATGATTGCAAAGTTACAATTTTTTTGATGATATTTTGTAAGTTGCTCAATGGTTTACAGACTTAAAAATTTATGTGTACAGTAACGCTTGTTCCTTTAGGAAAGAACGATTTTGTATTAACTTCAAATAGAGATGAAGCACCAAGTCGCACAACTTTGTCTCCAGATTTTTATGCCATTGAAAACACAAAACTATTGTTTCCTAAAGATGAAGTCGCAGGAGGTTCTTGGATTGGGGTAAGCGAAAAACAACGTGTGTTATGTGTATTAAATGGAGGGTTTGATATGCATAGACGAAAAAATTCGTATCGATTAAGCAGAGGAATAATAATGAAAGATTTACTTGTGTCGAATAACCTAGATAAATCCATTGAGGATTATAATTTAGATGGTATTGAACCTTTTACTTTAGTGATTGTTGAATGGAATTCTACCTTGGAATTTAAAGAACTCGTTTGGGATGGTACTAGAAAACACTTCAGTAAGCTGCCTTTACAACCAAAAATTTGGTCGTCATCTTCTTTATATAATACCAAAATGAAAAAAGAACGGTTGCAATGGTTTAAAGATTTTAAAACTGAAAATAATTTGTCTTCAAACGCCATTTTGAAGTTTCATAAAACTGCTGGAGAAGGCAATGAAAATTATGGTGTTATTATGGATCGTATTTTTGTTAAAACCACGAGCATCACACAAATAAAGAAAAACGAAAGTGAGGTTGTTATGACGTTTGAAAACCTCCAAACAAATTCAAAAACGGAACATAAATTTCAATTCCCCATTTCTATAAATGACTAATTCAGGAATTATTTTAACATTGGCATATCCCGAAACTATTGTTATGGTTTCTGATGAGTGGTACTCACCTTATTTGCGTTTTTTAGGTGTTGGTAAGAAAAATTATGTTCGAGCTGGACATAATGCACTTGTATTAATTGATAAGACTACTGGTGTTTTAGAATATCACGATTTTGGACGTTATATTACGCCAATCCCAAATGGTCGCGTTCGTGGAAAAGACACAGATCATGAATTGGATTTTCCATTTACCGCTGTTATTGATAATGATGAAATTGAAAATCTAAATGACATTTTGATTTTTTTGTCCACACATCCAAAATTAACTCATGGCGATGGAAAATTAATAGCATCGGTCTGCAATGCTATTGATTATGATAAAGCTCGAAGTCATATTACCAGAATGCAAAACAGGCATTTCATTCGTTATGCAGCCTTTATCAAAGATGCTTGCAATTGCGCTAGATTTGTGACAGATAGTTTAATTGCTTCGGTAACCGATTTTAAAATTAAAGAGCGTTTAAAAAAATCAAAAAAATTTACTCCAAGTACCATTGGAAACGTTATTATTTCTGATACTGAGAACTATGTATATGAAATTAGTGAAGAAGGCAATATTACAACATATCAATCTTCAGTAAAAAAAGATAATAGACGTTATTTTTTGGATAGGTTGAAGCAACATAAACCAAATTTTATAGGAACATTAAAACCTAAACATATCGAAATTAAAAGCCATCATGCACAATGGTTAGATGGTATTGCTGCAGGTGCCTGGTTTGAATTGCACCTTACCGATGTTGAACACGAGTACAGGTTTAGACGCGTGTCGCCTCATGGTAATATCGATGTTGATGGGTTGTATAAAGTGGACAATACAAATTTTAACTATCAAGAAACTTACAGTTTTGTGCATTATTCAAATTGTGCATTCTACCATATTGAGCAGCAACAAAAAATTTATAGGTTTGATTTTATAAAGAAACTTAGTTAAGTGCAAAAGGAGCACTTAGTTTAAAAGTAGGAATCACCACTCTAAATTTATTTGTATTGGTGAAATTTACCATGTTATAATGTCCTTGCATGGCACCAAATGGAGATGCTAGTAAGCAGCCTGAATTATAGGTATGAGATTCGCCTGGTTTTATAATTGGTTTTTTGCCAATAACACCTTCGCCTTCAATAATTTCGTCATTGTTTAAGGCGTCTAGAATTTTCCAGTATCTGGAATTTAATTGTACAGAGTCTTTACTTTGATTTTCTATGGTAACTTTATAGCCAAAAGCAAAGTGTACTTTATAATTTTTATAAAAAGTACCTTCAAAATTTGTTTCTACTGAAATTTTTATGCCTTTTGTAACTTGTTGTACCATGATTGTTTTTGAGTAAAAAACATAATTTGATTCTATCAAAAATACTAAATAATTGTATTAGAATTTCAAAATTCCTGTTTCTATGGTAATTTTAACAATTTAATGGACAATCAGTTAGTAATAGTCGTTGACGAGCCTTCACCAACACCAACAAGGCGGTCATAACGAGCACTAAGATTGCGGTAATAGACTAAAACTTTATAATTGTTTTCGGTTACATCAAAGTTTCCGCTAATGGCACCTTCATCCAAATCTCCGTTTTCGTTTACTATAACATACTTGTAATTATAAAAGCCTTGCTTTAAAATTAGTGAAGTTTCGTAATAACCAGATGCTGGATTAAAAGTCATTTTGGTTTCTTCGGTTATGGCATAATTGTTAAAACTTCCATACACATGAATAGTCTTATCAAACATTTCTGGATGTTGTAGTGAAAAATGAATAACTGTGTAATCTGCTTCAATATCTAAATTGTCTGCATCAACAGCTGTGATTAAATAATTTCCATTAATATCTGGGTTATAGGTATAAGGTCTGTCTGCCCTAATAATGTCTGTAAATAAATAATGCTCGTAAATATCTTTTAAGTCAATATATTGCACACCAATATTGGCAGCGCGAACATTTTTGTTTTCAAAATATAAGTACTCATTTCCGCCCCAAAAACTCGATTCGGTATCGTATTTATAAATAAGCTCACGACCAAGCGTGTACTGTGGTTTTAAATTGGTAATAGCTGTATTTAGATTATTATTTTGAATGACAGCAACTTTTACGGTTTGCTTTGGGTTATTGAATAAAATGGTAGGTGATGATATTTTAAAATCTACCGATTGTTTTTCTAGAATGTATTTAACATCACGTGAACGTTTAATGGACACACCAACATTGGCTAAATTTTCATAAATCATGAATTTCCTGCTAAATACGATATCGTCATTATCATCAAATATTTTAAGAATATAGTTGCCGGATTTTTTTATTCTGGTTTGTTGATTTGGAATTTGTAGTCGGTAATGTGAATAAATTTGATAGGTATTAAACGAATTTTCATAATCGGTAATTCTAATATTATCAAAGCCCTGTAAATATTCAGATTTCATTAGTTCTGAAGGGGTCCAGTCAAAATTATAATGGTCTATTATGTAGTAAAAATCGTCTTCATTGCCGTTTAAAGCGTCAAACGACAATTGCACTCTTTCATTTAGTTTAATTATTGGCAACTCACTTTCATTGGTTTGTCCTTTAAAATTAATGGTTTTTATAAAACTGGGAGGGTTAACTTCTTTTTCAGCTTGAGAAAAGGTTAAAAAAGTAGTTGTTAAAAGTAATGCAAAAAGCTTATGTTTAATCATCAAAAAATAAATTTATCTGGGTAAAGATAAGCAAATTCTATGCCTAAGTTATTAAAACTATTCTTGGGTCAATTCCATCTCAATGGTTACTAATATTGCTTGTGTTTGACTTAGCATGCTTTGTTGCCTAGCTAATCGATTATATTCTAAAGCCAATTTATTATACAGGTCACCAAAAAAAGACTCGTTTTTAAAGAATTTTTCAGCAATAAATAAAGTGTCTGTTTTTCTAGAGTTTAATTGCAATCGTTCTCTATATTTGTTACTTGCTATTTTTAATACAAAATCACTCACTTTGTTGTTCAAATTATTTAATAAAAACATCGCTGATTCTTGATCTTCAAAACCAGACTCCAAATCGGCAGCAAACTGTGCTAGCAAGTGTCTTAATTTTTCGTTTTTTATAAGATCTACTTTCCCTGCACTTATTAAAGCTTTGTAGGCTCCTGTTACAGGTTCAGTTCTAAACCACGAGGTGCCAAACCCTATTAAGTTATCTAATGAATCTAGTTGAGTGTTAAAAAAATCAAATTCTTTCAAGTCTTTACGTTCATGTATTTGTATAAGAGTTTTGCCATGATTTAAGGCCTTTTGTTGTATAACTATGGTTTCTTTTATTCTATTTTTTGAAACCTTAAAATCGGCTTGTAATGCCTTAAGGATTTTGGTTTCTTCATTTGCTGCTTTACGGTTTTCATTCCAAGTATTGATTTGTAAAGCAATTAATATTCCAATAACAACAAGAATAATTTCACCCAACGCGTATTTAAAATATCTTGATGTCTTGTTTTGGTCGAGCATTTGTTGACGTATTCTTCTAAAGAATTTAATCATATTTTTTGTCTTAGTAATTGCTAAAGATAGACAATTTTGTATTCCATTTTTAAATAAGAAAATGTTTGCTAAAATTATAGCTAAATTATTATGAAAATTGTTTATTTAATGCTTAAATTTGCACGGATTTTTAGACAACTAATTTCAATTTTCAAACATATGTCAAACGACATTCGTATTAAAAAAGGTCTAGATATAAAGCTAAAAGGTGCTGCCGAAAAAGCAAAAGAAAATGCTATCGTCAGTAACTTTTATACTATTAGACCAGAAGATTTCCACAGTATTATTCCTAAAATGATTGTAAAAGTTGGTGCTAAAATTAAAGCAGGAGATCCTGTTTTTTTTGATAAAGCTAACGAAGATGTAAAATTTGTATCACCAGTTTCTGGTGAGATTTTAGAAATTGCGCGAGGAGAGAAACGTAAAATTTTAGCCATTAAAATTCAAGCTGATAAAGAGCAAACGTATCAGGATTTTGGAGCTATTAATTTAGATAACACAACAGCCGAAACTATTAAAACTAGATTGCTTGAATCAGGTTGTTGGCCATTTATAAAACAACGCCCTTACGATGTTATTGCAAATCCTAATAATGCACCAAAATCCATTTTTATTTCAGGTTATGCTAGTGCGCCTTTGGCAGCCGATTTAGATTTTACACTTCAAGGAAAAGAAGCCGAATTACAAGCAGCTGTGAACGCGCTTGGAAAATTGACTGATGGTAAAGTAAATGTTTCAGTTGGGAAAAATTCAAACTCACCATTAGCAAAACTTACAGGAGTTACTATTTATAAAGTTTCAGGACCACATCCCTCAGGAAATGTAGGTACTTTAATAAATAAAATAGACCCAATAAACAAAGGCGAGGTCGTTTGGACAGTAAACGCTCAAGACCTGGTTATAATTGGAGAATTATTACTTACTGGAAAATTCAACGCAGAACGAGTTGTAGCTTTAGTTGGTTCTTCGGTTCAAAAACCAAGATATTTTACTACTAAAATTGGCAGTGAAGTTGCAACTATGATTTACGACCATGGTGTTGAAAAAGATGCCAATGTTCGTATTATCTCTGGAAATGTGTTAAGTGGAAAGCAAATAAAACCAGATGGTTATTTAGATTATTATAGTAATGTAATTACTATAATTCCTGAAGGTGACGATTACGAGTTTTTTGGCTGGACGAAGCCAATTTTTAATAAAATATCTACTTCAAGAGCACTTACTTTTTCTTGGTTAAACACAAAAAAACAATACGATTTAAATACCAATACAAATGGCGAACATCGTGCATTTGTTATTACAGGAACTTACGAAGAAGTTTTTCCGTTTGATATTTACCCAATGCAAATCTTAAAAGCATGTATGTACAAAGATCTTGATGAAATGGAAGCACTTGGTATGTATGAAGTAGCTCCTGAAGATTTTGCATTAACAGAATTTGTGTGCGTGTCTAAACAACCACATCAAAAAATTATAAGAGAAGGTTTAGACTTAATGCTTAAAGAGATTGGATAATGGGTTTGAAAAATAAATTACATAATTTTAAAGAAAAGAATAAAGATAAAAAATGGTTGCCAGCATTTTCTGCTATCCATACGTTTTTATTCATGCCAAATGAGACGACTCATAACGGAACTCATATAAAAGCAGCCGACGATTTAAAACGTACAATGAATACAGTGATTTTAGCACTAATTCCTTGTTTAATCTTTGGGATGTTCAATGCTGGTTACCAACATTACTTAGCATTGGGAGAGGTAGAAAGAGCCGTTGGGTTTTTTAGTTCAGAGTTTTGGAACTTAGCGAACTTCACCATTGGTTTCTGGAAAATTTTACCATTGGTTATTGTGTCTTATGGTGTTGGTTTAGGAATCGAATTTATTTTTGCCATAATTAAAGGACATGAAGTAGAGGAAGGTTATTTAGTAACAGGAATGTTAGTGCCATTAATTGTACCTGTAGATATTCCACTTTGGATGCTTGCTGTTGCTGTAGTCTTTGGCGTTGTAATTGGTAAAGAAGTATTTGGTGGTACAGGAATGAACATCTTAAATCCTGCATTAACTATTCGAGCATTCTTATTCTTCTCTTATCCAACGTGGATGAGTGGTGATAAAGTTTGGGTAGAAGGTGCTGTAGAGAGAGCCAATGAAATTGCGGCAGGCGCAAACCTTGATGCTATTTCTGGTGAGACCATTCTTGGCGGAATCGCTCAAAACAACCCAATTACACATAGTGTAATGGAAATGTTCTACGGATTTATCCCTGGTTCTGTCGGCGAAACTTCAACATTATTAATAGTGTTAGGTGGACTATTCTTAATTTTTACAAAAATAGGGAGTTGGCGCATCATGTTGTCTTCAGTTATTGGAGCCATAGTTATGGGACTTATTTTTAATGCTGTAGTTGATGCTGGATGGATTACGCAAGGTAGTAAGTTTTATGGTTTAATGAGTACCGAGTTTTGGCACCATTTATTAATAGGAGGCTTAGCATTTGGTATAGTATATATGGCAACCGATCCTGTAACAGCCTCGCAAACCAATAGAGGGAAGTGGATTTATGGGTTTTTTATAGGATTTATTTCTATAATGATTCGCGTATTCAACCCAGCATATCCCGAAGGCGTCATGTTGGCAATACTGTTAATGAATGTATTTGCACCAACTATAGACCATTATGTGGTGCAAGGAAATGTAAAACGCCGTTTGAAACGCCTAAAAGCAAAAACTGCATAACAAGATGGAAAAGAGAACAGATAAAAATTCATACACCATACTATTTGCTATAGGCATGGTAATAGTTGTTGGCTCATTATTGGCATTTGCAGCAGCCGGATTTAAAGAAAGAATTGACGAAAACAAGCGTATAGAAAAGCAACTTAATATTTTGTACGCCATGGGAGTTAATGAAAATGAAGGCAACGATATGAGCTTTGTTTCGAAAGATAAGGTTGGTGGCGAATTTTCAAAATTTATAACCAAGCAACTCATTATACAAGGTGATGAGATAACCGAAGATGAAAATGCTTATTTGTTAGACCTTAAAAAAGAGCACAACTTGACAAAAGACCCTAAACATGAAAGACGATTACCTTTATTGATTGGTGAAAAAGAAGGCGTAACATATTACATCGCACCAATTAGAGGCAAAGGTCTTTGGGATGCTATATGGGCTTATGTGGCTATGGACAAGGATATGGTGATTTTAGGTGCCTTTTTCGACCATAAAGGTGAAACAGCTGGATTGGGAGCAAATATAAACCAGCGTTTTTTTATGGACGATTTTATTGGCGAACATTTAATGGATTCAAATGGTGCATTTAAAGGCGTCAACGTATCAAAATCAAATGCAGATCCAAAAAATATCGATAAAACAGATAATGAGGTAGATGCCATTGCAGGAGCGACCATTACAGGTAATGGTGTGGCAGCAATGATAAAATCTGAGTTGAAACTGTACGTACCTTATTTTGAGAAGTTAAAAGTAAATTAAAGTGCGCTTAAGTATTTAAAGTTAAGTAATGACTAATAAAGAGTTTGCTGAACAATTGGAAAAACGAACAATTCAATTTGCAATTGAAATTATAAATTTGTCATCAAGTTTACCTAAAACGACAGAGTCTGTAGTAGTGAGAAATCAACTAACTAAATCTGGAACAAGTGTAGGAGCGAATTATAGGGAAGCAAATAGAAGTAGGAGTAAGAGCGATTTTAAAAATAAAATTAGAATCAGTTTAGCTGAAGCAAGTGAGACCGATTATTGGTTAGAAATTATTGAAGAGTTAAATTGGATAAAAAAAGAAAAAATAAGTAAAATTAGAAAGGAAGCCAAAGAACTATTAGCAATTTTCACATCCATTGCGAGTAAACTCCAGGCACTTAAAACGTAAGACACTTAAAACTAAAAAAAATATGGGACTTCTATCTAAAAAAGACGCCGCATTAATCAAAGACCCTTTATTTGATAATAATCCGGTAACCATTCAAGTACTTGGTATTTGTTCGGCACTTGCAATTACAGCTGAGCTCGAAGCATCTATTGTAATGGCAATTGCAGTATTGTTTGTGTTGGGTATTGGTAACGTTCTTATTTCATTAATGCGTAACATTATTCCATCAAAAATTAGGATCATCGTGCAATTGGTTGTTGTTGCCACTTTAGTGATTATAGTCGATTTAGTGCTTAAGGCTTATGCCTATGAGCTTAGTAAAACCTTATCTGTTTTTGTAGGGTTAATTATTACAAATTGTATTATAATGGGACGTTTTGAAGCCTTTGCTTTAGCAAATAGTCCTTGGCAATCGTTTCTTGATGGTATTGGTAATGCAGCAGGTTACGGAATTATCTTAGTCATGGTAGGATTTTTTAGGGAACTTTTAGGAGCAGGAACCTTATTGGGAATTCCTGTATTAGGAGATCCAATTGAAAAAACAGGATTATATGCACTAGGTTATGAAAACAATGGGTTTATGTTATTGGCACCAATGGCATTGATTACATTGGGAATTATTATCTGGGCTCAACGAAGTAGAAATAAAGCTCTAATTGAAGATTAAAAAATAGTTGGCAGTAAGCACCACAGTTGGCAGTAAAATGTCAAATACTGAAGATTGCAAACAGAAGACTTAAGACTTAAAAATATGGAACATATAGAATTATTTTTAAAATCGATATTTATAGACAACATGGTATTTGCCACCTTCCTAGGAATGTGTTCTTACCTAGCAGTGTCAAAAAAAGTAAGCACAGCAGTTGGTTTGGGTGCTGCGGTTATCTTTGTATTGACGATTACTGTACCACTAAACTGGTTATTGGATCAATACATTTTACAACCAGGAGCACTGTCGTGGCTTGGTGAAGAATATGCTGCTTACGATTTAAGTTTCCTATCGTTTATACTTTTTATAGCAACCATTGCAACTATGGTTCAACTGGTAGAAATTGTTGTTGAGAAGTTTTTACCATCACTATATAATTCATTGGGGATTTTCTTACCGTTAATTGCTGTAAACTGTGCAATTCTTGGAGGGTCATTATTTATGCAGTCTCGAGAAATTCCAACTCTAGGTTTATCAACAGTATATGGGATTGGTTCGGGAATAGGGTTCTTTTTGGCAATTCTAACAATTGCAGCCATTCGTGAAAAAATTAGATATTCTAATGTACCACCAGCATTAAGAGGTTTAGGGATTACATTTATTATCACTGGTTTAATGGCCATTGGATTCATGAGTTTTGGTGGTATGTTAACAGGAGACGATGAAGAAGTGAAAGAAGAAAAAACAGCTCAAGTTGACACTGTAATTAAGGATACCAACAAGGAGTTAGCTAACAATACAAAAGTAAATGAATAGCATGATATTAGCCGCAAGTACTTTAGGGACTGTAATAGCAACGATAATTGCGTTTTTAGTTGTTACGTTATTATTAGTAATATTGTTATTGGTCGTTAAACAAAAACTATCACCATCTGGACCAGTAAAGATTAAGATAAATGATGAACGTGAAATAGAAGTCGCCTCGGGAGATACTTTATTAACAACTTTAAGTGCACAAAAAATATTCTTGCCATCAGCTTGTGGAGGTGGTGGAACTTGCATACAGTGTGAATGTCATGTGTTAGAAGGTGGAGGAGAGGCTTTACCAACCGAAACACCTCACTTTACACGTAAAGAACTACAACACGGTGTACGATTGGCTTGCCAGGTTAAGGTAAAGCAGGACATGGAAATTACCATTCCTGAGGAAGTTTTTGGAATCAAGAAATGGGAGGCAACTGTTGTACGTAACTATAACGTAGCGTCATTCATCAAAGAATTCGTGGTTGAAATCCCTGAGGATATGGGCTACAAAGCAGGAGGATATATTCAAATTGAAATTCCACCATGTGAAATAAAATATTCCGATATAGATATTACGGCACATCCCGAAGAGCATGAAACACCAGATAAGTTTCAGGCCGAATGGGATAAATTTGGTCTTTGGCCATTAGTGATGAAGAACGATGAAACAGTAGAGAGAGCCTACTCCATGGCTTCTTATCCAGCTGAAGGGCGTGAGATTATGCTCAACGTTCGTATTGCGACGCCACCTTGGGATCGAAACAAAAATGGTTGGATGGATGTAAATCCTGGAATAGCATCGTCTTATATTTTTGCTCAAAAACCAGGAGATAAAGTCACTATTTCAGGACCTTACGG
>Ga0316208_1002272_pt1 | contig 15945 bp, 14 predicted proteins | sample 3monopyrite_MG_FD_204944 | JGI IMG/M metagenome (GOLD analysis project Ga0316208, IMG submission 204944) | Microbial mat bacterial communities from mineral coupon in-situ incubated in ocean water Damariscotta River, Maine, United States -... | ecosystem: Environmental > Aquatic > Marine >...
TTATAAGCCCAAGTTTATGCTCGGTATCATCCACAGAGAAATACCGCGCAGGCCCCCCAGTTGTTTTGTCAGTAGGCGACAGTTGGAAATGGTGATCAAGCTGTTCCTTGACAGTAGACAAGGGCAGGTATGTATCGTCACGGCTGCCAGCTATGTCCCCCAGTGGCATGGTTTCAATCAGGGTAAGGTCAAGCTTTTCACTCTGTGCCCACCGGAGAATTGCAGGAATTTCCTTGTCATTCATGCCGCGCATAGCCACCGTATTGATTTTGACAGAAAGCCCGGCTTCTTTGGCGGCTTTAATACCATTAAGAACCGTATGTAGTTGGTTGCGGCGTGCTATTTTTTCAAAAAGAACAGGATCTAAAGTATCAAGGGATATATTGACACGCCGTAATCCCGCAGCAAACAGTTGCTCAGCAAGCATGGGCAACTGCGTTCCATTTGTTGTTAGGGTAACCTCGTTTAATCGGCCTGCTTTTACGTCTGCCCCTAGGCGTTCAATCAGCCACATAATATTTTTCCGCACAAGGGGTTCACCGCCAGTAAGGCGAATTTTGCGCACCCCCCTGTCAATGAAGGCTTGGCTCAAAAACAGCATTTCTTCCAAGCTTAAAACGTCAGTTTTGGGAAGGAATGTCATGTTTTCAGCCATGCAGTAGCTACACCGAAGGTCACACCGATCTGTGACCGACAAGCGCAGATATGTAATTTTGCGACCAAACTGGTCACGAAGGTCAGGGGCGCGAAGGCTATGTTTTTGGCTGTCTGGCATAAGGGCAATGTTGGCCGTTACATGCCGTTCGTCAAGTCATTCGTGTTAACATTTGTGTTTAATGATGTTTATGCACGGGATTTGTCTTAGCTGGTGCTGTCAAGAAGAGTGCCGATGCTTTCATTCGCTACCGTAAAAGCTTTTGCACTGGCCTCAAAGGCACGCTGTTCGGCCCGTAGGTCTGCAAACTGTTGAAGAAAATTGCCAAACCCATTCTGGGTGTCCAAAGTTGCTGATGTTCTTGGGCCAGCATTTGGCGCTTGAGCATTTTTTGGGTTGATAGGGGGTATGCCATTCTCTGCTTGAGTAGATTTTGCCTGAGTAGATTTTGCCTGAGTAAGAGCGGAAGCCTCGCTTGTCGTTTTAATGATATTTTTTGCAATAGTCACAGCACGGCGTTCTGCTTGCAGCAGGCCTTGTGTGGCTGTGTCTAATGCTTTTATCATGGAATACACCCTATCAATTGGAATAGAGACTAACAAAAGCGTGTAAAAGAGCCGTAAAAGACTAGATACAATTTTATAAAATTTAGGGACGTCGCAGAAAGGCCCAAAGTTATGCAGTTGGATATTGTGATCGATGTTGTGTGCCCGTGGTGTTATGTCGGAAAAAAGCAGCTTGATAAGGCCCTTGCACTGCGCCCAGGTGCCATTAGTGAAAAACGCTGGCGGCCATACCAGCTAGCCCCTGAAACACCGACAGAAGGCGTGGATAGGCGTGCTTATTATAAACAAAAATTTGGCGAAGGCAGCTCACAACTACAGGCAATGCGAGAGCATCTTTTGAAAACAGGGGCGGAACTGGGCATAACGTTTGACTTTGAAAGTGACTGCCGCGTTGCTAACACGCTCGATGCGCACCGGCTGATACGCTGGGCGTTGGCGGCACAGGTTCAGGACAAGGTTGTTGATGATTTGATGCAGCGCTATTTCGAGGAGTGTGCTTTTCTAGGGGACCATGCATTACTTGTTGATGTAGCGCAAAAAGCAGGTATGGACGCGGAGCTTGTTACGGATTTGCTCGCCACAGACCAGGATAAGGATTTAATCCTGCAGGAAGTTTTGCAAGGCCGTCAAATGGGTATTCAGGGTGTGCCAATGTTTATATTTGGTGGCAAATCCGGCGTTTCCGGTGCGCAGCCGGCAGAGGTTCTAGTTGAGGTTATAGATAAGCTTTTAAGCGAACAGGGAACCCCGGCTGCTTAGGGAAAGGGTGTGAGGAACAGCCGGGGGTAGGGTCGTTAGAATTACTAAATTATTAGAATTTGAACAGAATGCCGGTTTTACCTTGCCACTGCTTATCGTCTTTATTGTATGTCGTATAGTCAACACCAAGGCGCAAGCTGATGTTATCATTTAGTGCTTTCTCATAACCCGCCCCAAAGCGCCAGCCGCCGTCAAAATGTTTGGTGCCACCAGCGAGTGTTTCGTCAAAACGGGCACGTACATACCCGGCTTTGCCATAGAAAAGATTGGACCCATCTGAGCCGAAGACTGAGCCGAGAATAAGAGATCCACCATATTCATAGTCAGTATGTTTACCGAGGGCGTTATTTTTATAGCCGCTATCGCCAAAGCTACCTTCCAGGCCAAACACCATACCGCTATCCATTTGGGCACGGTACCCAAGCACGCCGCCTAAATATAAGCTTCTGTCGCGCTTTTGGTCATTGCCAAGTTTTGTGAAATCAAGGCCAGCTTCCAAGCCGCCATAAACACCGTCAAATTTATAGTCATCAGCTGCAAAGCTCGCAGTTGCTGTGGTTGCCATAAGGGCGGTTGCAGCAATAAATGCAGTTTTCAGTTTCATTGGTTTCCTCCAATATGAAAAGTCTGTCGTGTTCATTTTCTTCACCAGCAGTTTTGTATGGTCATGTCTTGCTGACTGGTGATGGGAATATGGAGGGGGTTTGCGGCGCAGTAAGGGACACTCTGAGGCAATAAAAAGAAAAATTAAGGCACAGTGTGACAAGTGTGGCGATTGTGGCAGGAGTAAAATGGAATAAAAGCAAGCTATACATATGAAAGGGGGCCGAAGCCCCCGAGCCTGTACATATGAAAAGGGGGCCGAAGCCCCCGAGCCTGATATGAAAGGGGGCCGAAGCCCCCTGAGTGCCAAAGCTTCCAATACCAGCGTTTCCAAAGCTAGTATCTCCAAAACCGGTATCTCCAAAACCAGCATTTATACAAGCAGCGTTTTCAAAACCAGTTTCCCAGTAACTTCCCAGTAACTTCCCCTGTTGTTTTCCGCAGTCTATTAAGTTTTATGCTTTGGAATTGCTCGATCGAAATAAAATAAGCCATCCTAGTACAGCGGAAAGCATGCTTGCCGCCAGGACACCGATCCGCACCTCGGCGTTCATCGCGGCACTTTCATAAGCAAGACTGCCGATAAATAAACTCATGGTAAAACCAATGCCTGCCAGGTGACCCGCCCCCCATATATGCCGGAAGGTAAGCGCCGCAGGCAATTTCGCCTTAAGCAGGTATACCGCCGTAAGCGCACCGAGCATAACACCAAGCGGCTTCCCGGCAACAAGGCCCCAGATAACCCCCCAGCTTATGGGTGTAGTCAGGTTTTCGAATGTAACCCCCACAAGCGACACGCCAGCGTTCGCAATTGCAAAGAGCGGCAAGATCACCAAGGACACCGGCGCATGAAGGTTATGCTCCAGCTCCTCAAGGGGGCAATGCCCTTCGCTGTCTTTGCCAGCAGGGATTGCAAGGCCAACAGCCACCCCAGCAAGGGTTGCATGGACGCCGGATTTCACAACAAAGCCCCAAATAATAATGCCAAGGAAAATATAAGCAGATGTGTCCCGCACGTTAAAACGGTTCATGAGCAACAGCCCTGCACAGCCCGCCGTCCCAAGCGCAAGCGATATTGTCGACAGGTCAGCCGTGTAAAAGGCCGCAATGATAATTACAGCGCCCAGGTCATCAAGGATTGCCAGCGTCAGCAGAAACAGTTTCAGTTCGGGCGGCACCCGACTGGACATAAGCGCCAATATACCCACAGCAAAGGCAATGTCTGTGGCAGTAGGAATGGCCCAGCCCGCCATCGCCGCCGGGTCACCATCCACACCAAAATAAAAGAAGGCCGCAGGCACAAGCATGCCGCCCACTGCCGCCATACCGGGCAGCGCCATATTTTTGGGGTCAGATAGTTCGCCAAAAACCATTTCACGTTTAATCTCCAGCCCTACCAGCATGAAGAAAATCGCCATCAGCCCTTCGTTTATCCACAGCAAAAGCGATTTGGAAAAGCCATACTCCCCAATGGAGATTGTGCCTTTTACATGAAGTAAACTGTCGTAGAGCTGGGCTGCAGATGAATTGTTTAAAAGTAGCGCGACAAAGGTTGCCGCAATTAATAAAAGCCCACTGATTGCATCAGTGGAAAGCTTCTGTTTCATTAGGTTCTCCGGTTAATCAGGTGCCACTTATCTACCCGCCATACATGCCCTTGGTGGGGGCAGACAAGCCAAACAGATAAGAAGAAACTGACCTAATGCCCTATATTGGAGTCCCCCAATGGCTTTTCAATCAAAATCGGACATGGCGGCTGCGATTTTAGACAGACAGGATTTTCTATTGGTTTAATTTCACTAGCATGTGCGCCGCAATGTTTTATACCAGCAGACTAGACAGTCAGCATGGAAGGAACAAGCGTGGCAAAAGGCTTTGATGTAACAGCATGGTTAAAGGCGCAGGTCGGGCAAAGCCGGGCAGATGTACTCGCGGCAACAAAAACACTCGCCGCAGATACCCGCCAGGCGGTGGTCGAGGCGCAGCGGGGCCGTATGAACATGCACCAACGTGCCGTCATTAGCAGCGTTTCTAAAGTTGATGCCCGGGTTGGCCGGTTCCAAAGCTTTGTGACAAAGCTTGACAAACGCCCGCTCGGTACAACAGCTGCAGATTGGGGTCTTTACCGCGACATCACTGTTGCATGGGTGGAAAATGGGTGTGTGAAACCGGAAGTGCTTTCACTTTTTAAGATATAAGAAAGTGTTTGCATAAGAAGGGCTGCACCAAGCTAGTCTTCAGTCTTTACGCCGTTCAATATCACCCCATTCAGCAAGTGTTGAGCGCCGCCTGCAAGGTCCCGTATAAGCTGGGTGCCGAATGAAGGGGGCAGGGTTTTCAAGAGCATTGATAATTTTTTTACTCAGTGTTGCCTGCGTCAGAGGCAAGGCAATCACCTCATTGGCGCCAGCATCTCGTGAGGCCAGTACTTTCTCCAAACTCGGTTTAGTCATGGTAACACAAACCGCAGCTTCTTGAAGAGGTGCATCGCACAGCCGAATAAATTTAACAAAGTCAGGGCCACCAAACTCTAAGAGGTCATAGTCAACAAGCACCAGCTTGGTAAAATTATTACTCAGGCTTTTCACAGCTTCCCTGCTGTGATTAGTCGCAATAATTTTACCAAAGCCCATATCCTGCAAATATTGCCGAATATAGCGGGTCAATTGATGATTAGGGTGAGCGATCAATGCTTGCGCATGATCAAGTTTCAAGGCAGACGGCATGGCCAAACTCTCAACAAGTAAGCTGTTACAAAAAACGTTCAAAGTTTGCCTGATATGCAATGTCAGCCCCTAAAGAGTGACATTTGCCGCGATAACTTAGCATTTATTGCAAAGAGTTCAATAGAATAGGCTGTTTTTTGGCCTCATGAGGCTAAATAATAAGCTTAATGCTACATATAGCTGTATATAGCCGCATATAATTGTATTTTAGGGCCGTAAATCGCCCCATGTGTCATTCAAGTTACCCAATATAGCGCCTTTAATCGACGCTTGGGAGCCATACCTCCTGCCAAGGCAGGAGGCCAGCTTTAGTTTGACATGCAATATCATGTCGCTGAAGTTACTTCTACGGTTTCTTGTCCGCGTAAGTTACGAGCTAAGTTACGGGCGGGCGACTACGACCAAAAAAGTTATGGAGAGGGACAAAAACAGCTGCGATATACCAGCCATAGAGATAGGCCCCGATCAAACCGATGAAGAAACTGGGCACGCTTAGCCAAGTGAAGCCGGGCAGCCATTGCTCCCATGCGCCGTGCATATGGTATTCGACGGGTGCAATGAGCCCCCAGCCAACACACAGAGTAAATGAAATTGCGAGAAATAGAGAAAGAGCGTTTCCAGTAGCAGTGAGTTTCATTTTAGCCTCCTAATAGTAAGGTTCATAATCTTCTATGGGGCATATATCTTACTTAATACCCCGTAGGGGATATACAAGTGATGGGGTGCGGATTTGAATCCATTCATTCTTGTTTTTTAGAGTCTGGTTGAGGTCAGTATAGGTTAAATGGCGATGAGGCAGAGAAGTGCCAGAAAGATCCAGGGCATCAGAAAGTTCCGGGGTATCAGAAAGTTTCGGGGACATAATACTCCATTCAAGGGGTATTATCTTATTTCCCTGCTATCACGCTTAATTTCTTTGTTAGCGAGGCCACCGTTTTGAGGCGGGTACTGATTTTATTCATCGGTGTGTAATAAACCAGTTTATGATCCGGGCGTACCTTGGCGGTTTTACCTGAGGATGAGATAAATTCAATCAGGCCGCCCGGGTTCGGGAAGGTGTTATCCTTGAAGGTAAGCACTACGCCTTTTGGTCCTGCTTCCAGCTTCTCGATATGGGCCTGTTTGCTGTACCCTTTGATGATCATAATGGCGGCAAGCTGTTTTACTTCGCCCGGTAAGGGGCCAAACCTGTCGATCAGCTCTGCACAAAAGGCGTCTACATCCTCGCGGGTATCAAGGTCAGCGAGGCGGCGGTACAGCGCCATACGCTGCGTTAAGTCTTTCACATATTTTTCGGGGATCATCACTGTCGCGCCGAGGTTGATCACCGGTGACCAATCGCTCGTTTCATACGCGCCGTCATCACTGCCGCCGCCAGCACGGGCTTCTGCGACCGCTTCTTCCAGCATTTTTTGGTACAGTTCCACGCCCACTTCACGCACTTGGCCTGATTGCTGGTCACCGAGCAGGTTGCCGGCGCCCCTAATGTCCATGTCGTGGCTGGCGATGGTAAAGCCTGCGCCTAGTGTGTCGAGTGTTGAGAGCACCTGCAGGCGTTTCTCTGCACCCTCGGTTAACAAACGCCCCGGCGGGGTGGTGAGATAAGCATATGCCCGTGTTTTACTGCGGCCCACACGCCCCCGAAGCTGGTAAAGCTGTGCCAAGCCAAACATGTCTGCCCTGTGCAATACCATGGTGTTGGCGGTAGGAATATCAATACCAGATTCAATGATGGTGGTTGAGAGTAACACATCATACCGCCCTTCATAAAAGGCGGTCATGACGTCCTCGATGGTGGAAGGGGTCATTTGGCCGTGGGCAAGGACGAATTTTACCTCTGGCACATAATCACGCAGGAACTGAGCGGCTTCTTCCAGGTCTGTAATGCGCGGGCAGACATAAAAGCTTTGGCCGCCACGATAATGCTCGCGGAGTAGGGCCTCCCGTACCACTACTTGGTCAAACGGCAAGACAAAAGTGCGTACAGCAAGGCGGTCAACTGGCGGGGTCGCAATAATGGACAGGTCACGAATGCCAGACATCGCCATTTGGAGTGTGCGAGGAATAGGTGTGGCGGTCAGGGTGAGGACATGCACATTCGCCTTCAATTCCTTGAGCTTTTCCTTGTGGGCAACGCCGAAACGCTGCTCTTCATCTACAATCAACAGGCCAAGGTCCCTGAAAGCAACGCCTTTAGCCAGCATGGCGTGGGTCCCGACAACAATGTCGATGGTGCCTTTTTGCATTTCATCCTTTGTGGCCTTGGCATTTTTTGCTGAAACAAGGCGCGAAAGCTGGCCGATGCGTACCGGTAGGTTTTTAAAGCGCTCCGTGAAATTTAAATAATGTTGGCGGGCAAGCAGAGTGGTGGGCGCAACAATGGCTACCTGATATCCTGCCATAACGGCGAGAAAAGTGGCCCTGAGCGCAACTTCGGTTTTGCCAAAACCGACATCGCCGCAAACGAGCCTGTCCATGGGTTTGCCCGAAGCAAGGTCAGCCGCTACATCGCCGATTGCACGGAGCTGGTCGTCGGTTTCTGTGTAAGGGAAGCGGGCGCAAAATTCATCATAGAGCCCTTCCTGGCTTAAAATGCGGTGGCCTTCGCGCATTTCACGGAGCGCTGCAAGCTTGATAAGCTGATCCGCCATTTCACGGATGCGTGCTTTCATTTTTGCTTTACGTGCCTGCCATGCCACGCCGCCAAGCTTGTCTAATTGAGCGCCGCTGTCTTCACTGCCATAGCGCGAGAGCACTTCAATGTTTTCAACAGGTACATAAAGCCGGTCATCCCCTGCATACGTGATGAGCAAACAGTCATGTGGTGCGCCGCCCGCTGTTACTGTTTCAAGCCCGGTAAAACGGCCGATGCCGTGGCTGGTGTGCACAACCATATCCCCCGGGGCAAGGGCGGAGGCCTCTGTTAAGAAATTATCCGCCTTTTTGCTGCGGCGGGATTTTCTGACCAGTCGGTCACCGAGCACATCCTGTTCAGAAATGACGGCGAGGTCTTTTGTTTCAAAGCCGCTTTCGAGGGGCAGGATAGTGACACCGATCAGTGCTTTTTTTGAGGTGCGGATATCGGCCCAGGTTTCGGCAATACCAACAGGGGCAATGTCATGGTCTTCGAGGACGCCCACCATGCGCTCAGCGCTGCCTCGCGAATAGCACGCGAATGTCACACGTTTGTCACACCCTCTGAGCGCCGTGACATGGTCTCGCACGGCATCATAGACATTAATGTCTTTTGCGTTGCGCTCCGGCCCAAAGTTACGGCCTTGTTTTGCACAAAAGCTAAGGACACCAGGGGTTTCAGGTTCTTCAAAAGGCGAAAGGCGGCGGACGTTATTGTCGCCGAGCGCATCTTTCCACTCAGAATCCGTGAGATATAGGCTTTTGGTTGGCACCGGTTTGTAAGGAGGGGTTGTTAAGTCTTTGGTAGACTTCAGTATTTCCCATGCTTCCTTGCGGGATTTATAATAATCATCCAGAGCTTTGAAGCGTTCACCTGTTGCTTCGTCTGCCTGATAGTCCATTGAAATAAAAGGATTTTTTATATAATCGAAAAGGGTTGCCAGCTCGTTGTGAAAGAAAGGGAGCCAGTGCTCTGCCCCTTGGTATTTGCGCCCTTCACTGATTGCTTCATAGAGTAAATCATCGCTACGCGCAGGACCAAATGTTGCGACATACTTTCGGCGAAACTGTGCAATTGATTGTTCTGAAAGGGAAAATTCACTTGCTGGTTTCAGGTGGAGTTGTTTTGCTGTACCTGTCGTGCGTTGGTCAAGCGGGTCAAATTTGCGTATTGTATCCAGTTCATCACCGAAAAAATCGAGCCGCAACGGCTCTTTTTGCCCCGGCGGAAAAAGATCAATCAAACCGCCGCGCACAGCAAATTCGCCTGGCTCCATAACCTGCCCAGACCGGGTGTAGCCATTTGCTGCAAGAAAATCTGTCAGCGCGTCCATGCCAACGGTGTCGCCGGGTACCGCGTGGAATGTTGCATCTTTTATTGCAGAAACGGGTGGTACGCGCTGTAATGCAGCATTAACGGTTGTTAGAATAAGTCGAGGAAATTTAAGATTTTTTTTCGTTAACCGTGAGAGCGCTGCCATACGCGCCGCAATAATATCACGTTGAGGGCTTACCCTATCGTAGGGCAGACAATCCCAGGCGGGAAGTATAATTACCTCAAGTTTTGGCGCAAAAAACTTTATTGCATATTCAAGTGCCGAGAGCCGTGCATCGTCTCGCGCGACATGAAATACAGGCTGTTTATTGTCTGCAAATACCCGCTCTGCCACATTTGCAAGCAACATGGCATCAAAACCAGAGGGTACGCCCCCTGCAAGTAGAGGTAGGTCTTCATTAACAAAATATTCAAGTGTTTTTTCGAAAGACATAGGTTGGTTTATTTTGCTTTTAATGTCATAAAATCAAGACGTTGTAGACGTTGCATCATAGTGCCTTGAAATTTTTCTGGTACGGCCTCACCTTTAGTTACCCATGCTAGAATTTCATGGTCCTGCTCTTCAAAAAGAGTTTCAAACCATGCACAATCCTCGTGAGAAAAACTCTCAACGTTTGCTTCTATAAAGTTGCCAAAAATTAGGTCAAGTTCCTTGATGCCTCGGTGCCAAGCTCTGAAAACTAAGCGCCTGCAACGGTTTTCAAGGTCAATTTCCTTATGCGGATTATAGGTTAAATCAGTCATAATATGGTAGCCTGAATACTTGTTTTTCATGTGCCCATTGGCGGGCGGCACACCATAGGCTATGGTCCTATTTCGTTAAAGGGAAACTTTTGATTTTTTACACGGAGACTGTGGGTTTATGCGCCCTGAGCTACTTTTCGATTATTTTGCTGATATCGAGCGGCTGCCGGGTATAGGTAAACGCAACAAAGTTGCGATTGAAAGGCTGGCTGGCGCGCGCACAAAAGATTTGCTGTTTCACACGCCTGTTGGACTTGTGGATAGGCGCTATAGGCCAAAGGTGGCGGCGGCAATTCCAGGTTCGATTGTGACAGTGGAAGTAACAGTGCGGGAACATAGGCCTTCACAAAATCGCCGTATGCCGTACCGTGTGATATGCAGTGACGATACGTCGGAGCTGACGCTTGTATTTTTTAATCCGCGAGCTGACTGGCTTCATAAACAATTACCTGAAGGTGAAAACCGCATTATCAGCGGTAAGTTAGAGCATTATCAGGATAAGGCTCAAATGACTCACCCTGATTATATGGTTGACCCAGCTAACCCGGATGAGTTGCCTCTACTGGAAACAATTTACCCTCTAACCGCAGGCCTTTCAGGAAAGGTGCTTAGAAAGGCAATCACTGCAGCACTGGATACACTGCCGGAACTCCCTGAATGGCATGATAAAAACCTGATGGCGCGAGAAAAATGGCCAACCTTTTTAGAGGCTATTAGATCCCAGCACCAGCCGGACGGTGCTGAGGATATTGCACCTAAAAGCAGACATAAGAGACGCTTAGCGACAGATGAGTTGCTCGCGACACAATTAGCACTTGCCATTGTACGAGACCGTACACGTAAGAAGCGGGGACGCGCTCTTGTTGGCAGCGGCGAAATACGGCAGAAGCTTGTTGGTGCGCTACCGTATCAACTCACCGGCGATCAGCAGCAGGCTCTTAAGGAGATTGTGGCAGATTTAGAAAGTGAGCGTGCCATGCTTCGCCTCATGCAAGGCGATGTTGGTAGCGGTAAAACTATTGTAGCTTTGCTCGCTATGGCCGCCGCTGTTGAGGCAGGTGTGCAAACTGCCCTACTTGCCCCCACCGAGATTTTGGCACGGCAACATCTTGAAACCATTAAACCCCTTGCAGAAGCCGCTGGCATGAAAGTGGCGCTTCTGACCGGGCGGAATAAGGGGAAACCTAGAAAGGAATTGCTCAAGGCACTTGTTACGGGTGACATTAATATTTTGATGGGAACGCATGCGTTGATTCAAGATGATGTCGTCTTTCAGGACCTTGGTTTTGCGATCATTGATGAACAACACAGGTTTGGTGTACAGCAACGTCTGGCCCTCGCTGGGAAAGCACAACACGGTGTTGATGTGTTAGGCATGACCGCAACCCCCATTCCACGGACACTTACACTCACAGCTTACGGCGATATGGATACGTCTTTTATCCGTGAAAAGCCGCCTGGTAGAAAACCTGTGGATACGCGTGTTGTATCGCTTGATCGTTTGTCAGATGTTACACAGGCTATTGTTCGTGCTGTGTCTCATGGTGCACGTGCCTATTGGGTTTGCCCTCTTGTCGAGGAAAGTGAACTACTTGATCTGGCAGCAGCGGAAGAACGCTACGCAGCCCTGAAAGCAGTGTTTGGTAATAAGATAGGCCTCGTTCATGGTAAAATGAAAGGCGTTGATAAAGATGCTGTCATGGCCCAATTTCAACAAGGCGAAATTTCTGTCCTTGTTTCAACAACAGTCATTGAAGTGGGCGTTAATGTTCCTGAAGCTACAGTCATGGTGATTGAACATGCTGAGCGGTTTGGCCTTTCGCAGCTCCACCAGCTAAGGGGTAGGGTAGGCCGAGGCATTGATCAATCTAGGTGCATATTGCTGCGCGCTGCTGAGATTGGCGAGATTGCAAGAGCAAGGTTAAAAATTATGAGAGAAACAGAAGATGGGTTTTTAATTGCTGAGGAAGATTTGCGGTTGCGTGGGGGCGGTGAAATTTTAGGAACCAAGCAAAGCGGTTTGCCTGAGTTCAAAATGGTTGATTTTACCGAGCATGCCGATTTGATTGAGCTTGCACGGGATGATGCGCGATTAATTGTTAACAAGGACCCAATGCTAGAAACTGATCGCGGTACGGCGCTCAAGCATCTTTTATATTTGTTTGAACGTGATGAAGGTGTGCGATTGATGCAATCTGGTTAATCAAGGTCGTGTAGTTTTTTGAACCACGTATCAATTTTAGCAGATAGTTTTTCACCCGCTTTTTCAATTTGATCTTCGAAATAATCATCAAAATCATCTTTGGCGTCATAGAGACTTTCAATTTTTTTATTGAAAGCACGCAGTTCAGTAAGTAACGCATTATACTCTTTACGAAAGAGTAGGCCATCAGCTTCGTTAAAGGCAGGATGATCATCGTGATCTTCCAGATATTTTTCACGGGACCGCAGACCTTCGGCAAGTTTATGTAAAAAATCAGACATGCATCTCTCCTTTGGTGAGTATGGAGAGAGTATTAAACTGTACACTGAACGCCTTGATTTAGATCAATATTTTTTAAGTGATGGGCGTCTCATATACTCTGTATGTTTTATAAACTTTGCAGCCTATCTCAAGGAGTATACTATTCATGCCATCATTGTCCTCGAGTATCCACCCCAGTTCCCCAAAATAGGCACCACGGTCTACAACATTTTGTTTTGAAACATCAATCATCCACATAGCCATAGCAGCTCCGAGCGGCTTCTTTTGGAAGCGCTTGCGTACGCCCATTAATGGCACGCGGCAACGGTCTTCTTTTCCGTTAAACATGCGGTATAAGAGCTTGAAAATATTAATGCCGCCAAGTTTGCCATCAAGGTCACGTAGTTTGTGGTTTACGTCAGGAATAGTTAGCATGAATGCAACGGGTTCACCCTCATATTCGCAGAGATAGGTTCTATATGGTTTCACAATAGGTTTGAGTGCACTTGCTGCATGCTTTGCTTCTTTGTCGGTAAAACGAACATAGCCCCAGTTTTCACCCCATGCCTCATTATATATATCCATAATGACAGCAAGTTCTTCATCAAATTTTTTCATGTTTAAGGGACGGATAGTGACTTTTTCGTTCTTTTTGGCCATACCAACAATACGCTGTGCCCGTTCAGGTAATGGTGTGGTTATATCAAGCTGATAAGCAAACATGTCCTTGGCTTTGTCAAAACCCTCAGCCTTTAACCAACCGTCATATTCTGGGCGGCCATGAGCCATCATGAAGCAGGGCGGGGTATCAAAGCCGTCGACAAGTGTGCCTACTTCCTCAGCAGGATTGAGAGACCATGGCCCTTGCATGCGCACCATGCCACGAGCCTTTAGCCATTCTTTTGCAGTAGTTAAAAGCTTCCTAGCGACCTTCTGATCATCGGCTTCAAAGAAACCAAAGTGCCCAAGATTCGGCCCCCATTTTTCTTGTGCAAGGGCATCGATTTGTGCGCTGATCCGTCCGACAAGTTTGCCATCTTGTTCTGCAGTCCACATGGCAACCTGGGCATGATCAAAATAAGGGTTTTTATCGGCGCGCAGCACATCCATACGCTCTAGCATCAGAGGTTGTATCCAGTTAGGGTCATTTTTGTAGATTTCACGAGTAACATCCACGAAATTTTTGAGCCCCTTAGTGTTCTCAATCAACTGGATTATAATTTCGCCCACCGTGTTATTCCTTTTTAACTGCATTTCTTAAGAACGAGGGATACTTCAGTAGCTATAAATTGCAAGCCTTAATAGGTGTTAGTAGCTTTATGATTTTAAATTGCGGAGAGCTTTGCCTACTTTCCCAAAAGTGTTTGTATCAGAAAGAGAAAACCCATAACGAATTAAAAGAGCAAAGGAACCCATCAATAAGAAAATTGCGGTTAATATTCCATAAGGCGCCTGCCAATGGTGGCTGAAGGGAACAAGAACAAGTATGAGGGCAGCACATAGAGAAGACAGTATTACAGGACGTATAAGCTCTTTGTTGAAAGGACTTAAACCGAATAAAATTTTTGTTTCTATCAGGGATAAATAGGCCGTAAGATTTAACCCGAGAGCCGCCGCGATTGCTGCGCCTGTAACACCATGCTCTGGAATGAATATGAACCCTAAGACAAGCATGCTAACAAGGCCCAAGAAGCCATTCAATGCGGGTAACAGCCGGTGGCCTAACATTTCGGTGATTGCAGCGGATGGGCCGGTTACAGCCTCTAGAACACGGCCTACACATAGAATGGCAATTGCTTGGCCTGCTACTTGAAATTCAGGGCGCATCACAGCTAAAATATCATACCGTGCTAAAATTAAAGCTGCTGCGAGGGGTAATGTTATGGAAACAGATAACCGCGTTGCATAAGTGTAAATTTCAGCTAGAGCTGTCTTGTCATTCATACCAGTTTTTTCAGCGGTTAAGGGGGCTACGACATATTCAAATGTTTTGTGGATGGCTTGTAGGGAACTAGCAACTTTACGGGCAATAGCATAGTATCCGCCTGCTGCCGCCCCCGCAGCCCCCGGTAACAACATGTTTAGGAACATCACAGGGAACTCACTGAAGAGCATCTTAATAAGATAAGCAGGCATGATTGACAGGCCGTAACGCCATATCTCGGATGGAGTGGTTCCTGTAATAGGGGCCTTTAGAATGGCTGTAATATCATAATATTTTGCAAGTAATCTGAGTGCAAAAAACGCTGCGAGCATCATGCTAATAAGGTGAGCAATAAAAAGTCCGTAAGATAAGTACCCTGCCAGAGCAAGAAGGCAACCTACAGTAAACCGCAGCCCTTGCTCGTAAAAGATACGTACCTTTACTTCAGGGCCAAAAGTGCGGGTTGCACGTACTGCAGCCGTTGAAACATTCACTAGGCACCAAAAGGGAAGGACCCAAATATATATGCGCATGATGTTGAGAAGGTGGAGGTTATCGTTTGATGAGGTATTAATAAAGGGGGTAAAATAGGGGGCAGTAACGGTAAATATTAGAGCGAGAATGAGTGACAATAACAAACTCAATTTGAGAGCATAACCAGCAATATAGCTTTTTTCACTCGTATCACTTTGTGGTACATACCGCTGTAAGGCCGTTGTCATGGCCATTTCACTAAAGGCGGACGTAACTTTCACATAACTCCACAAAACGGCAAAGAGACCAAATGTCTCAGCTCCGTATAACCATGTAAAAGCAATGAATGAAGCGGCCTCAATGACGGCGCCTAGGCGGCCCAGTAGTGCATAACCGGCTCCGCCAGCGACACGGGCTTTATTATTGTTCAGGGAGTTTTCAACCATTTGTGAGGGGTGGTGAGGTGCTTTTGGTTTTCCTATGGCGTCCTTCTTCTGTGTGGAAAACAACAGCATACCCAACAAGCAAGAATAAAAAGAAAGGGGCCCATGCTGCAAGAAATGGTGGTGCAACGCCAAATTCACCCATAGCTAACATGAAGTTATCGGCAACAAAAAAGCTGAATCCCAGAGCCATGCCAAAAACTAACCGAATAGCAAGGCTACCTGCACGGTGTACACCAAAGGCTGCAACAGCTGCGAGAAGGGGCATGAGCAATGTTGATGCAGGCGCTGCAATTTTTTGCAGGAAGCTTGCCATTAGTCTATCCGTTGAAAGGTTTTGTGCCTTCAAGCGGTTCATCGCATCCCAAAGTTCGAAAAAAGAGACGTGATCGGCATTAACTGACAAGGCCAAAAACCGCTCGGGTTTTATTGACAGAGGCCAGTCTTGAGTGCGCATAACAGTTAACTCATGAGTTTGAACATCAAACCGACGCACCTCATATAGTGTCCATTTTTTATTTTGATACCACGCAAAATCAGCTTGCATCATAGCGAGTACTTTTTTGCTTTGGTCTCGCTCAAAAATGGATACCTTATCGAGAACCAATTTGTCTCCA
>Ga0316208_1002275_pt1 | contig 15936 bp, 11 predicted proteins | sample 3monopyrite_MG_FD_204944 | JGI IMG/M metagenome (GOLD analysis project Ga0316208, IMG submission 204944) | Microbial mat bacterial communities from mineral coupon in-situ incubated in ocean water Damariscotta River, Maine, United States -... | ecosystem: Environmental > Aquatic > Marine >...
TGGCTTCCTTCAGACCCCGCCGTTGGCCAGCGACGCCCTTGCCATTCGAATTCTCTTCCCCATGAACAGGGCGAGGTCGGTGACAAACACCGACTGGGTTTGCCAGCTTCGCTGGGCAAACAAAAAGGGCTGACAGTCGAACTGTCAGCCCTTGTGAGGATCTGTATTACTTTTGGGGTCCGGTTTAATTGTCGGAGTTGAGCAAAGTCTTAGAACTTTGGGACTTTGATCCGTTTGCCGATCTCGCGATACCTCGGATCCCAGAAGATTGAGTCGAACCGAAAACCGTAGCGACGACCTTTGTCCCACTTGGCACGCCCCGCCCAAGGCGTCCCGGCGTGTTCCTTGGCGACGGCATCGAAGGCTTCATCAGACTTCTGCATTTCAGAATCAAGCAGTGCCAGATACTCCGATTTCGACTCCTTGATCTTGAAGCCCTTCTTGATTCGATCGAACTGTTCGTCGGTCGGTTCCATGTGTTTCCCGTTGTAGTGAATATCCCAACGATTGTGTTTCGGATCCTTTGGCTTCCGGCCACTTGCTGCGTGCTCATCCAATGTCAGCAAGTACTGAAAGAGCCGGACTCGATAGGCAAGGCACTGTGAATGCATGAGGTCATAAGCAGCACGCCACCGTTGCGAATCTTCCTTAGCTCGAAGCGGTCGAATCTTCTCAACCAGAGCGATCGCCTTATTGAGCCGCCCCATTGCATAGGCAGCCTTTTCAAATTCCTGGCCGCCCTCCTTCTGAAATTCCTCAGCCTCAATCGAAAAATGCCAGGTTCGCATATTCAATTTATTGTCCCAGTGAGGGTTCAGATTCTTAATGACCTCCCAAACGCCAGTCCGGAAATCGCTGCGGGCACGTTGCTCTTCGTAGTCCCGACGTGAAAGAAGCAGCGGCTCGTACTCCTTCATCGCCAGCGCTTGAAACTTGCGTGCCTCAATGAGGGCAGGTTTGCCAACGATGTTTTCTTCCTCACCAGGAAGCATGAAGAACACACCGCCGGTCTCTTTGCAGAGGCGGACCTGCGAATACGGACCGAACCCGCTGGGGGAACTGTCATGTCGGGCGTGTAATCCGTCCCATTGAAGAGCCTCAGGATAGGCCGTCTCTGGGCCTCGGTTGATCCAAACCCAGTGAGGTAAATTGTAAACAGGATCGGTCCACGTAATTCTTGCGAACGGATAACCGAAGATAGATTCGCGGCCCATGCAATAAACGGGGGCTTTGGCTTTCTCACACGCTTGAATCGCCTGCTCAATCTGACCGTAGTCATTGAGATTCGTGTCCCCCGCATCCGAAGGCGATTCGTCGCTAACGATAATCACAACAAGGCGTCGTTTCTGACTTCGAGCTTTAGGGCCGAATTCCTTGACCACGTCAAGAATTGCCCCATACATGTTCTCGTCTCCGCTTTCATCGACTGGAATCTTGTCGATGGCACTCCGGATCTCCTTAACGTCAGTCGTTGACTTCTTTGTCAGCTCTCTGACTGATTTGCCAAAACTGCAGATCGACGTCAGCAGAACTTCATCGCGGGCCTTCAGGCTCGCGTCTTTCCGGGCCTGGATGCCCAGCTCTTCATAAATCTTGTGGAATTTTTGAGCGATCTCTGCCTGGTCGTCTTTCATACTGTTCGACTCATCGAACAGCCACACGGCCATGACCTTCTCCGTCCGCATCATGCGAATCAGTTCCTGAGTCATGCGAGACAATGCAGCGCCATACCCCTCGACCATTGCGCCGACTTCACCGTTGACTTCGCCCATGCCCAGGTCATCGCCAAGCATATTCTCGCCGACGACGTCCATCACGCTGGCTTGAACATCGAACTCGACTTCCTGAAGAGATTCAGAAGCTTCGACCTTCTGCTGAGCAACAGCCGGCGCGCCGGAGCCGCCAACAGCGGTCGACACCGCACCACCAACGATGACGTTCTGCGTCTCGGCAATCTGCGTGTCGGTTTCAAGCGGCTTGGTGAACTCTTCCTGCTGACGCTCATCGTCGAAAACTGTCTCCAGAACAATCTCGGGCAGCTTGTCGTTCAGTTCGAAATGTATAAAAGTCAGGCCTCCCAGCAGGACGACGTGCGCCACCATGGAAGTGCCGAGTGCCGAAAAACTCGCGGAACGGTTCATGGACCAAATACTCCGAAAAACAAACGCATTCAATTTGACGCGTGATTGCCACCAGTAAATAAAGTGACGGCGTTAACTATAAACTCGGTGGGGGAGGACGACGAATCAGCTTCTTCTTGCCAGTCTTGGGATCGACTTCTTCCAGGAATTCGACGCCTTTCTTAGGCTCGGCGTTACCGTTCATTTGCCCGCTAGCTGCGTAGTTCGTGTACGACTCCCGCCATCCCCAGCCCATTTGCCGTTCCAGCTCCAGTTCGGCCAAATAGGCCCACGGAGTTCCCTGGTGGTCATCCACAACTCGGCTCAGATACTCCGTTGCGCGAGCGACAATCTTTCGAATCATTGGTCCCGTTTGGACTTCGCCAGACGCAACCATCGTCCAAGTGTTATTGCCTTCTTTTTCAAACGTCTTTGGAGCAACTTTCATCTGAGCGAGCATCATGTTGTAGCCAATCGCTCGTGCCTGTAACGCCAAGGCTCGACCCATTGCCAGATCGTAAGCTGCCTGCCAACGAGGTCCTTTCAGCTGATCACGTTCCTTCTCACCTGCTTCAAGCTGTGTCACAATTTCGGTGACTCGCTGTCCGAGAATCGCAACGCTCTTCTGAGCCTCGGTCGCCTCGACCCGCAACGCGTTGTCTGTGTCCGCGCGAAAACGAGTAAGTGGCGCCCTGACTCGCGTCAGCCGAGTCCCCTCTGCGGCTCTCAGTAAAGCCATCTTGGTTGGATTTCCAGCCACATCCTTTTCATAGAATCTCATCGGTCGGTAATCAGGCAGATAATCCTTCATCAGGGCAACGTCGAACTGCTTGCCTCTTGAATCTTGAGCAATCAAATAGAGGCCGCCCGTTTCCGCACACAGCCGCGTTAGAGCGTACGGTCCAAGACCGGATGAAATTCGGCCATTGTCAACTCCACGAGCCCCCCAGTACGGGAGATCCAGCACTTCCATTCGGACTGACTCCGGTCCCTGGTCAACTGGAACGTCGACTTCATAGCCGTCGGAGTATTTGTATCGAACGTAGCCCTTCTCGCGGCCAAAAGGCGACGAGTTGCCAATGCAGTAGACTCGAAACCCGGTCTTCGAGCACATGGCCGCGACCGTTTCAAGATGCTCAAAATCGTCACCGCGTTCGTCTGTCACCAGCACGATCATGCAGTTGTGCTTGTTGCGTGCCGACCGGAACTTCTTCCACTTGTTGACGACTTGACCGACTGCGGTGAAGGCCATTTCTTTTCCGGAATCGTCGTCCTTGATGCCACGAACCAAGTTAACCGCCTTGCCGATGTCGGAGATCGGCTCGGGCGTGTAGAAGTGGATGTCCTTGCCGAAACCGACAACGGCCGTCTTGAGCGGTGAGTTGCGTTCAGCCTTCAGACTGTCGAGCTGTCCGTAGATGTTTTCGAACCGGTCAGCGATTTCGTTTCGGCGAATGGCCAGTGAACCGGATTCGTCGAACAACCACACGACGAGAGTTTCGCGTTCCTTCAACGAGTTGATGACTTCGTAAGTCATCCTGTCGATCGAGCCTTCGACACCACCGGCTTTCTCAGACGTGCCGGTTGTCTCGACCACGCTCGTCAGGTCAGCGGATGGTGGCTGCATGACTTCATTGATCGGCGGCGATTCGATCTCAAGCAGTTCTTCTTCAAGCTCCCGCTTGATCTCTTCCTGCTGATTCTGGTTCATCACCTTGGAAGCAGCCTTCGAGGCTGTCAGCGTGTTGGCTTCGCTCGCGTTTCCAACGAGGTCCGCGACGGTGACGTCAAACTTGTAGTCACGCTCGTCCAACTCGTCGACCACACTGCTGATCAGGTTGTCGGTGTCGGGACCAGCGGTCACGTAGATGATGTTTGACAGCAACAGCAGAACGACGACATGCACCACCAGACTGACTGCCCAGGCCGGGATTTCGCGAGTACCAGAGACCGCTGCCGAACTCAGTTCGGCATCATCGGCAGTGTGGCGATAGCTGTCGCTTGTGAAGTCACTCACAGCGGGCTCCTTTTTGTCGTCGTCAAAGGATGACAGGTGCTACCAGAAGAGTTGAGGATGCTCATCCTGAGGTAACGTCCAACTCTGTAGTGAAGGCAACGTCCGAGTCTGCTGGAACGTCAAACCCATTCCAACAAACAGTTTAAGTTACAGCACGGGTTCAGAGTCCACAACTCTGAATCCTCGTAACTAACAGCCGAACTACCGCAGATGTTCTGCCGAAAATCCTACGAAAAGCAGAGTTTCTCCGCGGGAAACACGGGACCTTCTACACAGGTTCTTCGGTAGTCGGTCGTGCCGTCGTCCAGACGAACTCTGGTCACGCAGCTGAAACAGATTCCGAAGCCGCATGCCATCGGAGTTTCCAGCGAAAGCCAGCACGGAATCTGGTTCCCAGTGGCAATCTTCCCGACGGCTTCCATCATCGGCTCAGGCCCGCAGCAGTAGATCGCTTCCGGCGGCGACTTGCCCGAAATCAGGTCAGTCAACGTGTCCGTAACAAACCCGTGGCGTCCGCAACTGCCGTCATCTGTAGAAATGGCAACATTTGCCCCAGCGGCCTCAAAGAGGTCGACGCAAGCCAGATGCTCGTTTGAACGGACCCCGTAGCACAAATCTACGCTCGTTGGCTGTTTTGAAAGTGAACGGGCAGTTTCACCATACGTCCGGTTGCCGAGTGCTTCGTTTGTCACTGCCAGAAACGGAGTCACGCCGATTCCGCCCGCGACAAGGCAAAGTCGCTCGACGTCTGGTACCGGGAAGCCGTTTCCGAGCGGTCCCCACAGCACGCAGGGGTCGTCGGCCCGCCAGGTCGTCATCAGTTTTGTCATTTTGCCGACAACGACGTAACCGAAATCGACGCCCGCAATTTGTCCTTCCGAGTCTTCCCAGACATCCAGCAGCGCGAACGGGCGTCCCAGCATGGGGTCCGTCACCCGAGGATCGCGCACCATGAAAAACTGGCCCGGAGTGATCTGTCGAGCCAACTCCGGACAGGCCAGACGCATGATCCACGTGCCCTGAGCAACGCAGCGGTTGTCGATCACCTGTCCACGACATTCCACCGCGGACGGGACTGAGCCGGCCAGATCGTGTGTTGCGCAACCGTCATCCATTACTCAATCCTCGTCGATCGATCACATTCTCGGATTTCCGCTCGCTTATCGCCGCTTCCGCCTTTTGGCAGCGTTCTTCGCTTTGACTTCCTTTTTGCGGTTGGTCGGTTTCTTTCTGGAAACTTTATCACCATCGCCCTTCTCATCTTTGTTCCGTTTCCGTCCGACGCTGGCAGGTCCACCGTCAGAACCACCAACGGATTCGAAACTCACCGTGACCGGCCTGCGAACGGCGGCTTTGCGAGTGCCTGTTTTCTTTGCAGCCGCAGGCCCTGGTTTCTTCTTTCCGACAACTGCGGGATGCGCCGAAACGTCTGCAGAATCGTCGTCATCATCGATCGGCGGACGTCCCAGTTGCTTGCCGGACGGCTGCTTCACCGTTCTCTTTCGACCTGTCATATCACGACCGCCCGTCGTACTCATCGGGCCAATCTCGACGACTCTTCGCTCGGGACCTTTCCGCGGACTACGAGTTCCGGTCGTAATTTTTTCAGGCCTGCCCTTCCGTTTCGGAGCCTCAGTGTTCGATTTCTCGGCCGCCGCCTTGACTCGCCGCTCACCATTTTCGATGTAATCGCGAAGCAGCTTCATCTCTTCACGCGACAGTTGTCGAAACTTGCCGACCGTCACACCTCGCAGCCGCAACGGCCCGAAAGCAACGCGTTCCAGCTTCATAACCTTGTGTCCGACCCGCGAGAAAAGCCGACGAATTTCGCGGTTTCGGCCTTCGCTCAGCGTGACTTCCAGAATCGTGCTCTTGCCGCGAGTCCCCGTGACCTTTGCGTTGTCGACCTTAAATCGCCCGTCGCTGAAGTACATCCCCTGCCGCAACTGCTGCATGATTTCGCGAGTCGGTCGGCCCGCAACCTGAACCTCGTAAATCTTCGGAACCTTGAATTTAGGGTGAGCCAACTGGTGGCCAAGGTCTCCGTCATTCGTCACCAGCAGCAGGCCGACGGAGTTTTCATCCAGCCGACCGATGGGAAAAAGTCGACCAGCACTTGTGGGAAACAGGTCAACGACTCGAGCACGTCCTGCGGGATCGCTATTCGTACACAGCATCCCCTTCGGCTTGTTGACCATGTAACAAACGGCGCGATCCGGTCGAATCGATTCTCCGTCGACCTCGACCTTCTGTTTGGTGGCGTCGACCTTTGCTCCAAGTTGGGTGACGATCTCGCCATCAATCGAAACTCGCCCGGTCGTGATGAAATCCTCGCACGCGCGGCGCGATCCCAGTCCGCAACGAGCCAGCAGAACCTGTAAGCGTACATTTTCGGGATGGTTGTTTTTGGCGGCAGTAGCCATGTGAGCAAAGCTTTATGCGAGAAGTCAGGCGCGCAATCCGACCGGAAATGGCAGATGGCGCGGGAGTATACGAGTCGCAGCCCTGCATTGGAATCAGCAGAGACTCAGCCGGTCCGAGACGTACTTGCGGAAGTTCGGCTTCAACCCCAGGACTTCGAATCGATGAGCAGTCTTTAACGACGTGAGTCGGCTCGATCGGGCTCGGCGAGGGCTTCGTAGTAGCGACGGATCAAGCCCTCGTACTTTGGAAGCAGCTTTTCGCTGCCAACATTTAACAGCCTTTCCCGCATTGCCGGCGGGAGATGTCCCCAGACTTCGTCGATCAAAGCACGGCGGCGAGCGAGCGCTGCCGCCCGTTCTCGAGCCTGACGAAGATTCTGCTCGGTGGACTCGCCTGCTTTCCCGGTCTTCGGCTGTGGAGCCGAACCCGACGACGAATCCGAGCCCTGTTGGTTTTGTGGAGACTGCTGCGGGCTCTGTTTCGGCTCCTTCTTCTGCCCTTGCGACGTCGATTCGGAATCCGACTGATCCTTGTCAGAGCTGTCAGAAGAACTCGATGACGGCGGAGGCAGTTTTCGCAGCTTCTCAATCAGGGCGTCGATGTTTGAAACGATCCCCGTCTGGAGCTGCTCGGTGTCGTCCGAAAGGTTCAGCTTGTCCAGCCGCCGACTGACTTCGCGCATGGAAGCCACTGTTTCGTCGAGTTCGTCAGCAAACGGCATGCGGCTCTGCGGTTCCGCAGTCACTTCATTCTTGTCGTCAGACGGTTCGTCGGACGACTTCAGCTCGAGCGGCAGATCAGGGAGCAAGTCCCGAAGAAGCTGGCGGTCGAGATCATCGCCTTTGTTCTGTTTTCGTTTCGGTTTCTTCACATCTCGCAGCTTCGACGGATCCTCGATCTTGTCGACGGGCGCCACCGGTACCGAGTCCGCTCGATCGTCGGATGTAGGACCGTTCGACGGCGGAGCTTCTCCAGCCAACGCGCCTACGGCCATCAAAGCGACAAAGGTCGCGACAGCGACCGCTGCGACCATCGCTCGGAAATTACCAAACCGTTGTCTGAATAGAATCATGATTCGCGTCTCACTCTCGTAACGGATGCTCGACTTTCAGTCCTCGTCCAACAACGGACCCGGAACGTCGAGGGGTTCTTCATCGCTCTGTTCTTCTTCCGGGTCACCGAATACGGACGTCACCTCACGAACGAGATCGGCGATCAGTTCCTGTTCCTCGGAGATCGAGCGTAATTCAGCCTGATCATCGTCCGTCAATTCTGAATCCGCGCCCGCACGATCTCTTACCTCACGAAACCTATCGGCCAGATCCAACTGCAAACTTCGAATCACCTTCAACTGAGCGATCAACGTCACGATGTCGCCCTCAGGCCCGGACTGCTGTTCGTTTTCCTGGTTTTCACCGGGAGGCTGTCCTTCGGTTCCAGCTTCCGCACCATCATCCGCGAGCGCTTTCAGAAGTTCTTCAAATCGCCGAACGACGAGCTGTTGAACGGCCACGGTTTCAGTCGACGTGTTGCGTTCATCGAGGTACTCAACGGCTCGCTGCATGTACCGAACGGCTCCCCGAAGACTCAACGCCACGATTTCCACGGAGTCAACGTTCTGAGCAGCATCGCTCGTTTCATCCATCAGGTTCTGCTGAGTTTCGGTCAGATTCCGTAGCGACTTCAGGCGAGCTCGCGACCATTTTCCGGCCGCTTCAAACTCAAACTGTAACCGCTGCGTTTCGCCGATGGTCGCCTGTTGTCGAGCGAGCAAAGACTCCAACTGGTCGGCAAGTTTCTCAAGCTGCTCCCTGGCAAGCTGTTCTTTGACTTCTTTCTGGTCAGCCGCCAGCTCGCGTTCGGCCTGTTCAAGATCGTCGAGCGTTTCCTCAATCTTCTCCAAGGCGTCCGCCGTGTCGTCGTTCGATAAGCTCGATTCGGCATTGCTCATTTGCTCGGCGGCTCGGCTGGTGGCCCCGGCGGCTGAACTTTGGAGACGCTGCAGTCGTCGCAGCGTTTCTTCCAACGCTTCGCGCAGTTTCTGCTGCTCTCGACGAAGCTGTTCGAGCTGCTGTTCACGCTCCGCCTGGTCCTGAATATTGCCGGCAGCCTCGACCTTCTTCTTTAACATCTCCTGCAGAGTTCTTGCGGCGGCCAGATCCTGCCGACCTTCTTCCAGCTTCTTGACGAGCGTTTCCGTGTCGGTGACCTCTCGTTGGTCGAGTTCGTTCTGAATCTTCCGCATCGTCTCAACAAATTTCTGCTGAGCGCTGACGGCGTCTCCAACGCGATTTCGATTGAGATCGTTTGCCGCCTGTCGCATTTCTCCGCTCAGGCCAGACTGCTCAATCGTCTCCAGAGCTTTTTCAAATGCTTTCGCAACTTCGGGCTGAGTCTCTGCTGTATCCGCGATCGATTCCTGCAGTTGCTCACGAAAAGCGTCGACGTCATCGGCAACCTGCTGTTGTCTTGCGGAAAGTTTCGCCAGATCCGCTCGCTCCTGATCGGTTAATTCAGCCTGAGACCGCGTCAACGTTTTCTGACCAACCTCAGCAGTCGCCTGAGACAGTTCCTGCTGGTCGCTCGTGAGGCCTCGCAGGTCGGCATTCAGATTTCGTTCGTTCCGCCACTGAGACAGGTCGCTTAATAACCCTCGCAGACTGCGAATCGCTTCTTTCTGATCGTTGCTGACGGAATCCAACGCTTCCTTGAGTTGTTTCTTTCGACGGTTGTCCAGCTGCTTGTCCGAGCTGCTCAATTTCCGAGCTTCTGTCAACTTCTGCTCGATCTTCGGAAACGCGTCATCCCTGAAAAAATCCAACTCGCCCACCAGCGAATCCAGCAACGACTCCGACGCCGCATCTTCGACTTCGTTGTCGGACCGCTCCCGCTGAATCGTCCGAGCCTCTTCCTGCAGGCTTCCACTTGCCCCCGTCAGGCGTGACTCAACCTGTCGCTGATCAAGCTCGACACGTTTAAGCAAGTCTCGATCTTCGGGGCGGAGTTCACCGGCCTCATCGAGCTGCAGCTTCAGCTCGTTCGTATTCTGATGAGCGGATTCCAGCGTGGTCGTTGCTCGTTCAAGATCTAACAGCAGCGCCGCTTGCCGGTCCGTTAACTCAGCTCGTTTCTCTTCCTGGCTGACGATGATCAAGGTTCGAGGGTTGCTCGTTCCGACATGCTCGCCGTCGAGGTCGTACCAGTCAGAAGCCTCTGCGTGTACGACAATCTGGGTGCCCGGTTGCCAGTCGTGCGGCGCGAGTTCCCAGACGAATTCCGGCCGAATCTGATCCGGTCGGTCTTCCGAATCAAATAATGGCAAGCGTCGACCCAATGAGATCCCGACGTCGAATATGCCTTCTTCGAACGGGCCATCAGCTGGGTTGAGAACAAGTTCGTTGGTCCGTTTGCCGTCGGACGCATCACCGTCGGGCGCATCGCTGCCCTGCTCTGCTTCGACAATCACTCCGTCAACGAATTTCGGCTGCCGAGCGTTTTGAAACGACGGGGCGTAAGTCAGCCAGGCCGAGCGAATTCCGATGTCATCGCGTACCAGCACGCGAAACGGGACTTTCGCAACAGCCGTCACCAGCATGTCCGTTCGGGGCTCTTCGATCGTCACGTCAGGGACGTTGTCGGCCAAAATTCGGAGGTCGTGCCTCGTCGCCTCCGGATTCTCGAAGCCCAGCCGATCCTTCAGTACCAGCCACCAGGAACCACTCACCGGCTTACTCACGAGAAACTCGCCAGAGACGGCCAACCCATCCTGTGACACGGCGAGACGTTCCGGAGACGCGCCCTTGCGGTGCAGCGTTGCGGACTCCAACGGCTTGTTGCTGCGAGCTGCAATGGCGATCTTCGTCCCGACCACGCCCTCGACATGCCCCACGCCCTCAGGCAACGAGATATTCGATCGCCCCGTGTAGGCCGGTGGCCGCACGGAAACTCGCAGACTGTCGATCCTCGGTGGAGGAACAACATCCACCTGCAACGGCACGGTCTCCCCATCGCCTCCGCGAGCCCAGAAAAAAAGCGGCCCGTTAGTAACGTGCAGGCTGGCTCCGCCGATTTCTCGAGCGGCTCCTTCGCTGTCCCAGAGCGTCGTTTGACGCATTGGTTCTCGGACAATTTTTCCGTTGGAACGTCTGTGAATGAACGTCAAATCTTCCGGCAACGCCCCTCGCTGATTTTCAACGTACAGCTCCAGCGTCTCGCCCTGCACAACGGTCAAACCGCCGTTCAGGCTCGCAGTGAGCGGTCGCAGATCGTGATCGACAAACCGAAGCTCAACATCCCGTGGCCAGGGCGTCGACGAAAATGGAAACAACAGGCGATTCATCGCCGTCGCCGCGTCTGCCTGATTAAACCCCACAACGACCGCAACGAGCACACACGTCCCGACCGCCCAAGTGGCAACTCGCTGCACCGGACGGGTTTCAATTAGCCCTTCAACGCTGATTTGATCAAGCCGCTGCAAGGTTTGAGCGATCACCTGCTGCTGAAGTTTCGGCGAGCCGATCGCCGCGTCCTGGTCGGATTCCAGAAACTGGACGGTGCTCGACAGACTGTCCTGAAACGTTGGATTCTGTTTCTCGATTCGCGAGGCCAGCTCGACATTCGAGAACTCAGTCGTCAGCGGAAGCCAAAGAAACCGCCAGCCGACCCAACTCGACGCTCCAAGAATCGTCAGGCCAAGCAGAACTCGCGTACCGGCTTCGTCCAGGTGCCACAGCCAGTCAAGGCTGCCCGCCAGAAGCGTGGTCAGAAAAAGCGTGACCGTCAGACAGCAGAATCCGTAAACCCACAGCACGTACCGAACGCGTTGTCGCAGCTCTCGCAAACGATCAAACAACTGTTCCGGCATTGCGCAGATTCCTCGAAAACAGACGCCTCATTAACTCAAGCAGGATACCTGGCCACACGCCCCAGTGGAATGCCCGCTCTCACCTGTCGGGAAGTAGGGTATGTCGAGCGCAGCGCTGGCGTACCAATTTCCCCGTAATTGCCACGCCCGTTTGCTCCGGAATGGTATGCCGGCGCTCCGCCTGTCAAACCCTACTACGTGCTCGGTCGTCGTCGATTCTTCCTCGGATAGGCAGGGTATGTCGAGCGCAGCGCTGGCGTACCATTTATCCCGTAATTGCCGAGCCCGTTTGCTCCGAAACGGTATGCCGGCGCTCCGCTTGTCAAAACCGACGTGCTCGGTCGTCGTCGATTCTTCCTCGGATAGGCAGGGTATGTCGAGCGCAACGCTGGCGTACCATTTACCCCGTAATTGCCGACCCCGTTTGCTCCGAAACGGTATGCCGGCGCTCCGCTTGTCAAACCCGACGTGCGCGGTCGTCGTCGATTCTTCCTCGGATAGGCAGGGTATGTCGAGCGCAGCGCTGGCGTACCATTTACCCCGTAATTGCCGACCCCGTTTGCTCCGAAACGGTATGCCGGCGCTCCGCTTGTCAAACCCTACGTGCGCGGTCGTCGTCGATTCTTCCTCGGATAGGCAGGGTATGTCGAGCGCAGCGCTGGCGTACCATTTACCCCGTAATTGCCGAGCCCGTTTGCTCCGAAACGGCATGCCGGCGCTCCGCTTGTCAAACCCGACGTGCTCGGTCGTTGTTGAGTTCGTCGTCGATTCAGCAGGCACTCCAACCAGTTCAACGCTCAACCGAACAACTTTCCTGGATTCATCAGATTATCCGGGTCCAATGCCGTCTTGATGGCTCGCATGGTGTCGACCGTTGTGCCGAGCTTCCCACAGACGGTCGCGTTCGCCCTGCCCGCTCGCCCAGTGAAAGTTTCGGACGCCGTGTGAATCGAGAATCGCACGAGTCCATTCGGCGTGTGCAGGCACTGCCGCCGTGCTGTGATTCAGAATGCCGATTGCGTAACCTTCGCGCCTCAAGCTCGGAACGAGGTTTCGAACGGTTGGCAGACGAGAGCGATCCTGGATTCAGCGGAGTACACAGAGCGGCCATGCAGAACGAAACGCCAACCACCGCATGGATGACGCTCACGATTCTCCTGGCGACCACTTTTCTAATCGGTTGCGGCACACAACATGTCGAGCAAGCAGGATCGACAAAGGGAGAAACGACGGCCGCCTCAATCGACGAGACTCCTCTGGCCGATGCCGTTCTGAAGGTTGCCTCGACAACCAGCACTCGCGATTCCGGCTTGCTCGACATCCTTTTGCCTGAATTCGAAAAGGCCAACCACTGCCGGGTTGATCTGATTGCTGTCGGGACAGGTGCCGCGTTGAAACTGGGAGAGGCAGGCGATGTTGACGCCGTGCTGGTTCATTCTCGATCTGCTGAAGATATATTCATGGATGCTGGCCACGGAATTCGGCATGAGCGAATTATGCACAACTTCTTCATCATCGCCGGGCCAGCCGCTGATCCCGCACAGGCAAGGGGTACGGAAGCAGTATCTGCACTGCAAAGAATCGCCGACGGCAAACATCGATTCGTTTCGCGCGGCGACGACAGCGGAACTCACCAGCGCGAGCAGTCGCTCTGGCAGAAAATCGGATTTCGACCTGAGTGGAACAACTTTGTGGAAAGCGGCCAGGGCATGGGTCCAACGCTAATCATGGCCGACGAAATGAATGCTTACGTGTTGACTGATGAAGGCACCTGGCTGAAGCAGAGCGAGAAGTTTCAACTCGTTCCACTCGTTCGCGGCGCTGACGACCTCAAAAACTCATACTCCGTCATAGTCGTCAATCCTGCGCAGCATCCTGCCGTGAACTCAAAGCTGGCCAGCAAGTTTGCCAGCTTCCTGATTTCCGAGCAGGCGCAGAAGTTAATCGCGAACTACAAAATCAACGGTCAGCGACTCTTCCACGCCGACCGATTACCAGGGAAAAAGACTGAGTGATCCGCGAGGGAATCCAGGAAGCCCTGAAACTTCTGCTGCGGCTTGACACTTCAGTCATCGACGCGGCGACGCGCAGTCTGTGGGTCTCGATCGTGGCCGTTGTCGTCGCATCCGCCGTTGGAATCGCGATCGGTCTGGTTCTCGCTCGAAAGCGTTTTACCGGACGATCGGTTGTCGTCGTCGCGTTTCGAGTCGGCATGTCGGTCCCAACAGTCCTGATTGGCCTGCTTTGTTTTGGGCTCCTTTCCCGCCGGGGTGCGCTGGGCGAATTCGAACTGCTCTACACGACCTGGGCCATAGTCCTGGGAGAGTTTTTTCTCGCTCTTCCGATCGTCGTGACGCTGACTCACGGAGCTATCACCCGACTTGACCGCCGCGTCTTCGAGACCGCGATCACGCTCGGCGCGGGCGTAATCCAGCGAGCGATGACGTACCTTCGAGAAGCCCGTTTGGCGATCATGCTGGCTGTTCTGACCGCGTTTTCGCGATGCTTCACCGAACTCGGAATTGCCATGATGGTTGGCGGCAACATCTCTGGCCGAACGCGGACTCTGACCACGGCGACGGCTTTGGAGACGGCTCGCGGCGAGTTCGCTTCGGGAGTCGCAATGAGCCTCATTCTGTTGACGATCGCCCTGCTCGTCACTCTGAGCATTGCACTACTGAGTCGTGCAACTGCGGAGGCCGAGTCATGACGCCTCCCGCTGAATCTGCGTGTCGACCTGCGATCACTTTGTCAAATCTGACCGTCACCAAAGGTGAGCAGATCATCTGCCAGGTCACGAACGCAACGATCGCTCGCGGCAGCACAGTTGGCATGACAGGCCCCAACGGAAGCGGCAAGTCGACGCTGCTGAGAGTTCTCGCCGGGCTGGAAACAGACTTCGCGGGCTCAGTGCGGATTGACATTCCGATCGCTGATCGCGTCTTCGTCCACCAGTCACCTTACCTCTTCAGCGGAACGGTTCTCGAAAACGTCGAGTACGGACTCAAAGCGAGGTCCGTCTCCAAATTCGCACGCCGAGAGCTTGCCGAACGTTGGTTGGCGCATTTCGGCATTGGGCACCTCGCAGACCGGTCTGCTCGTTCTTTGTCCGGCGGCGAAGGACGCCGAACGGCACTCGCCCGGGCGTGCGTGCTCGAACCAGAATTGCTGCTGCTTGACGAACCGCTCGCGGACCTCGACGCCGCCGGTGCCGACTTCGTCGCTCAAGCATTGAAGGAGCTTTCGGGCTCAACGATTTTACTGTCGTCCCCAACGCCGCTTTCGCAAAACCTGACAGAATCGACGATTAATCTCACAGGCACCAGCAGCCACAAACGGATCTCAGAATGAGCCATGCAGATGATTTAAAACCGCGAGACCGACCGAGATTCATCGCTGACTACATCGAAGGCTTCTCGACAGCGGCGGACGGATTTCGTTTTCTTTGTCGTTACCCGTCGCTCTGGCAGTACGGAGTGTGGGCACTGCTGACGAACATCGCCGTCGCGTTTGCTTCGCTGCTCATTACCTTCTGGGTAGGAACGACGGCGTGGAAGTCGTTCGTCGTGGAGCTGCCAGTCGGGTGGTTGGCAGACATCGTCGAGTGGATTGGTCTCATCGCGATTCTGATGCTGGCAATTGGCGTCGGGCTCATTTGCTACATGTTGCTGCACAGCGTTTTCTGCGCGTGGGCGTTCAGCAAACTTGCCTACCGGGTGGAGCTGTTTCTTGGGGCAAACCCCGAGGACCTGTCAGAGATCTCCTACGTCGGGCAGATCATTGATGCGCTGCGAGGTGCGGTAAAGCTGATCCTTGTCGACATTGGAATTCTGCTGTTGAATGTTGTGCCGTTCGTTGGGACCGTCGCGGCATTAATCATCGGCTCGTACATGCACGCCTGGGTCATGGGCGCAGAATTTCTGGGGTACCCGCAGGAGTTGCGCGGAATCCGCTGGAAGGATCGGCAGCTCTTCGCGAAGAAATGGCTGCCGTCTACGCTCGGGCTGGGCACGATCGTCGCAGGCCTGATGCTGATCCCGATCGTCGGTGCCATGTTTCAGACGACGGCCGTCGTCGGAGCGGTTCTTCTAAACCGACGAATCAACGGACTCCCTGACCAGCCCGAACACGAGCCCGAGCCCGAGTAAGAAAACGGCCCCTTCGCCGACTCGGTCAGCAATCGCTGTTGCGGCATTTCGCGGGCACGGCTAACAATGTGCGATACTGTGCAACGATTAACCCTTCAATCCAACGCTGCGAGGCTGTGAGTTTTTCGTAGGGTGTGACAAGCGGAGCGAATCAAACGGCTGGTGTGCCGGCGCGGGCAACGATCTGAGTTCGTAGCCGTCAGCATGGCACTCAGATCTCCGCGCCGGCACACCGCGACGACCGTTCGGCCCGCTGGTCACACCCTACAATTGAAAAACTCACAGCCGCTGCGGCGCGGCGCAGACTTGAAATCACTCACACGGTAAGAGGAATCCTGGTTGTGGAGACGGCGTCCGGACTTC
>Ga0316208_1002277_pt1 | contig 15933 bp, 16 predicted proteins | sample 3monopyrite_MG_FD_204944 | JGI IMG/M metagenome (GOLD analysis project Ga0316208, IMG submission 204944) | Microbial mat bacterial communities from mineral coupon in-situ incubated in ocean water Damariscotta River, Maine, United States -... | ecosystem: Environmental > Aquatic > Marine >...
CAATGTTTGTTCCTCGTTTCGTCCAGTTATTTCGCGTTTTAGTAGTCTTTCTGGACGTTTATTTTACCTTTATTAGCCTAATAATTCATATTAAACAGTGAGTTAAGTTTATTTCAGGGACAACTAAATATGTATTGTCATTGCGTAGCCGTGGCCGATTGCATTATTCCTAAATCAGCCAGTTTTCTTTAACAAGGTACATGGCTGACCTGAGTTAAAAGCAGGGACATTAATTTTAGTGGTTCTCGGATACCATATTGATCGTGTATTTAGGTATCTCGACCACCAGATCCTCTTCAGCTACTATAGCCTGACAACCGAGGCGAGAATCAGGTTCTAGGCCCCAGGCCTTGTCGAGCATATCTTCTTCGTCATCAGTCGCCTTGCTAAGCGAATCAAAACCTTCTCGGACGATGACATGACAGGTGGTGCAGGCGCATGACTTTTCGCAGGCATGTTCCAGCTCAATATCATTGGCCAGACAGGCATCAAGTATTGTCGTACCCGGCTCAACCTCAAACACCTGCCCTTCAGGACATAACTCTTCATGCGGTAAAAAAATAATTTTGGTCATAACTGTCTAACTCTGAAATTCATCTAATTTATGGCCCTTGAGGACCTTCTGCACACTGGCATCCATACGTCGCGCAGCAAATTCAGCTGTCATCTGATCCAGACTTTCGATTGCCTGTTTGATTGCCTGAATCTGATCGCCACCACGAGCCTGTTGCAACACAACAAGACCGGCATCGATGCGGGCTCGCTCTTCTGTCGACAGCAAGGCCTCGCCATCGACTGCAAGCGCAGCATTGATAGCCTCAAGTACACGATCGGCCTCAACTTGCTGTTCCCGCAGATTACGTGCCGCCATATCATCTTTGGCGTAATCAAAAGAGTCACGCAGCATCTGCTCAATCTCACCCTCAGTTAAACCATAGGCTGGTTTGACCTCGATGCTACTCCTGACGCCGTTACTCAACTCTTCAGCCACAACACTCAACAGACCATCGGCATCGACCTGAAAAGTGACCCGAATGCGGGCCGCCCCGGCCACCATTGTTGGAATGCCGCGCAACTCAAACCGCGCCAGTGAACGACAATCACTGACCAATTCGCGCTCGCCTTGCAACACATGCAGGCTCATAGCGGTCTGACCATCTTTAAAAGTGGTGAACTCCTGAGCCCGTGCGACCGGGATGGTGGTATTCCGCGGCACCAGCTTTTCCACCAGACCACCCATGGTTTCTAAACCCAGCGACAACGGAATCACATCCAGCAACAGCATTTCGCTATCCGGTTTATTGCCAGCCAAAACATCAGCCTGGATTGCAGCACCGATCGCAACAACTCTATCTGGATCAATATCTACCAGCGGCTGCGTCCGGAAAAACTCGCCGACTAATTCGCGGACACGTGGCACACGGGTTGAACCGCCCACCATCACTACATCTTTTATCTCTTCCAGCTCGACGCCTGCATCACGCAATGAACGACGGCACGGCAACAGCGTTTTGCGGATTAGGCCATCCGCCAGTTGATTGAATTGATCGCGCGTCAACAACCCCTGCCAAATAGAACCATCAGCACGCTCGACGCTAACCTCCGCCTGTGCGACATCGCTAAGCAGCTCCTTTATATCACGGGCCTGGTGTTGCAATGCCCGTGAACCACGCAGCTCATTACCTTCATGCCCTGCCTGTTGCAACATCCAGTCCACGATCAGCTGATCAAAATCATCACCGCCGAGAGCCGAATCACCTGCAGTCGCCAACACTTCAAACACACCACGACTAAAACGCAGGATCGAAACATCAAAGGTGCCACCGCCCAGGTCATAGATCACATGCACGCCTTCCGAACCACGATCCAGACCGTAGGCCACAGCTGCTGCAGTTGGTTCATTCAGCAACCGTAACACTTTTAAGCCGGCAAAACGGGCCGCATCTTTGGTTGCCTGACGTTGAGCATCATCGAAATAAGCTGGCACGGTAATCACTGTCCCCACCAGTTCCCCTCCCAGGGTTTCCTCTGCGCGTTGTTTGAGTGATTTAAGGATTTCCGCTGACACCTCAACCGGACTAACATCAGTGGCAACAGTATGAATACGCGGCACGGCCGATTCGGTCTCGACAAACTCATAGGGCAGACGCATTTGTTGCACCTCTGCATGACCACGCCCAATCAGGCGTTTGACCGACACAATCGTGTTTTGCGGGTCTTGTGGTGCCGCCTGACGCGCTAGCTGGCCGACCTCGACCTGACCATCAGCCAGATACCTAACCACAGAAGGCAGCAAATGCTCACCATCACGATCGGCAAAGGTCTCGGCCACGCCACTGCGAATAGAAGCTACCAGTGAGTTGGTTGTGCCTAGATCTATCCCTACCGCCAAACGATGTTGATGCGGAGCCGTTGACTGACCCGGTTCACTAATCTGAAGTAATGCCATTATTTGAAGTCTTTAGGTTATTTGAGACGGCTAAAGCAGCTCTTCTTCCAGCGCCTCAGCTTCCTGCCTGAGGCGATATAAAAACTGTAATTGATGGACAATCATTTGACACTGTTGCAGTGCAGTAGCATCTGCGGCAGCAAAATATTGTTTCAATTTTTCCACGCAGGTCCTAACCGTTTGTTCAATCTGGGCCATAAATTCAAGCAGGCTGTTAAGTGGATCAACATTATCACGAATCTCGGCCAGCTCTTCACGCAATTCAATCTGCCTTTCAAGAAATTCAAGGTCACTAATCGTGGTTTGCTCATCATTCGAGATCACTCCCTTTAATTCAAGCAAGTAACGCGCCCTCGACAATGGATCTTTCAAGGTCTGAAAGGCAGAATTAACATGGGTGGCCTGTTGTAGATTGACACGCCGTTCCCGCTCGGTCGCATTAACAAACCTATCCGGGTGCAGCGCCTTTTGCAATGCCTGATAACAACTAGACAAGGCCTTTAAATCAACCTCAAATCCTTCGCTCAGGCCGAACAATTCAAAATAGCTTTGACTAAAATCCACTGCGCTTGATTAAATTAGACGTTAAAGCTTTCGCCACAACCACAAGCGTCTTTAACATTGGGATTATTGAATTGAAACCCCTCATTGAGGCCTTCTTTGACAAAATCAAGTTCGGTGCCATCCAGATAGAGCAAGCTTTTTGAATCGACGATAACTTTCACACCATGATCTTCAAATACCTGATCCTCTGCTTCAATCTTGTCGGCAAACTCCAACACATAAGCCATACCAGAACATCCACTGGTTCTAACACCCAGACGCAGCCCTTCACTATTATCACGACCTTCAAGAAATTTCTTGACGTGGTTGGCCGCCTTTTCTGTCAACGTAATACCCATTAACCTGCCTTCAACAGAGTACTTTTACACTTCGCTATCAGTAGTCTGCTTAGTTTTGAAATCATCAATAGCAGCCTTGATTGCATCTTCCGCCAAAACTGAGCAATGCACCTTAACCGGTGGCAAAGCCAGCTCATCAGCGATCTGGGAATTTTTGATTTCAGAGGCCTCGTCCAGGGTTTTACCTTTGACCCACTCCGTTAGCAATGAGCTTGAGGCAATCGCTGAACCACAACCATAAGTCTTAAAGCGCGCATCTTCGATCACGCCCTGTTCGTTGACCTTGATCTGTAACTTCATTACATCGCCACAGGCTGGCGCACCGACCATGCCAGTCCCCACTGAAGCATCTTTTTTATCCATAGAACCAACATTACGTGGGTTCTCGTAGTGATCCATTAATTTTTCGCTATATGCCATGATTATTTCCTCTCAGTCTTACCGCTACGATTAATGCGCAGCCCACTGAACACTATTTAGGTCTATCCCGTCCTGATACATTTCCCACAAAGGTGACAGGTCGCGCAGTTTGGCAACCTTGCTCTTCACCAGCTGTATGGTGTAGTCAATTTCTTCTTCAGTAGTGAAACGACCTATGCTGAAGCGAATCGAACTATGCGCCAACTCATCATTACGGCCAATGGCACGCAACACATATGAAGGTTCAAGACTGGCCGATGTACAAGCTGAACCTGAAGAGACAGCAATATCTTTCAGCGCCATTATCAACGACTCACCTTCAACAAAGTTAAAACTAACATTAAGATTACCGGCGACGTGATGCTCGATATCACCATTCAGGTAAACCTCTTCCATATCCTTCAGACCTTCCCAAAGGCGATTACGTAAAGCAAGGATGCGGGCATTTTCTTCCGCCATTTCTTCCTTGGCAATACGGAAAGCTTCACCCATGCCAACAATCTGATGCACCGCCAATGTGCCTGAACGCATGCCACGTTCATGGCCGCCACCGTGCGTTTGCGCTTCAATACGCACCCTTGGTTTACGCTGAACATACAGCGCACCGATGCCTTTCGGGCCATAGATTTTGTGCGCTGAAAACGACATCAAATCTACATCGAGATTAGCCAAGTCTATCTCAACCTTGCCAGCACTCTGGGCGGCATCGACATGAAATATAATGCCCCGCGAGCGACACAGTTTGCCAATGGCGGCGATATCCTGAATCACACCTATTTCATTATTTACATGCATGATCGAAACCAGGATTGTGTCATCACGCATGGCAGCTTTAAGCTTGGCTAGATCGATCAGACCACTGGCCTCCGGGTCAAGATATGTTACTTCAAAGCCTTCGCGCTCGAGTTGTCGACAAGTATCCAGCACCGCCTTATGTTCGGTCTTACAAGTAATAATGTGCTTGCCTTTACGCTGATAAAAATGGGCAGCACCTTTAATGGCCAGATTGTCTGATTCGGTTGCACCCGAAGTCCAAACAATCTCTTTGGGATCGGCATTAATCAGCGCAGCGACATGCTGACGCGCCTCATTGACAAGCTCGTCACTTTTCCAACCAAAGACATGTGAACGCGATGCCGGGTTACCGAAATCACCATCTATCGTCATACAAGCAGCCATTTTTTCAGCTACTCGTGAATCTGCTGGCGTAGTCGCCGAATAATCCAGATAAATAGGCAACTTCATATTCTTAACAATCTCCACCACAATATCCCTCATATAAAGCCATCAAGCCCATGCCAACATGGCATTTTCCTGCAAGGCCTTTATCTGTTGTATCACTATCGATACAAAAGTATCGATATCCTGATCTGTATTGCCTTTGCCGATGCTGACTCGCACCGCACACTTGGCCAGATCTTCATCAACCCCCATGGCCAGCAAAGTGTGACTCGCACCGCTCTTCTGACTATCACAGGCTGAACCGCTCGATACCGCAATACCGGCGCGATCCATTGCCATTAATAGTGCCTCACCATCAATACCAGGCACAGCCAAAAACACGGTGTTAGGCAAGCACTCAGTTCGACCAGCGAAAACAACCACAGCTTCAATTTGCGATAACTGCTGTGAAAGCCTTTGCCTCAGAGCCATCATATGTGAGCAACGCGACTGCAACTCCAAATAGGCCAATTCTGCAGCTTTACCAAAACCAACAATTGCCGCGACATTTTCGGTGCCGCTGCGATAACCCTCTTCCTGACCACCACCGACCATTTGGGCGGCCAACTCAATCCGTTTATCTAGTACCAAAGCACCAACCCCCTTGGGGCCATACAGCTTGTGTGATGACAGACTCAGCAACTGAACACCCAGGGAAGCAAAATCCACCTCCATCTTTCCAGCAGCTTGAACGGCATCGGTGTGTACCAACGTCCCTGCCGATGCAGCCATTTCAGCCCATCGCGCAACATCCTGAATCACACCAGTCTCATTATTGGCCAACATGATCGACACCAACTCAGGGCGTGATGCGAGAGCTCTAGACATTGCCTGCTCGGTAATCAAGCCATCCTCATCAACTTCGATACGGACTAGCTGACAAGCCTCCATCGCCAACTGCTGAGCCGGAGCCACAACAGATGCATGTTCCACTGCGCTCACCGCCACGCACTTAGGAGCAACAACCGAACCCTTTAACGCCAGGTTATTGGCCTCAGTTCCTCCGCTGGTAAATACCACCTGCGACGGATGTGCATTGACAAGTTGAGCAACCTGCTGCCTTGCAGTTTCTATCGCTTGCCGCGCTACACGCCCCTGACGATAGACACTGGAAGGGTTGCCGTAATGGGAACGCAAATACGGCAGCATCTCATCCAATACTCGCCCATCAATGGGAGTAGATGCATTATGATCTAAATACACAGTCATACTCCTACCCCGTCAGTTCCTTTAAAATCCATTTAAGGAGTAGCAAGGGCTTCCCTATCAGTGATTACGTCAAATCGAGCGACATTTTCGAGGCTGTCTTGCCGTTGTGCGACAGCCTTGATTGAACGACGTTCAACCAACTGCTGCAAATCAATACCCGCAAGAAAATCATGGATCTGCTCACTCAGGTCACACCACAACTCGTGGGTCAGACATGGCTCGCCATCCTGGCAATCCCCCTGGCCACCACAACGAGTCACATTAACGTTTTCATCAATGGCATTTATTACATCAACAACGGCAATCTCCGCAGCCGCACGAGCCAGACGATAACCGCCACCTGGACCACGCGAACTATCAACCAGACCCTGGCGGCGCAGGCGTGAAAACAGCTGTTCCAAATAAGACAGCGAAATCCCCTGGCGCTGTGAAATATCGGCCAAAGGCACAGGTTTCTCCGTCGCATGCAGAGCCAAATCCAACATCGCCGTTACAGCATAACGACCTTTCGTAGTAAGTCTCATGGCAATCCCTCTTTATATAATATGCACCACACTCAAATCAGCATAATGCCACATCTATTGAATGGATAATACTATACCTGACAATTATAGTCAAGTATTAATCCTTGTCATCGACTAGGATATTGTCCACAATTTTTGATTGTTTTTCACCCCCACCGTGAATTTCAAGGGAATCCAGCGCTGGCAGAGGGATATCCTCCACTCTCCCCCCCAATTGTTCAATCACTTCGCACATGGACGTCATCTTGCTATCCATAGCATGAATATGATCAAGCATCAGATTGACCGCCTGCACCATGGGGTCATTAGAATCCTGGGTGATCCCGTAGGCATCAAAGCCTATTTTCTTAGCCATTACCTGGCGCTTCTTGTCCTTCTCAGAACCCACCTTAGTCACCAAGCGTCCCGGCACGCCAATCACAGTCTCACCCGGCGCCACATCCTTGATCACTACGGCATTCGATCCAACCCGAGAACCCTCACCCAACGTAATCGGCCCCAACACCTTTGCTCCAGCACCAACCACTACATTATTGGCCAGGGTTGGATGTCGCTTCCCCTTGCTCCAGCTAGTCCCACCCAGGGTTACACCGTGATAAAGCGTGCAGTCATCACCAATCTCAGCCGTTTCACCAATCACCACACCCATGCCATGATCTATAAAAAAACGTCGACCAATCCTGGCGCCGGGGTGGATCTCGATGCCGGTAAACCAGCGACACAGCGTTGAATTCATGCGCGCTAGCCATTTCAGCCCAATATTCCAGAGTGCATGGCTAACACGGTGCGCCATCACAGCATGCAACCCTGGATAGGTCGTCACCACCTCGAACACATTGCGTGCCGCAGGATCGCGCTCAAACACACACTGAATATCTTCACGAATACGGCTAAACATCCTGCAATCAGTCCTTATTTATGAAGGTGAATAAAACATTAATGATAACTTGATCAGTTCTAAAAAGGGCCAACTAACGCCCTGCCTTGTGGAGCTTTCGCCCCTGCGCGGCAGACAACACACCACGCAAAATATTCATTTCCGTCTTATCCGGCCTGGCACGATTAAAAAAACGCCGCAACCGGCGCATCAATTTTCGTGGATGATTAGCATCTAGAAACTCCAACTCAACCAAGGTCTGTTCAAGATGCCCAAAAAATGACTCCATCTCTTCTGCGGATGCCAGTTCGCGCGCCTCATCCTCAAGATGACTATTCTCATCCGGAGAGAACAGCATCAATTCATAACATAAGACCTGCACCGCTGCCGCCAGATTAAGTGATGAATAATCAGGATTAGTCGGGATGTGCACCAGATAATGACATTTCTCCAGTTCTTCATTAGTCAATCCGGAATGCTCACGACCAAAAACCAAGGCCACATCTCCCTGCTGGCTCTCTTGCATCACACGCGCAGCGGTCTGACGTGGATCTGACACCGGCCAGGAAATTCGCCGGCTTCGAGCGCTGGTGCCGACCACGAAATGACAACCGCCCAGAGCTTGCTCCAGACTGTCACAGACCACCGCATTTGCCAGCACATCATCAGCGCCGGATGCCCGCGCAGTTGCTTCGGCATTGGGAAACCCTTGCGGTTCGACCAGGTAGAGCCGCTGCAAACACATGTTTTTCATTGCCCGTGCAGCAGCACCAATGTTGCCAGGATGAGTGGTATTAACCAGTACAATTCGAATATTCGTTTTCATGCGCTTATTCTAAACGGAACAGCAGTCAATTACCTCATCCACGTTATTAGATCTGGCATATGGACCTCACATAAATCAATATTCTCTGGTATCCTTGCGCCCCGTTTAGACCAATATATTAAGTAACGATAATTCAGGAACCTGCCTCATGCACCCGATTGTTAACATTGCCATCCGTGCCGCCCGTCAGGCAGGCGACATCGTCATGCGCGCAACGGAGCGTATGGATAAGCTGACCATCACCTCAAAAGCTGAAAATGATTACGTCAGTGAAGTTGATCAAATGGCTGAGCAGGATATCATTCGCACCATCCGTAAGGCCTACCCCGATCACGCCATCCTGGCGGAAGAAAGCGGCCAGACAGAAGGCGAAAGTGAATTCGAATGGATCATCGACCCGCTTGATGGTACCACCAACTACCTGCGTCAGTTTCCACAGTATTCCATCTCCATCGCCGTCAGACAAAAAGGCCGTCTCGAGCATGCCGTTGTCTATGACCCGCTGAAAGATGAAATTTTCAGCGCCAGCCGTGGTGCTGGCACCCAGATGAACGGTCGCCGTCTCCGTGTCTCCCAGACCAAGGGACTGGAAGGCGCCCTGATTGGTACTGGCATCCCATTCAAGGACCAGCAATACCTGGACCTCTACCTGCAGATGTTAAAGGAAATGATAATCCCTACTGCCGGTATACGCCGCGCCGGCTCTGCCGCTCTGGATCTGGCCTACGTCGCCGCAGGCCGCCTCGATGGTTTTTGGGAACTCGACCTCAAGCCCTGGGACATGGCGGCTGGCCTGTTGTTAATCCAGGAAGCCGGCGGCATGGTTTCTGATATCAAGGGTGGCCACGAGATCTTCGAAAACGGCCATGTCATCGCCGGAAATCCAAGAGTTTTCAAGGCAATGGTCAAGGCTCTGCATCCCTACGCAAAACAAATAGACTAATTTTTCATACCTCAAGTGTCCGCCTTAATATATTGTTTATACAATAAAATTAACCCTTAGAGGGTTAAGTTAAGCTTCGTTTCCATTTCATTTTTACGGAAATTTTAGTCAAGTTCAACAGCCTGCAACCGATAACCATGTCAGAAGAGATGTGAGGTTGTAATGATGCCAAACAAACTATGCAAGCGCGTTATTTCCGGAACCAAACGGGAAGAAATCATGATGAGGGATGTGCTTGGTGGCCTCGAAGAAATCGCCGCTATGCTGTGTTACGACCCATGGCCCGGCGACTTTGAAATCATCGCCATCTACCCCCAAAGTGAGGCAGAAAACCTACCTCATCAGGAGCACATTGTTATTCAATCAAAAATTCCTCAAAGCAGCGGACGTCCCAAGGCCAAAGTCATCTCATACCAGCAACAAAAAGAACGTCTGCTCAGATTAGCCTGAACACTCCAACTGATTGATTTACACCAATCCACTAGGTACATCACATCCCGCTAACTGCCCGATAGCGTGGGCGATCAAACAACTACCGGCTTCAGAAGCCCCCTAATTACGTGCGATCGAACATCCTTATAAAGCATCCTCAGGTAATTCGTCACTATTGCCATCAACAGATGTGTCATCCACACTCGGCTGAGACAAGCTCTCATTCTGACCGAGCTGCTGGGCTTCAGCTTTTAAGCGCTTCTTTTCTTCCTTCTTCTGTTTCTTGGCAATATCTCTCTGACGCTTAGCGAAAGCATAGTTGGGTTTGGCCATTTACAATTCTCTTAAGTTAAATTTGGTGTGGAGCTGAATTTTCCATGTGGATCATTTTGCCACAAATCGTTATTAACATCCTGCTACGATCAGAACTCGATCTGAGGTAGTCAATTGCATGACTGTAATGGACAATCCCCCTGGCCCCGCGGAAAAATTATAACACTACCTATAGGTGGCCACGGTAACTATCACACTGAGCCGTGTTCAACCAGCCCCATGCCTGCCTCCTGCACCCGCTTGATCTTGTCACGGAGTTGGGCTGCCTCTTCGAACTCAAGGTTCTGGGCGTGTTCGTACATCTGCTGTTCCAGCTGTTTGACCTTTTTGTTTAGCTCAGAGGCTGTCATGGTGGCATATTCCAACACCTCTTCGGCCACCTTTGCATATTTTGTGGCATCACCATGGGAACTGGCATAGGCGCCTTCCATAACGTCTGAAATCTTGCGGACAATGCTTTGCGGTGTAATGCCGTGTTCTTTGTTATGGGCTATCTGTTTGTTACGGCGGCGTTCAGTTTCGTCCAGTGCACGTTGCATGGAGCCGGTCATCTTGTCGGCATACAAGATCGCCCTGCCATTGATGTTACGGGCGGCACGACCCATGGTCTGGATTAGTGAACGTTCCGAACGCAGAAAACCTTCTTTATCCGCATCAAGGATGGCCACCAATGATACTTCAGGAATATCCAGCCCTTCGCGCAACAGATTGATGCCCACCAGCACATCAAATACCCCCAGACGCAGGTCGCGGATGATTTCGACACGTTCAACGGTGTCGATGTCGGAATGCAGATAACGCACACGGACGCCGTGCTCGGTTAGATAATCTGTCAGGTCTTCGGCCATCCGCTTGGTCAGCGTGGTGACCAGTACCCGCTCGCCTGACGCAGCACGTTTTTTGGCCTCGGACAGCAGGTCGTCCACCTGGCTGGCAACGGGGCGGATACAGACCTCAGGATCAATCAGACCGGTAGGCCGCACCACCATCTCGACCACCTCATCGCCATGTTCGGTCTCGTATGCCCCTGGCGTCGCCGAAACATAGATTGATTGCGGCGCAATCTGTTCAAATTCTTCGAATTTCATCGGTCGGTTATCCAGGGCCGAAGGCATGCGGAAACCATAGTCCACCAGGTTCTGTTTACGCGAACGGTCGCCCTTATACATGCCACCAATCTGGGGAATGGTGACGTGGCTCTCATCAACCACCAGAATGGCGTCATCAGGCAGATAATCAAATAGCGTTGGCGGTGGCTCGCCAGGATTGCGACCGGAAAGATAGCGGGAATAATTTTCGATGCCGGAGCAATACCCCAGCTCCAATATCATTTCAATATCAAAGATAGTGCGCTGTTCCAGCCGTTGCGCCTCCACCAGTTTGTCGTTGTCACGCAAAAATTTCAGCCGTTGCTTTAGTTCAGCTTTAATCAGGTCGATGGCGTCGAGCAGGGTTTGGCGACCGGTGACGTAGTGACTCTTGGGGTAGATAGTCAGACGCGGTACCCGACGCAGCACTTCACCGGTAAGCGGATCAAAATAAGACAGCGATTCAACCTCGTCATCGAACAGTTCTACCCGCACCGCATCACCGTCCGATTCGGCCGGATAGATATCGATGACATCACCGCGCACCCGATAAGTGGCCCGCGACAGCTCAACGTCATTACGGGTGTATTGCAGCTCGGCCAAACGTTGTAGAATCTGACGCTGATCGGCCGTCTCCCCCCTCACCATGTGCAACACCATACTCAGGTAAGTGCGCGGATCCCCCAGGCCATAGATTGACGAGACACTGGCGACAATGATGGTGTCCTTGCGCTCAAGAATGGCCTTGGTGGTCGATAGCCGCATCTGTTCGATATGTTCATTGATGGATGAGTCCTTCTCAATGAAGGTATCAGATGACGGCACATAGGCTTCGGGTTGGTAGTAGTCATAGTAAGAAACAAAATACTCCACCGCGTTATCGGGGAAAAACTCCTTCATTTCGCCATATAGCTGTGCCGCCAGGGTTTTATTAGGCGCTAGAATGATGGCTGGACGTTGCACCTGCTGGATAACATTGGCGATGCTAAAGGTCTTGCCCGAGCCGGTCACCCCCAGTAATACTTGGTGCATCAGGCCATCATTCAAGCCTTCAACCATAGCGGCGATCGCGGCTGGTTGGTCGCCAGCGGGTTCAAAGGGCGAATTAATTGTAAAAGGCTTGCTCATGGGGGATTCTGCAACGAGGTTTAATCGAGTAATATTAACACTTAGACATTATTAGAGCATTCTTAGAGGGCCTGATGAGCAAAAACTTTCGACTTTCCGAGCGCGTCCAGAACATCAAGCCATCGCCAACCCTGGCAATCACAGCCAAAGCCAAGGAACTACGCGCGGCGGGCAAGGATATTATTGGCCTGGGTGCTGGCGAACCAGATTTTGACACTCCAGAGCACATCAAAGTGGCTGCAATTGAGGCCATCAACAGTGGCTTTACCAAATACACGGCTGTCGATGGCACCCCTGAGCTGAAGCAGGCCATTATCAGAAAATTCAAGCGTGATAATGGTTTTGATTACAACCCCGACCAGATTCTGGTCTCCTGTGGCGGCAAACAGAGCTTTTTCAATCTGGCGCAAGCCATGCTCAATCCCGGTGACGAAGTTATCATCCCGGCACCCTACTGGGTCTCATACCCGGACATGGTGATTCTGGCCGGAGCCACACCTGTTATCATCGAGGCTGGCATTGAACAGAGTTTCAAGATTACAGCCGAGCAACTGGAAAAGGCGATCACCGCCGACACCCGCCTGTTCGTGATCAATAGTCCGTCAAACCCAACAGGTGTCGCCTACACCAAATCTGAACTAGCGGCTCTGGGCGAGGTGCTGCGTCGCTACCCTCAGGTAGTGATTGCCACGGATGACATGTATGAACACATACTCTGGGCTGACGAGCCATTCAGCAGCATCCTCAACGCCTGCCCAGACCTGTATGACCGTATAATCGTCCTCAACGGCGTCTCCAAGGCCTACTCCATGACGGGCTGGCGCATCGGCTATGCCGGTGGACCAAAACCGCTGATTACAGCAATGAAAAATATTCAGTCGCAAAGCACGTCAAATCCAACCTCTATTTCACAAGTAGCTGCACAGGTAGCCCTTGAAGGTAATCAGAACTGCATCAACACCATGCTCAAAGCCTTTAAAGAACGACATGACTTTGTCGTCAAGCAACTGAATAGCATGCATGGTGTTAAATGCATCGAATCGCAAGGCACATTCTATGCGTTCCCATCAATGCACGGTGTTATCAACTGCCACAGTGAAGCCAAAGATGATGTCGCTTTAGCTGAGTTTTTCTTGAGTGAAGCCGGGGTGGCCTTGGTGCCCGGGTCTGCCTTCGGTGCGCCTGGCTATATGCGTCTGTCATATGCAACCAGCATGGAAAACCTGGCTGAAGCCCTCAAACGTATCAAAGCTGTCTTGGGTACTGATTAGATCGACTCATGTTTGCAGGGAGGTAAACCATGCTAAGTAAGGATGCTTTATATTTTAGAAGCAAAGCATCTCGTGGTTTCACCTTGGTTGAAATGCTGGTGGTGTTATCAATCACGGCGATTATTGTTGCTTTTGCCACACCATCATTCATGAATATTATGGCTAATAATCGAGTCGCTGCAGCCAGCAGTGAACTGCTGCTCACACTTAATATGGCTAAAAACGAAGCCATCAAAACGGGTCAAAGCACAATCTTGTGCAAAAGTTCTGATGCGAGCCAGTGCGATATTAATACCACATGGAATACTGGCTGGCTGTTATTTAATGACCTAAACAATGACCGACAGGTTGATGATGGTGAAAAGATAATCAGGACGCATGGCACGGTGGATACCAGCTTGAACTTCAACTTCTACACGGGTAATTATGTTCGGTTTAATTCAAGCGGGCAACTGAATGAGAACGGCCGTTTCTGCTTTAATAATGCATATCAGCCAGAAAATAGCCGAGCCGTTATTATTACTCAGACTGGGCGTATCAGAACTGAAGTTCGTGACTCAACAAATAACTGTGCTGACACCTAAGTATAATTCTCAACAAAGCTAAACACTGACAATAAAAAAAGGGGCCTTAAGGCCCCTTTTTAACACTGCACAATCACTTATGCTTCTTCGGTAACCGCCTTCATGCTTAGGCGGATACGGCCTTGCTTGTCAATTTCGAGAACCTTGACCTTAACCGTCTCACCCTCTGACAATTTATCGGCAACATTCTCAACCCGCTCGTTAGAGATCTGAGAAATATGAACCAGACCATCTTTACCCGGCAGGACGGTCACGAAAGCACCAAAATCCATCAACTTGGCAACCTTGCCATCGTAGATTTTGCCAACTTCAACATCGGCGGTAAGCTCATTAATGCGACGTTTGGCTTCTTCACCAGCCGCCTTATCAACAGAAGCCACCTTAACAGTGCCATCGTCATCAAGATCGATGCTGGTGCCAGTCTCTTCAGTCAGAGCACGGATGGTTGCGCCACCCTTACCGATGACATCACGAATCTTGTCAGGGTTGATTTTGAAAGTAATGATGCGTGGGGCAAACTCAGACAACTCTTCACGAGGCGTAGAGATTGACTTGGCCATTTCACCAAGGATATGAATACGACCACCCTTGGCCTGTGTTAGTGCGGCTTCCATGATCTCACGAGTGATACCGGTAATCTTAATATCCATCTGCAAAGCCGTCACACCTTCTGAGGTACCAGCAACCTTGAAGTCCATGTCACCAAGATGATCTTCATCACCAAGAATGTCAGACAGAACAGCAAAACGATCGCCTTCCTTAATCAGGCCCATAGCGATACCAGCAACAGGTGCCTTCAAGGGGATACCGGCATCCATCATCGCCAGACTGGAACCACAAACAGAGGCCATGGAGCTTGAACCGTTTGATTCAGTGATTTCTGAAACAACACGCACCACATATGGATATTCGTCCATATTTGGCATTACGGCCTGTACACCGCGCTTAGCCAGGCGACCATGACCAATCTCACGACGTTTTGGACTACCAACAAAACCGGTCTCACCGACACAGAATGGAGGAAAATTATAGTGCAGCATGAAAGGATCTTTACGACTACCTTCAACAGCATCGATCAGCTGAGCATCTTTACCAGTGCCCAAAGTAGTCACGACCAGGGCCTGAGTCTCACCACGGGTAAACAGAGCCGATCCATGCGTACGTGGTAACACACCAACACGAATATTGATTGGACGAACAGTGCTGTTGTCACGACCATCGATACGAGGCTGACCTTCGATAATACGGTTACGCACAACGCTCTTTTCCAGGCTGCCTACGGCAGCACTGACATCAGTACCGCTCCATTGCGCGTCATCGGCGCTGGACAGGGCCTCAACAGCCTGGCTACGAATCTCAGACAACTGACTGTAGCGGCTTTGTTTCTCTTTGACCTGGTAAGCAGCATCAATCTGAGTTTTAACACTATCGCTAACAGCGGCGGCCAAGGTTTCATCCTTAGCTTCCGGCTGCCAATCCCATGCTTCAACGTCTGCTTCGGCAGCAAATTCGCGAATCGCATTGATCACCACCTGCATCTGCTCGTGACCGAACATCACCGAGTCCAGCATCACCTGTTCAGACAGCTCTTTCGCCTCGGACTCAACCATCAAAACCGCATCTTCAGTACCGGCAACAACCAGATCAAGTTGTGAATCACCCAGCTGGGAGATGCAGGGATTCAACAGGAACTGGCCATCTTTATAACCGACGCGAGCGGCACCGA
>Ga0316208_1002278_pt1 | contig 15924 bp, 12 predicted proteins | sample 3monopyrite_MG_FD_204944 | JGI IMG/M metagenome (GOLD analysis project Ga0316208, IMG submission 204944) | Microbial mat bacterial communities from mineral coupon in-situ incubated in ocean water Damariscotta River, Maine, United States -... | ecosystem: Environmental > Aquatic > Marine >...
TTGCGGGACAATACTTCGATCAAGAAACAGGGCTGCACTACAATTACTTCAGGGACTATGACCCATCAACGGGTAGATACGTTCAATCAGACCCAATTGGGTTAAGAGGTGGATTGAATACTTATGGATATGTTTTACAGAATCCGATTAACTTTATAGATCCGGATGGTTTGCGTATCAGAACTTTTAGAAATAATTCAATGTCAGCTAACTCACAAGCAAGACGCGGCCCGACTCTACGACCATTACCAAAACATTCTGAACCTAGTCCTAATTCACCTTTGCGTCCACGAACTGATAGGGATCTTAGGACTGAGTCTCAAAGACAAAGAGACAGGGATATTACAAATAAAATTTTTGAAAAGGCGATACAAAGTGTTGACCCGAAAAATTTTATGCCAAATATTTTTGATTATACTAAACCAATAGAAAAAGCTCTTAAACCTCTTAGCTGCCCAGCTATTTAAATAGGTATATTAAAAATGATGAATGACAATTTTATTTTTAGAATAATTATCGCCATTTCTGTAATTACTTTTACAGGATGGGTGTTTTTGCCTTTTGTGCAGTTTGTATGGTATCCCCAACTTATAATTGATATTACTTCTTATGATGGATATGGATCATTAGTTGATATTCCTAATTATATTATTTGGGCGATTATATTATTAAAGGTTATAATCCTCTTTGGAGTTGCTTGTTATAATAGAACTGCGCGCTTACTATTTTTAGTTTATACACTATTAACCTTAGCTCTTGTGGCTTTTTCTGGTATGAGAGCTCAGACATCTATTGAATCATTTATGCTAGATTTATCAAATATTTCAGATGGTTTGATTATTGGGTTAGCATATTTTTCATACTACCGTGATAAGTTCTGATATTTTCTATATATAAATTTAATGTCTAATGCGTCTATAAAATTAAAGTGGAAAAAGGTGAAAGTCGCAGCATTTTCATCGATGATGCTAGTTACTATTATTATTTTATTTGAGATATTAGATCCCTATTCATTAAAAAAAGGCTTTGTGGTGGGATCAGTTACTCAGTCAGTACAAATGTTTCCAAGATATAGAGAATCATACAATCGAGTTGTTGTGAAACTGAATGATGGACATTTAATTCAATTTGAAACACCAATTGGTTTTAATTTAAAGAAAGAACAAAATGTTAAAATACAAGTTTTTCAGAGAGATATATCAGGCTTAATAAAGTATGAGCTTTATTAAGTGAAGAAAAGGGGGCGTTCTATTTAATGATGGAACTTCTTTTATTTTATAGAGAAAGATCTCCCCTAAAGCCTTGCTTACCAGCAAGGCTTTTTTATTTTTAGCCGCTAAGTTAATGAATGATTAACTGGCCTGTTGTAAAACCCCATCCAACATATCCATCACCACACGCTGCTTGGCTTTGGGTAAACGACTGAGCTTCTCAATTTGCTGTTGTAACTTCGGAGCAGGGCCACGTTTACCTTTGCCTGAGCTGACACCCAGTAAGTCTTCAATGGTCACTGCAAAAATAAGTGCAAACTCTGGCAGCAATGTGACCGGCATCCGAAGCCGTCCGACTTCGTAGTGGGCAAGGGTCTGTTGTGCAATCCCTAATTCCTCTGACAGAGTTTGTTGTGTGTACCCATTTTCCTGGCGCAGCTCGGCAATACGTTTGCCCAGGGTTTTAATAAATTGCTGTTCTTTTGGTGTCATGACAAGTTTCACTATTGTGGACTGAGCCATAAGCATACCCCCTGTTTTGTAAAACGACGTTGACATTACTCTCCAAAAGAGTAATCTTTAGAAGAGTTATTTTTACTCTAACCCCCTTGACAGGGTTTTACAAGGTATCTGAAAAATGGCAAGAATCCCCGATGAACAAATCGAACGACTAAAACACGACATCTCCCTGATGCGGTTGGTCGAACGCCAAGGCATTGCCCTGAAGAAACACGGTAAAGACTATTTAGGTTTATGTCCGTTCCATGATGACAACGATCCAAGTCTTGTGATCTCACCTGATAAAAATCTCTGGCACTGTTTAGGGGCTTGCCAAGAAGGCGGCGACATCATTAACTGGATGATGAAAACCCAAGGGGTTAGTTTTAGGCACGCCGTTGAATTATTACGCGAAGGTGACTTTACTTCTTTAGCTGCTCAACCGGTTAAACGTTCCAGTATCACTAAACTCGCCATGCCCTTAAATGTGAATGTCGAAGATCAAGCGTTACTCACGCAAGTCGTTGGCTATTACCATCAAGCCTTAAAAGAAAATGTGGAAGCGTTGGAGTATCTCAATAAACGTGGCTTAAATGATGTGGCCATGATCGATCACTTTAAACTCGGTGTTGCTAATAGAACCTTAGCCTATCGCTTACCTGAAAAGAATCGCAAAGCCGGTGCTGAGATACGAAGTCGATTACAAAGCCTTGGCATCCTTCGTCAAAGTGGCCATGAACATTTTAACGGCTCACTCGTTATCCCCATCATTAACAACAATCAGGTATTAGAACTCTATGGCCGTAAGCTCAACGACAACTTACGCAAAGGCACGGTCTATCATTTATATTTACCCGGCGCACATCAAGGTCTCTTTAATGTTGATGCGTTAGAAACCAATAAAGAAATCATTTTATGTGAGTCACTCATCGATGCCTTAACGTTTTGGGTCGCAGGGTATAAAAACGTCACCGCCAGTTACGGTATCGAAGGGTTTACCAAAGATCACATGAACGCGTTTAAACATTATAAAACTGAACGTGTGCTCATCGCGTATGACCGAGACACCGCCGGTAATAAAGCGGCCACCTCTTTATCTGAAAAACTCATTAAAGAAGGTATCGACTGTTACCGTATTGAATTCCCTAAAGGCATGGATGCCAATGAATATGCCTGTCATGTGCAACCGGCCAGTAAAAGTTTAGGCGTGGTGATCCGCAGTGCTGTGTGGTTAGGTCAGGGTAAGCCTCCCGCACAACCCAAAACAAAACCCGTTAACCAAGTGAAAGAAGAAACGGTGATTAAAAATAAAGAGGTGCCATCTTCTCCTTTAGTTGCTGAACCGGCGACAGCCTTACCGGCAAGCGTGATCCCCGATGCGCCACACGCTGACATCGAAGCCGAAGTTAGTGAGGATGAAATTATCATTAATCTCGGTGATAGACGTTATCGCATCAGAGGCTTAAACAAAAACCTCAGCATCAACCAACTAAAAGTGAATGTCCTGGTCTCCAAAGGTGATGCCTTACATGTCGACACGTTTGATTTATACGCCGCGAAGTCTCGCGGCTTATTTATTAAACAAGTCGCGTTTGAACTTGAATTAAAAGACACCATCATTAAAAAAGACTTAGGCCAGGTACTGCTCAAACTCGAAGCCCTACAAGAAAATAATATTAATGAAACGCTAAAACATAAAACAAAAGAACACGCATTGGATGATATCGAAAGAGCCGAGGCTTTAGCGTTACTCAAGTCCCCTGACTTAATGCAACGCATCTTAACGGACTTTGACCACTGCGGTGTTGTGGGAGAAGAAAACAATAAATTGATCGGTTACTTAGCCTGTGTCAGTCGTAAACTTGATAAGCCGTTAGCGGTGATAATACAAAGCACCAGTGCCGCCGGTAAAAGTGCCCTCATGGATGCCATCTTAAACATGATGCCTGAGGATGAGCGTGTGCAATACTCTGCGATGACCGGCCAGAGTTTATTTTATATGGGCGAGACCAACTTAAAAAATAAAATCTTAGCGATAGCCGAAGAGGAGGGCGCAACGAATGCAGGGTATGCCTTAAAGTTATTACAAAGCGAAGGTGAAATCACCATCGCCTCGACCGGTAAAGATGACAGCAGTGGTGATCTGGTGACAAAAGAATATCGCGTTGAAGGTCCAGTCATGTTGTTTTTAACCACCACCGCCATCGACATCGATGAAGAGTTAATGAATCGTTGCTTAGTGCTCACGGTGAATGAAACCCGTGAACAAACCCAAGCCATCCATGCCATGCAACGTAAACAACAAACCCTTGAAGGTTTATTACAAAACGAAGCCCGTAAACAGTTAACCCAACTTCATCGCAATGCACAACACCTGTTACGTCCGCTTTTAGTCGCTAATCCTTATGCCGAACAACTAACCTTTGTGGATGATAAAACCCGTACTCGACGTGACCACATGAAGTACTTAACCCTCATTAAAACGATTGCTCTGTTACATCAACACCAACGCGACATTAAAACCGCAAACTATAACGATGAGTTATTAGAGTACATCGAAGTCACTCAAGCCGACATTACCATAGCGAACCAACTTGCCCATGATGTACTCGGTCGCACACTCGATGAGTTACCACCCCAAACCTTTAGCTTACTTAAATACCTTCACACAATGGTTAACGATAAATGCAAGCAACAAGACATCACACGAAGCGATTACCGTTTTAGTCGCCGTGACATCCGCGACCATACCGGCTGGAGTGACGGCCAACTTAAAATACACTGCCGTCGATTAACTGAACTTGAATACTTACTCATCCATCGAGGTGGTCGAGGTCAAAGCCTGGTCTATGAATTACTTTATGACGGTGACTTAAACGACAACAAACACTTAATGGGTTTAATCGATCCCGAAATATTAAACTACGACGAGAATAAGTTAGGGGTAAACACAGAAAAGACAGCCCCAAGTCAGGGTCAAGTTAGCCCCAAGTTAGGGGCAAGTCAGGGCAGTGAAAACCACGATAAAGCCAATGACAATAACGTATTATTAACAAACAACAACGTTAACGATAAAAAGGCACCTCTAGCGATAAAAAACACCACCACATCAAACCGTAACCCTACGTCTTCTTTAGTGGCTGAACAAAACGCATAATGGTTGTTCGTAAAAAACCGGGTCCCGTAAAACGAAAAAAAAAGGAACGCAGCCGACAACTTGATCCCAACGGCATCGCGCCTTACCTCGATGCTCATCTTGAATGGCTTGCCGTGAAAGGTTACGCCGATGATACGATCAATCGTCGTGATGTCGGACTCAGACGTTTTATAGAATGGACAGATGAACGTGCCTTAATGCAACCGCAAGATATTACTAAACCGATATTAGAACGTTACCAACGTCATCTTTATTATTACCGTAAACCCGATGGCAAACCCTTAACACTCGGTACACAACACAGTTTACTTGCGCCAGTAAAAACATTTTTTAAATGGCTCACACAAGAAAACCATTTACTTTATAACCCCGCCTCTGAACTGATGTTACCGAAACAACCTAAACGTTTACCGTTAGATATTTTAAGTGTGGATGAAGTTGAAAGTGTACTCGCCATGCCTGATCACACAACACACAGTGGACTCCGCGACCGGGCGATTTTAGAAACGTTATACTCGACCGGATTAAGACGCATGGAATTACCCGCGTTAAAAATCCATGACATCGACTTACACCGTGCCATCGTGGTCGTACGAGAAGGCAAGGGCAGACGTGACAGAGTGATCCCCATCGGTGAACGTGCCTTAGCCTGGGTAGAAAAATACGTCACTGAAAGTAGACCTCAATTATTATTACATCAACATGAAGAAGCCTTGTTTTTAAATGACTATGGTGAACCGTTACCGCGCGATATGCTTGCCAGAAAAGTAAAACACTACATGGAACAAGCAGGCGTAAAGAAAACAGGAAGCTGTCACTTGTTTAGACATGCGATGGCCACGCACATGCTCGACAATGGAGCAGACACACGATTTATCCAGGCGATGCTCGGTCATGCTGATTTAGCCACGACACAAATTTATACCCACGTCTCGATTGAAAAATTAAGAGAGATACACGCGGCGACCCATCCAGCAAAACTTAAACGTGATGATAAACAAGACACGATAAGTAAAGATGCGTTGCTCGACATGATTGCAAACGAAGACGATGACAGTAGTGATGAAGAATAAACTTACCCGCCCGTCACGCTGCTTGCAAAGGCTTACGGTCAACAAACATCCTTCAGCCTAAGCAAGCATCGCGCCGGGCTACTGCAGTGGATGCTTTTACCTTTAGTGGCTTCGCACTTTACCGCCAAGGTCAAGTAACAGTTAGTGTGCTGCACGCTAACGCGAGCAACACCACTAAAACATTAACGCCTCACAACAGTCATGCAAAAAACCGCATCACTGTTGCAAGGCTCTTCACCCCCAAGCCCCCTCAAGGGGGATGTGTCACGGGGCAAGTAACATAACGCGGCATTATGCCCTTGCCAGCGCAGCCTCCGTGCTGCTTTAAAGCTGGCAAAGGCATAACACAGCGTTATGTGTAAATGCCCCGAAGGTCTGCCCCCGCATCGGCTTAACCGCTTCGTGTTACTTCGCAAGCCGCTGCCGCCCCCGCCGGGGGCTCCAAAAGAAATAAGGTGCTTCGCGCTGTTATCTAAAACCTTATCCCGGCCACCGCCCCTAAAGTCAAAATAAAAAAACGCAACTAAAGGGAAAATCTCCTCTTAACGGATCTTGAGAACTGTTTTACCTTGGTTGTAAGAAAGCACGTAAATCTGGTCTGTATATATATTGTAGGACTATCGCTTAAATCAGAGTTGAGTAGAGCTATAGCTAATATGACTACTTTATTAGATGAGGAAAAAATGAATAATTTTATCATTAATGTTACGCACTTAATTAAAGAAGTAAGGCTGTTACTTTTAGTCGTTTGGTTGATGTCACTATGCCCGCTAGAGCATGGTCCTTCCCCCAGCCCCCCATCCCCACCCGCGCTGTTTAGCGAACGCACGGACTTGCAAAAAGAAGTAATTAAGCTGAAACTGGTCTCTAGGAATTTTTGGTAGTGGGGTAGGTGCTTCTAGGAAAAACGGTTGTTAAGTGATTAAAAGCATTAGGGAAAAGTGTTTGTTTACGACGAACCCATGTCGGGGTAAACACTTTATGGATATGTTTTACAGAATCCGATTAACTTTATAGATCCGGATGGTTTGCGTATCAGAACTTTTAGAAATAATTCAATGTCAGCTAACTCACAAGCAAGACGCGGCCCGACTCTACGACCATTACCAAAACATTCTGAACCTAGTCCTAATTCACCTTTGCGTCCACGAACTGATAGGGATCTTAGGACTGAGTCTCAAAGACAAAGAGACAGGGATATTACAAATAAAATTTTTGAAAAGGCGATACAAAGTGTTGACCCGAAAAATTTTATGCCAAATATTTTTGATTATACTAAACCAATAGAAAAAGCTCTTAAACCTCTTAGCTGCCCAGCTATTTAAATAGGTATATTAAAAATGATGAATGACAATTTTATTTTTAGAATAATTATCGCCATTTCTGTAATTACTTTTACAGGATGGGTGTTTTTGCCTTTTGTGCAGTTTGTATGGTATCCCCAACTTATAATTGATATTACTTCTTATGATGGATATGGATCATTAGTTGATATTCCTAATTATATTATTTGGGCGATTATATTATTAAAGGTTATAATCCTCTTTGGAGTTGCTTGTTATAATAGAACTGCGCGCTTACTATTTTTAGTTTATACACTATTAACCTTAGCTCTTGTGGCTTTTTCTGGTATGAGAGCTCAGACATCTATTGAATCATTTATGCTAGATTTATCAAATATTTCAGATGGTTTGATTATTGGGTTAGCATATTTTTCATACTACCGTGATAAGTTCTGATATTTTCTATATATAAATTTAATGTCTAATGCGTCTATAAAATTAAAGTGGAAAAAGGTGAAAGTCGCAGCATTTTCATCGATGATGCTAGTTACTATTATTATTTTATTTGAGATATTAGATCCCTATTCATTAAAAAAAGGCTTTGTGGTGGGATCAGTTACTCAGTCAGTACAAATGTTTCCAAGATATAGAGAATCATACAATCGAGTTGTTGTGAAACTGAATGATGGACATTTAATTCAATTTGAAACACCAATTGGTTTTAATTTAAAGAAAGAACAAAATGTTAAAATACAAGTTTTTCAGAGAGATATATCAGGCTTAATAAAGTATGAGCTTTATTAAGTGAAGAAAAGGGGGCGTTCTATTTAATGATGGAACTTCTTTTATTTTATAGAGAAAGATCTCCCCTAAAGCCTTGCTTACCAGCAAGGCTTTTTTATTTTTAGCCGCTAAGTTAATGAATGATTAACTGGCCTGTTGTAAAACCCCATCCAACATATCCATCACCACACGCTGCTTGGCTTTGGGTAAACGACTGAGCTTCTCAATTTGCTGTTGTAACTTCGGAGCAGGGCCACGTTTACCTTTGCCTGAGCTGACACCCAGTAAGTCTTCAATGGTCACTGCAAAAATAAGTGCAAACTCTGGCAGCAATGTGACCGGCATCCGAAGCCGTCCGACTTCGTAGTGGGCAAGGGTCTGTTGTGCAATCCCTAATTCCTCTGACAGAGTTTGTTGTGTGTACCCATTTTCCTGGCGCAGCTCGGCAATACGTTTGCCCAGGGTTTTAATAAATTGCTGTTCTTTTGGTGTCATGACAAGTTTCACTATTGTGGACTGAGCCATAAGCATACCCCCTGTTTTGTAAAACGACGTTGACATTACTCTCCAAAAGAGTAATCTTTAGAAGAGTTATTTTTACTCTAACCCCCTTGACAGGGTTTTACAAGGTATCTGAAAAATGGCAAGAATCCCCGATGAACAAATCGAACGACTAAAACACGACATCTCCCTGATGCGGTTGGTCGAACGCCAAGGCATTGCCCTGAAGAAACACGGTAAAGACTATTTAGGTTTATGTCCGTTCCATGATGACAACGATCCAAGTCTTGTGATCTCACCTGATAAAAATCTCTGGCACTGTTTAGGGGCTTGCCAAGAAGGCGGCGACATCATTAACTGGATGATGAAAACCCAAGGGGTTAGTTTTAGGCACGCCGTTGAATTATTACGCGAAGGTGACTTTACTTCTTTAGCTGCTCAACCGGTTAAACGTTCCAGTATCACTAAACTCGCCATGCCCTTAAATGTGAATGTCGAAGATCAAGCGTTACTCACGCAAGTCGTTGGCTATTACCATCAAGCCTTAAAAGAAAATGTGGAAGCGTTGGAGTATCTCAATAAACGTGGCTTAAATGATGTGGCCATGATCGATCACTTTAAACTCGGTGTTGCTAATAGAACCTTAGCCTATCGCTTACCTGAAAAGAATCGCAAAGCCGGTGCTGAGATACGAAGTCGATTACAAAGCCTTGGCATCCTTCGTCAAAGTGGCCATGAACATTTTAACGGCTCACTCGTTATCCCCATCATTAACAACAATCAGGTATTAGAACTCTATGGCCGTAAGCTCAACGACAACTTACGCAAAGGCACGGTCTATCATTTATATTTACCCGGCGCACATCAAGGTCTCTTTAATGTTGATGCGTTAGAAACCAATAAAGAAATCATTTTATGTGAGTCACTCATCGATGCCTTAACGTTTTGGGTCGCAGGGTATAAAAACGTCACCGCCAGTTACGGTATCGAAGGGTTTACCAAAGATCACATGAACGCGTTTAAACATTATAAAACTGAACGTGTGCTCATCGCGTATGACCGAGACACCGCCGGTAATAAAGCGGCCACCTCTTTATCTGAAAAACTCATTAAAGAAGGTATCGACTGTTACCGTATTGAATTCCCTAAAGGCATGGATGCCAATGAATATGCCTGTCATGTGCAACCGGCCAGTAAAAGTTTAGGCGTGGTGATCCGCAGTGCTGTGTGGTTAGGTCAGGGTAAGCCTCCCGCACAACCCAAAACAAAACCCGTTAACCAAGTGAAAGAAGAAACGGTGATTAAAAATAAAGAGGTGCCATCTTCTCCTTTAGTTGCTGAACCGGCGACAGCCTTACCGGCAAGCGTGATCCCCGATGCGCCACACGCTGACATCGAAGCCGAAGTTAGTGAGGATGAAATTATCATTAATCTCGGTGATAGACGTTATCGCATCAGAGGCTTAAACAAAAACCTCAGCATCAACCAACTAAAAGTGAATGTCCTGGTCTCCAAAGGTGATGCCTTACATGTCGACACGTTTGATTTATACGCCGCGAAGTCTCGCGGCTTATTTATTAAACAAGTCGCGTTTGAACTTGAATTAAAAGACACCATCATTAAAAAAGACTTAGGCCAGGTACTGCTCAAACTCGAAGCCCTACAAGAAAATAATATTAATGAAACGCTAAAACATAAAACAAAAGAACACGCATTGGATGATATCGAAAGAGCCGAGGCTTTAGCGTTACTCAAGTCCCCTGACTTAATGCAACGCATCTTAACGGACTTTGACCACTGCGGTGTTGTGGGAGAAGAAAACAATAAATTGATCGGTTACTTAGCCTGTGTCAGTCGTAAACTTGATAAGCCGTTAGCGGTGATAATACAAAGCACCAGTGCCGCCGGTAAAAGTGCCCTCATGGATGCCATCTTAAACATGATGCCTGAGGATGAGCGTGTGCAATACTCTGCGATGACCGGCCAGAGTTTATTTTATATGGGCGAGACCAACTTAAAAAATAAAATCTTAGCGATAGCCGAAGAGGAGGGCGCAACGAATGCAGGGTATGCCTTAAAGTTATTACAAAGCGAAGGTGAAATCACCATCGCCTCGACCGGTAAAGATGACAGCAGTGGTGATCTGGTGACAAAAGAATATCGCGTTGAAGGTCCAGTCATGTTGTTTTTAACCACCACCGCCATCGACATCGATGAAGAGTTAATGAATCGTTGCTTAGTGCTCACGGTGAATGAAACCCGTGAACAAACCCAAGCCATCCATGCCATGCAACGTAAACAACAAACCCTTGAAGGTTTATTACAAAACGAAGCCCGTAAACAGTTAACCCAACTTCATCGCAATGCACAACACCTGTTACGTCCGCTTTTAGTCGCTAATCCTTATGCCGAACAACTAACCTTTGTGGATGATAAAACCCGTACTCGACGTGACCACATGAAGTACTTAACCCTCATTAAAACGATTGCTCTGTTACATCAACACCAACGCGACATTAAAACCGCAAACTATAACGATGAGTTATTAGAGTACATCGAAGTCACTCAAGCCGACATTACCATAGCGAACCAACTTGCCCATGATGTACTCGGTCGCACACTCGATGAGTTACCACCCCAAACCTTTAGCTTACTTAAATACCTTCACACAATGGTTAACGATAAATGCAAGCAACAAGACATCACACGAAGCGATTACCGTTTTAGTCGCCGTGACATCCGCGACCATACCGGCTGGAGTGACGGCCAACTTAAAATACACTGCCGTCGATTAACTGAACTTGAATACTTACTCATCCATCGAGGTGGTCGAGGTCAAAGCCTGGTCTATGAATTACTTTATGACGGTGACTTAAACGACAACAAACACTTAATGGGTTTAATCGATCCCGAAATATTAAACTACGACGAGAATAAGTTAGGGGTAAACACAGAAAAGACAGCCCCAAGTCAGGGTCAAGTTAGCCCCAAGTTAGGGGCAAGTCAGGGCAGTGAAAACCACGATAAAGCCAATGACAATAACGTATTATTAACAAACAACAACGTTAACGATAAAAAGGCACCTCTAGCGATAAAAAACACCACCACATCAAACCGTAACCCTACGTCTTCTTTAGTGGCTGAACAAAACGCATAATGGTTGTTCGTAAAAAACCGGGTCCCGTAAAACGAAAAAAAAAGGAACGCAGCCGACAACTTGATCCCAACGGCATCGCGCCTTACCTCGATGCTCATCTTGAATGGCTTGCCGTGAAAGGTTACGCCGATGATACGATCAATCGTCGTGATGTCGGACTCAGACGTTTTATAGAATGGACAGATGAACGTGCCTTAATGCAACCGCAAGATATTACTAAACCGATATTAGAACGTTACCAACGTCATCTTTATTATTACCGTAAACCCGATGGCAAACCCTTAACACTCGGTACACAACACAGTTTACTTGCGCCAGTAAAAACATTTTTTAAATGGCTCACACAAGAAAACCATTTACTTTATAACCCCGCCTCTGAACTGATGTTACCGAAACAACCTAAACGTTTACCGTTAGATATTTTAAGTGTGGATGAAGTTGAAAGTGTACTCGCCATGCCTGATCACACAACACACAGTGGACTCCGCGACCGGGCGATTTTAGAAACGTTATACTCGACCGGATTAAGACGCATGGAATTACCCGCGTTAAAAATCCATGACATCGACTTACACCGTGCCATCGTGGTCGTACGAGAAGGCAAGGGCAGACGTGACAGAGTGATCCCCATCGGTGAACGTGCCTTAGCCTGGGTAGAAAAATACGTCACTGAAAGTAGACCTCAATTATTATTACATCAACATGAAGAAGCCTTGTTTTTAAATGACTATGGTGAACCGTTACCGCGCGATATGCTTGCCAGAAAAGTAAAACACTACATGGAACAAGCAGGCGTAAAGAAAACAGGAAGCTGTCACTTGTTTAGACATGCGATGGCCACGCACATGCTCGACAATGGAGCAGACACACGATTTATCCAGGCGATGCTCGGTCATGCTGATTTAGCCACGACACAAATTTATACCCACGTCTCGATTGAAAAATTAAGAGAGATACACGCGGCGACCCATCCAGCAAAACTTAAACGTGATGATAAACAAGACACGATAAGTAAAGATGCGTTGCTCGACATGATTGCAAACGAAGACGATGACAGTAGTGATGAAGAATAAACTTACCCGCCCGTCACGCTGCTTGCAAAGGCTTACGGTCAACAAACATCCTTCAGCCTAAGCAAGCATCGCGCCGGGCTACTGCAGTGGATGCTTTTACCTTTAGTGGCTTCGCACTTTACCGCCAAGGTCAAGTAACAGTTAGTGTGCTGCACGCTAACGCGAGCAACACCACTAAAACATTAACGCCTCACAACAGTCATGCAAAAAACCGCATCACTGTTGCAAGGCTCTTCACCCCCAAGCCCCCTCAAGGGGGATGTGTCACGGGGCAAGTAACATAACGCGGCATTATGCCCTTGCCAGCGCAGCCTCCGTGCTGCTTTAAAGCTGGCAAAGGCATAACACAGCGTTATGTGTAAATGCCCCGAAGGTCTGCCCCCGCATCGGCTTAACCGCTTCGTGTTACTTCGCAAGCCGCTGCCGCCCCCGCCGGGGGCTCCAAAAGAAATAAGGTGCTTCGCGCTGTTATCTAAAACCTTATCCCGGCCACCGCCCCTAAAGTCAAAATAAAAAAACGCAACTAAAGGGAAAATCTCCTCTTAACGGATCTTGAGAACTGTTTTACCTTGGTTGTAAGAAAGCACGTAAATCTGGTCTGTATATATATTGTAGGACTATCGCTTAAATCAGAGTTGAGTAGAGCTATAGCTAATATGACTACTTTATTAGATGAGGAAAAAATGAATAATTTTATCATTAATGTTACGCACTTAATTAAAGAAGTAAGGCTGTTACTTTTAGTCGTTTGGTTGATGTCACTATGCCCGCTAGAGCATGGTCCTTCCCCCAGCCCCCCATCCCCACCCGCGCTGTTTAGCGAACGCACGGACTTGCAAAAAGAAGTAATTAAGCTGAAACTGGTCTCTAGGAATTTTTGGTAGTGGGGTAGGTGCTTCTAGGAAAAACGGTTGTTAAGTGATTAAAAGCATTAGGGAAAAGTGTTTGTTTACGACGAACCCATGTCGGGGTAAACACTTTATGGATATGTATTAAATGATCCAGTTAATTATATTGATCCGAATGGACTTTTTTTAGGTCTATCTGGGCAGAGTACAGCGGGTGCTTTCATTAGCGGGGCTGGTATTGTGTTAGCTGGATTATCAAGTCCTGCATGGGCGTTACCAGTAGGTGCAGGAATGTTTGTGGGAGGTCTTTGCGTTATAGCGCATGATCAAGTTTTTGGCTCTGCGGATATAATAAAGGATTCTATTAAAACTTTAGACCCCCTCAAACAAGAGATAGAAAATTTAAAAAAATCTCAAGAACAACTTAAAAGAGATTTTAATCAATAACTTTGTTTGTTGAAACTTATATAAGATAAGGAATTATTTATGAAGTTAAGTTTTTTAAATGTAATCGAATACATAAAATATAAGCGTTATCTTATTATGTTGATTCTTTTAATTATATTTTTTAGTTTCCAATCATATATTTTGTTTGCACAGTTTATTCCGAACGTTTTATCGGTATATAAGGAAGTTCTTCCTGCTGAAAATTTAATAGTTCTAAACAATATATTTGAAAAAATAGCTTCATGGTATATGGTCTGGCCAATACTTACATTTAGTCTTTTAATTTCAATGATAATACAGAAAAAAAATAAAAATATTTAGTAGTAATTCATATGGATATGTCGTTAATGATCCGGTTAATTGGGTTGATATGAATGGTGAAGCAAAGCAATGTACTCGTGCATTAGGTGGATTTGGTTTTCAAGCTGGTTCTCTTAATCACTCAGGGTTTGTATTTGATAATGGAGATACGATAGGTTTTTTTGATGATGGGAAGGTTAGAAGTGATGATGGTCATAGCTCGAGTGAATATCAATGTAAGGGAAGTAATATTGATGATTCTAAGTTAAGAAGTGCTATAGATAAATTAAGACCACAATGGGAAGGGAAATATAATTTTTTTGCTGCTAAGCATTGCCAATCTTTTGTAGAATCAGTATTAGATATCGTAAAACCTAAAAGACAAACTCGAAGAGGATTGAGGAGGCCACGTTGATTAAAACAAATAGTGTTGTTAAATATATAATTTCTTTTTGTGTGATTATATTTTTATTAGGAATGACATTTTTTAACAAGATTGTTTTGCAATATGATAATTTTGGCATATTTAGAACATTTATTTACATGTTAAATCCACCTAAAATAGAACCGATTTTAAAAGATAAATTAATTTATAATAATAACAATATTAAAAGCGTAATCGAATTTGATACTCCTTATTATGGTGGGCATAGTATTAGCTTAGATTTTAATAAAAAGTCTGAAATCAGCTATGCGAAAAATTTTAGAATTAATATTGATTATAATATTCAGTGCGAATCAATAAGTAAAAGAAAGTTTGTTAAAAATGCTAATTACGCTGCCTGGGGATATACACTAGCATATTTTAATATATCCGTAGACTTTGATAAAAATGAAAAAATTAAGTGTGATGTGGATATAAGAAATATACCGGTAAACTTTTTTAATAAGTATGGCCCAGTGTTTCTATTAGTTAAAAAAATATCAGATGCTTAGGTACAGCAAAATCATACTTAATGTTCTATGGATATGTCAGTAGTAAACCGATAATCAATACTGATGTATATGGATTATATCCATCAGATTTTTATGCGGCAGAGGATGTCATTTCTGATGAGTTCTCTGAACGTGGTTTTGCAGTACCAGATATTTACAATGTAGAAACCCCAACTTTGGAGGATTATGTGCAAGGTAGGCTTGGGTATACGTTGCCTACCTGGAGTTCATTGTTTGGTGATGATAACCGTATTACAATTTTAGATTATGGTGATGATGACACATGTCTTAGTGATACAGAGGCTAGAATGTTATTTAATACATATGTTCACGAAACACTCCATTATAATCAAGGTGTCTATGTTGATTATTTGATAATATCTTATTCAAGTGAAAATTATGAATATGGTGTTAAAGATGGTATTGGTGATGTGTTGCATAATAAAATATATGAAGCCGCCAAAGGAAAATAGGGTCAGGTCTTGTTTCTTGCTTTCCTTGCTACTTGAACTACACTTAATGCATGACAATGTAGTGGCATAGTTAATTTGGCCACCTAACTAGAGGTGATATCATACACCTCGTAACATGATAGGTGGAAAAATGACCAAGAAAAGCAGACCGAACTTTAAACCCGAGTTTCGTTTAGAAGTTGCA
>Ga0316208_1002279_pt1 | contig 15906 bp, 13 predicted proteins | sample 3monopyrite_MG_FD_204944 | JGI IMG/M metagenome (GOLD analysis project Ga0316208, IMG submission 204944) | Microbial mat bacterial communities from mineral coupon in-situ incubated in ocean water Damariscotta River, Maine, United States -... | ecosystem: Environmental > Aquatic > Marine >...
GAGTCAGGTCGGCAACTGTCACCATCTGGGAAATCGTCTTGCGCCCTTTTTCTGTGTTGAAGTGCGGTGACTTGGACAGAATGATCGCGGCTTCTGCATCATGGCTGAGGTAGTTCAACGTCGCGACGAGCGACCAGCGGTCCATCTGCGCCTGGTTGATCTGCTGGGTGCCATGGTAAAGACCCGTGGTGTCGCCCAAACCCACGGTGTTCGCTGTCGCAAACAAGCGGAAGTAAGGGTTTGGTGTTATGATCTCATTCTGGTCCATCAGCGTCAGCTTGCCGTCTGCTTCCAGCACACGCTGGATGACGAACATCACATCGGCCCGGCCCGCATCATATTCGTCAAAGACGATGGCAACAGGATTACGCAGCGCCCAGGGTAGAATACCTTCGTGAAATTCAGTCACTTGTACGCCGTCGCGCAGCTTGATTGCATCTTTGCCGATCAGATCAATCCGGCTGATGTGACTGTCCAGGTTCACCCGGACGCAGGGCCAGTTCAGGCGGGCGGCGACTTGTTCGATGTGGGTGGATTTGCCCGTCCCGTGATACCCTTGGATCAAGACGCGACGGTTGTAGCCAAAGCCCGCAAGAATGGCCAAGGTCGTGTCAGGATCAAACTTGTAGGTAGTGTCAATTTCCGGAACGCGGTCGGATCGATCAGCAAAGCCCCTGATCTTCATGTCGCTGTCGATGCCAAACAGCTCGCGGACCGAGATTTCTTCGGTTGGCTTGGCTTGCATGTCAGTTGTCCCGTCTGCCATCTTTGGTGCCTTCAATCTTTATCGATCAATCTTTGTTCGGGGATGCAACATAACGTGGGCCGCTGCAAGAGAAAGGGCGTTAAATGTTGCTCGCGCGATCAGCATTGCAGGGTGTTGCACCTAGCAGCGCTGTCGGCGGCGATGTACGCGCCGCCTGTCGATTCGAGAGCGCAGCGCAACCTGGGCGGGACTGCTGGCCAGAGAGTAAACAAAGGCTTAACCCAACATGAATTCTAGATGAACGGTTGTTTCCCCAAAGAATCAAATAGTTTGCTTATCGGGGTGTTGTTCACGATTGCGCGGCTTGGTGCCGGTTTGTTCTTGAGGAACAGGACAATTTGTGGCAATTTCTTGCCGATAGATACGAAAACGGTTGCGACCTTCTAAACAGACCTAAGTCTGACGCGCCTGTGTAGTTGGTCGATTGAATAAAGAGTAATGGGGGTGGACGCGATGTTAACGCGGCTGGCAGACAAATTCTATATGACAAGGGGCGAACGGGCCTATGGGCTCGGGTACGTCGTTGTCATCTTGCTGACGGCGATCGTGACGATTGCCGTGATGGCAGGACTGGAAGCACCTTTCACTCTGGAATTGGCACCAACGACCTTTGTATATTGGGTTGGCATATCTGGGGCGATATCAGGCGGTGTTGCGCTTTATTTTGCACGTGGCTGGATGGGCAATACCGGCATGCTCGGGATAGCGCGGGCTGTTGTCGGCAGCATTGCTGTCGCGATCATCGCCGCGATCATCGCAGGCACCTTGACCGTACCTTTCGCAGGCACAATCTACGCGCCCTTAGTGTTGGTATCGGCTTTCCTTGCCAAGCCGTGGCTGGCGGCGATCTGGTTTGCGGGCATGTTTGGGGCGCATTATCTGATGCTGTATCTGGAAGAAGAACGCGCATTTGGTGTCGGGCGCTCCGCGGGCCGTCGTGCGACAGAGCAGTTGAGCGCACTGTCACGCGCAAATCTCTATCACCGAGACTAAGAACTACCAAAACGACCAATTGACAGGGCACCTGCGGGTGCCCTTAGGGTCCTGACCCTAATTTTTTTCGCGGAAGTTGCGGCTGACTTTGATCTGGTCCCAGGCCCAGACAACTTCGGAAAGCTGTTCCTCCTGACTGCGGTCGCCGCCGTTCATATCGGGGTGAAGCACCTTGATCAGCGCCTTATAGGCCTTGCGGATCTCTTGTTTGGACATGTTATCCTTGGCTTCCAAAATCTCAACCGCACGGCGCTCGGTGGGCGGCAGCTTGCGCCCCGTCGCGGCACCACGTCCGGGATTGCGGGTCGCGTTTTCGCCGAGCACCTGATGCGGATCATCGACGCCAAGCCGCGCCCATGCCGCCTCTTCTGCAGAGCGCTTGAATGGTTTCGTCGGGCGTTCCCATACTCGGTCACTGTCCATCTGAGCGGCGAGTTCTGCCTCAGAGGTGCTGTCAAAAAAGTTCCATTTCAGATTGTACTCGCGCACGTGCTGCTGACAGAACCAAAAGAAATCATCCAGTACATCGGGTGATTTCGGCGCGCGATACTTGCCCGCCTCTTCACAGCCGTCATGATCGCACACCCGTGTCGAGGTCTCGGATGCGCCAGACATGCCGCGCCGGCCACGCGGATTCTTCTTCTTCGAACTCGACACGGACATGTCGAAACCAAAGGGATCATCTTTCTTCATGGGGTGCGTTACCTTTTCGACTCGGAGAAGATACAATAAACTCTGCAGCTAAAGATTGAAGAGGGCAGGCCAAAAAAATGGCACTTGAGACAGAAATACGTGAAGCTTTGGGCAATCTATCGCCGCAACAGCTGGAAGTTGTCAACGAAAGTGCCTTGCACGCCGGTCACGCGGGCGATGACGGGTCAGGCGAAAGCCATTGGCGGATTGTCATCAAGGCCGCGTCACTGGACGATATGTCCCGCATTGCGCGTCATCGCGCGGTTCATGCAGCACTGGGGCGGGATATCATCGGGCGCATTCACGCCCTTGCCATTGATATTCAGTAGTTATTCGGCCGCAACGTCGGGCGAAGCCCCCGAAGCTTTGTCCGCAGCAGGCCGTTCTTCGTCCGAGGGGGTCTCTGAACTGCGCTTTGCGACAAGTTTTTTCTCTACCAGCGGCGCTTCGTTGGTTGTGGGGCGCGGAGCGGTGACAGCAGGTTGCGACGGCGTTTGCGCCGCCATCACGGCCATTTTGGCGCGGCGGAAAACCAGCATATTCTGGTAGACCGTCGTTTTGCTCATCAGCCCTTCGCGCTGCTCGCAAGGCAGGGTATCGGCGCGCAGATATTCCCAGCCGTCGGTAGCCAGCTCATTCATTGCAGCCTGCAACGCATAGGCAAAACGATCTTCAGCGGATTTGACGCCTTTTGCTTTCAGCCCGCGCGCTGGCGCAGGTACGACCTTGTATTCGTATGACATCGCATCACCCCTGTTTTCATCGCATTGCTATAGCAAGCGGGAAACCGAATTCCAAGCCGGCCGCATCGGCCACCGGTTTTTCCGGCGCGTTGTTGCGCCCCATAGCGATCAGACCGCTTGTCGCGCCGCGGGCGGGCCGCCTGTCAGAGCCCCAGTTTTGCCGAAACGATCCGGTTGACGGCCGCCGGATTGGCCTTGCCACCGGTTGCTTTCATGACCTGCCCGACGAACCACCCTACCAGTTTGGGATTGGCCCGTGCCTTTTCAACCTGCGCTGGATTGGCCGCGATAATTTCGTCCACCGCGGTTTCGATGGCACCGGTATCGGTGACCTGTTTCATGCCTTCGGTTTCGACGATTTCGGCCGGGTTGCGACCCGTTGTGTAGCAGATGTCGAAAACCTCTTTGGCGATTTTTCCGCTGATGTCGCCTGCTTTGATCAAGCCGATCAATTCACCCAGCTGGCTGGCTGAAACAGGGCTGTCCTCGATGCCATGGTCCTCTTTTTTCAAGCGGCCGAAAAGCTCGTTGATCACCCAGTTGGCGGCCAGTTTTCCATCGCGGCCATAGGCGACCTTCTCAAAATAGGCGGCGTTCACCACTTCGGCGGTCAGCACAGTTGCGTCATAATCCGACAGGCCGAAGTCACTGATAAAGCGTGCCTTTTTCTGGTCCGGCAGTTCGGGTAACGTGGCTTTTATACCGTCAACCCATGCCTGCTCGATCTCTAGCGGCAAAAGATCAGGGTCAGGGAAGTAGCGGTAATCATGCGCTTCTTCCTTGGACCGCATTGAACGGGTTTCGTTCTTGTCGGGATCATAAAGGCGGGTTTCCTGCACGACCTTCTTGCCATCCTCGATCAAGGCGATCTGGCGGCGGGCCTCGTGATCAATCGCTAATTGGATGAAGCGCATCGAGTTCATGTTCTTGATCTCGCAGCGGGTGCCGAGATGGCCGAAATCCTGGGTTTCCTGATAGCGTTCATAATCGCCCGGCTTACAGATCGACACATTGACGTCGGCGCGCAGGTTACCGTTCTGCATGTTGCCATCACAGGTGCCCAGATAGCGCAAAATCTGACGCAATTTCAGCACATAGGCTGCTGCTTCCTCTGGCCCCCGAATATCGGGGCGGCTGACGATCTCCATCAGCGCCACACCGGTCCGGTTGAGGTCCACGAAAGACATATGCGGGTCCAAATCGTGTATGGATTTACCGGCGTCCTGTTCAAGGTGGATACGTTCGATGCGCACATTGCGCGCTTCGCCATTGCCCATTTCGACCAGCACTTCACCTTCGCCGACGATAGGGTGATAAAGCTGCGAAATCTGATAGCCCTGCGGCAGGTCGGGGTAGAAATAGTTCTTGCGGTCAAAAGCCGAGACGAGGTTGATTTCCGCATTCAGCCCCAACCCGGTTTTCACCGCCTGCGCCACACAGCCTTCGTTGATGACAGGCAACATGCCGGGCATGCCCGCGTCAACGAATGCCACGTTGTTGTTGGGTTCGGCCCCAAACTGCGTGGATGCGCCCGAGAAAAGCTTGGCATTGGTTGCGACCTGCGCATGCACCTCAAGGCCGATCACCAGTTCCCAATCGCTGGTCGTGCCGGCAATCACTTTGGGAGCAGGGGATGTGTAGGTGAGGTCAAGCATGGCGCGTTTCCTTTGACTGTGTTGGACTTCGTTTAAAAGAAGGTGCCGCCAGCTTCAAGGGAACATGACCGGTCTAATCAGGTTGCGCCGTTCGCGCCCATGCGCGCGATGTCGCAAGCAGGTTCACTGTCGGGGCATCCTTGCCACCCAGACCCAGCGTGGCCTTGCGCAGCATCGCAATACCCGCTTCGGAGTTGCGCGGGATCGCCGCCGCGGAAATCGGCTCGCCCATTGTCACTGTGAAGGGCTGACGTGCCTTGTTCAGTGTCTCATGAAACAGCGTGATGTCACGCAAGGTTGGGTGGAATAGGTCAAACAGGTAAAACAGGGCTGAATTGCGCGCTTGTATGTTCACCGGGATCACCGGCAGATCAAACTTGCGAGCCAGCATTGCAGCAGAGGCCATCCATGGTCGCTCGTGCAGGCGCAGGCCGCGCCGTTTGGCCAGACGGCCCGAGGGGAAAATCACGCCCAACCGCCCTTCTTGCGTTGCCCTGCGGACATAGGCCATCGTCGCGCGCGTTTTGGCGTGGCTGCGCTGGCCAGTGCGCCATTCCACAGGGGCAATCATGGTTTCCATCTGTGGAAAGACCCGCAGGATATCGCGGTTGGCGAAAAAATACGCATCAGGCCGCGTTGCTGCAATCAGACCATTCAAAATGATGCCGTCGGCGATGCCTGTCGGGTGGTTCGCCACGATCAGCGCAGGCCCGTGGGCCGGGACACGCCACAGGCCGGTCGCCGTGACCATTTTCGACAATCGATTTGCCATGGTGCGCATGATCTGATCCGACGGCGCGTCTTGCAGTGACGTCGCGATATCAAGCGTGGTCTGGTATCCCAAAAGGCGATGAAGGCACCTTTTGGCGATCCGGGTGCCGGGGCGAGCACTATAAAGCCACGGCGCGCGTTCAGCGATCAGCGGGTCGATACGGTTTTCCATGGCCTTATCATGCCTGAGCTTGCGTAACGGTAGCATGACAATCGTATGGCAGCGCTTTTACGGCAACGCCCGGGAAGAATGGCACTGAAATCCGGCGAAGATCAGCCGAGGATGCGGGTCACGATTTCTTCTGTATCCCTTGAAAGATTGGGCGTCTGCGCGATCCGGGTCAGGGCCGCGCGGATCTTGCTTTGGCGTCTTGTGTCGTAGCGTGTCCAGGTGTCGAACGACGTGGCCATGCGCGCCGTGGTTTGCGGATTGAGGGGATCGAGCCTGATCAGCCAATCGGCCAGCAGATCATATGCAGCGCCAGAGGCATGATGAAAACCGGCGGTATTGGCCTTGAGCCCACCAAAGACGGACCTGAACCGGTTCGGGTTCCTGAGATCAAAGCCCACATGACGGGTCAGGCGTTCTGCCGTTACCGCAGCTGCATCGGGGGCCGCGAGGCTGACTTGCAGGGCAAACCATTTATCCATCACCAGACGGTCATGCTGCCATTGGGCCTCAAAGGTGCGCAATTCATCGGCACCCTTGGAGATTTGCTGCAATGCCCGCATTGCACCGAGTTGCTGTGTCATATTGTCGGCGACCGCAAATTGCAGCGACGCCTGCTTGCCCCCATCGAGCTTGCTGGTCAGCGCCAAGACCGCATTCCCCAACGCACGTTGACCTGCCGGGCCTGCGTCCGGCGTATAAGGGCCGGTGACAGTCATATCGGCATAAATGCGCGGCAGGGTGTCCTGCAAGTGCTGAGCCATTTGCAGTTTCAACGTCTCATGGGCGTAATTGATGACCGTGGGGTCTGGCCTGTGCCCTGCATCGAACAATGCCTGTGCGGTGTCCTCTTCGCTTGGCAGCCCCAATACCAAGGCCCGGAAGGCCGGATCCAGCGCGTCATCGCGCAGCACCTCTGCTATCCCATCAAGGAAGGCTGCATCAGGTGCCGCATCGTCGCGGACCATGTGCAGCAGCAAATCCTGCGCCAACGCGCGACCTGCATCCCATCTGTTAAACGGGTCTGTGTCATGAGCCAGCAGAAATGCGCGCTCGGCATTGGTTTTCGCATGGTGCACGATCACCGGGGCAGAGAAATTGCGCAGGATCGAAGGGATGGGCTTGCCCGACAGGCCCTCAAAACGGAAGCTTTGCTTTGCCCTTGTCATTTCCAGCATAATCGTAGGGGTCACTTCTGTGCCTTTGTCATTCAACAGGCCAACGGCAACGGGGATCAGCAGTGGTTCCTTGGTGTCTTGGCCCGGTGTGGTCGGGGTCTCTTGGTGCAGATGCAGATGATAGGTGCCGTCGGCAAATTCATCTGTCACGGTCAGACGCGGTGTGCCGGCCTGCGAATACCACCTCTTGAACTGTGACAGATCGCGCCCGGTCACATCCTCAAACACCTGCAACCAGTCTTCTATCGTGGCTGCGTGTCCATCATGGCGCCTGAAATAGAGGTCAAGCGCTTTGTCATAGGCCTCATTCCCGACCAGAAGCCTAAGCATCCCAATGACCTCGGCCCCCTTTTCATAGACGGTGGCGGTGTAGAAGTTATTGATCTCAACAAAGCTTTCAGGCCGGACCGGATGCGCCAGAGGGCCGTTGTCCTCGCGAAACTGGTGCGCGCGCAGCACCATCGCATCGGCGATCCGCTTGACCGCATGGCTGCGCATGTCGCCAGTGAACTGCTGATCGCGGAAAACCGTCAGCCCCTCTTTCAGACAAAGCTGAAACCAATCGCGGCAAGTGATGCGGTTGCCGGTCCAGTTGTGGAAATATTCATGGGCGATGATCGCCTCTATCCGCTCAAAATCCGCGTCGGTCGCAGTTTCAGGCGAGGCAAGAACGGCGGAGGCGTTAAAGATGTTCAGCCCCTTGTTTTCCATCGCGCCCATATTGAAATCATCCACCGCGACAATGTTGAACAGATCAAGGTCGTACTCGCGGCCATAGACCTTTTCATCCCAGGCCATGGATTTCTTCAGTGCTTCCATCCCGAAGGCGCATTTGCCTTCATCCCCGCCGGGCCGGACCCAGATGTTGAGGTCAATGTCGCGCCCTGAGCGCGTGGTGAACCTATCGGGGTGGGCGACCAGATCACCCGCGACCAAAGCGAAAAGATAGGCGGGCTTGGGCCAGGGGTCATGCCACTCGGCCCAGCCTTGGCCCTTGCCGCCCGGGTTACCGTTGCAAAGCAGGGCGGGAAGATCGCTTTCGATCCGCACCGTGAATACGGCCATTACGTCTGGACGGTCGGGATAGAAGGTGATCTTGCGAAACCCTTCGGCCTCGCATTGTGTGCAATACATGCCATGCGACATATAAAGCCCTTCGAGTGCGGTATTGGTGGCGGGGCTGATGGCGACTTCGGCTTCAAAAACAAACGGGGCGTCCGGGACCGCGCAGCGCAGGCCGTCGGCGCTCAGGTCCGGTTGAATGGTCTGACCATCAATCTTGGCGCTGATCAGTGCCAGATCATCACCATGCAAGAAAAAGTCGCGGCTTGCGGCATCGGGGTTGGGCCGAAATGCGATGCGCGAGATCACCCGCGTATCCGTAGCACCGAGCTTGAACGTCAGATGCACCCTGTCGACCAGATAGGCAGGTGGCGTGTACTCGGATAGATAGATTGTCTGAGGTGCGGCATCTTTCATGGGGCGGTCCTTGGTTGGTTGCCTTCAAGTTAGGCGGCCCGTTTGCGATGCACCACTGCCATTGACCGGTAAGAGATAAAATTGACTGCCGTTTGTTGCCTATCGGAACCTTTCAGACTAACTCGGTGGCAACGCGGCCTTCGTGTGCCGTTGTATACAAGAATTCCATGAAGGGGCGTTGTCATGACGGATCGCATCGAAAAACAGGGCCTGATGGTCGCATCAGAACTGGCAGAGTTCATTGACGCGCGCGCGCTCGATGGCACCGGCATTGACAGCGCGACATTCTGGAAAGGCTTCGCCCGCCTGGTGGCCGAGATGACGCCGCGCAACCGCGCGGCCCTGGCCACGCGCGAAGCGTTGCAGGCCTCCATTGATGCCTGGCATATAGAGCGCCGCGGGCAGCCGCTCGACCGTGGCGCATATGAAGCCTTCTTGCGTGAGATTGGCTATCTGGTCGACGAAGGCGACGATTTTGCTATCGAGACCGCTAATGTCGATCCCGAGATTGCAACGGTCCCCGGTCCCCAGCTTGTTGTGCCAATCACCAATGCGCGCTTTGCGCTGAACGCCGCCAACGCCCGCTGGGGCAGCCTTTATGATGCGCTCTATGGCACCGATGCAATGGGTGTTGCACCACCCAAAGGCCCGTATGACCGGGGCCACGGCGCCCGCGTTGTCGCGAGGTCGCGGGTGTTTCTTGATGAGGCGTTCCCGATCGAAGGGGCAAGCCACGCCGATGTTCGCCGCTATTACATCCATGATGGTGCGCTGCTGATCGACGACCAGCCGCTGCGCCATCCCGAAAAGTTCGCGGGCTACCGTGGCAACCCCAAAGCACCGGATGCGGTTCTGCTGCGCAACAATGGCTTGCATGTCGAGTTGCGCTTTGACCGCGCGCACCCGATCGGCAGCCGGGATCAGGCCTTGCTTGCCGATGTGCGGATGGAAAGCGCTGTTTCCGCGATCATGGATTGCGAAGACAGCGTGGCTTGCGTGGACGCCGCGGACAAAGTGGAAGCATACAGCAACTGGTTGGGTCTTATGCAGGGCAACCTGACTTCGGATTTCCAAAAAGGCGGCCAGACCATGACCCGCCGTCTGGCCGAGGACATCACCTATACCGCGCCCGATGGCGGCGACGTGACGCTGAAGGGCCGTGCGCTCTTGTGGATTCGCAACGTCGGTCACCTGATGACGAACCCTGCAATCCTTGATGCCGATGGCGATGAGGTGTTCGAAGGGTTGATGGACGCGATGATCACTGTGCTCATCGCAATGCATGATCTCGAACGTGAAGGCGGAAACTCGGCCTTGGGATCGGTCTATGTTGTAAAACCCAAGATGCACGGGCCTGATGAAGTTGCCATGACCAACGACATTTTTGGCATGGTCGAAGATGCGCTGGGCCTGCCACGCAACACCGTCAAGATCGGCATCATGGACGAGGAGCGTCGCACCACCGTTAACCTCAAGGCATGTATCCGGGCCGCCAAGTCGCGGGTGGCCTTTATCAACACCGGTTTTCTTGATCGGACCGGCGACGAAATTCATACCTCGATGGAGGCGGGTCCCTTCAGCCGCAAGGACTTTATCAAGCGCAAACAATGGATTGGTGCTTATGAAGATCAGAACGTTGATATCGGGTTGGAATGTGGTTTTTCCGGCAAAGCCCAGATCGGCAAGGGCATGTGGGCGATGCCGGATTTGATGGCCGCGATGCTGGAACAGAAAATCGCGCACCCAAAATCCGGGGCCAATTGCGCCTGGGTGCCCAGCCCCACAGCCGCAACGCTGCACGCGCTTCACTATCACAAGGTTGATGTGATGGCGGTGCAGGCCAAACTGCGCGCGGGCGGACGGCGTGCCTATGTGTCCTCGATCTTGGATATTCCACTGGCACAATACCAACGCTGGACAGAGGCGCAGAAGAACAAAGAGGTTGAGAACAACGCCCAGGGCATTTTGGGGTATGTTGTCCGCTGGATTGATCAGGGTGTCGGTTGTTCTAAGGTGCCCGACATCAACAATGTGGGCCTGATGGAAGACCGCGCGACATGTCGCATTTCCAGCCAGGCGCTCGCCAACTGGCTACACCATGATATCGTCAGCGCAGAACAGGTCATGCAGGCCATGCGCAAGATGGCCTCTGTCGTAGACGCGCAGAACGCAGGTGATCCCGCCTATCGCCCTATGGCGCCGGATTTTGACGGGATTGCTTTTCAGGCGGCCTGTGATCTTGTCTTTAAGGGTCGCGTTCAGCCATCCGGCTATACCGAACCCGTGCTGCATCAGCGCCGGTTGGAGTTGAAGGCGCAGCGAAATCACTCGTGATGGGTGGGCTTCTCCCACTCCACAGAAAGGATCAAACATGGCAGAGATATCAGCAAACAAGGCGCGCACAATCATCCGCAAGGCGCTCGCCAAGGGAGACGAGATGGGGTTCAAACCGCTGTCGGTGGTGGTTCTGGATGCAGGCGGCCATGTCAAAGCCTTTGAACGCGCCGATGGTGCGGCACCGGGCCGTTTCGCGGTCGCGCATGGCAAGGCCTACGGCTCGGTCATGCTGGGCATGGCCGGCACCGCGCAAATGGCCCGCGCTGAACAGCAGGCCTATTTCATGGGCGCAATCAACGGCCTTTATGGCGGGCAGGTTGTGCCGGTGCCGGGCGGGCTGCTGGTGCGTGACAAGCGGGGCAACGTGATTGGTGCCGTTGGCGTGACAGGGGATACATCTGACAATGACGTCATTGCCGCCTTGGCCGGGATTGAGGCCGCAGGGCTGACGGGCGAAGCATAGCATTTGCGGGCATGGTGCTGAAGGTCGCGGCATGTGCGCTTTTGCCGGCGCAGGCGTGCGTGGGGCCGTCTTTCAAACCGATGCATTCAGCGCTAGATAAGGTGAAACCGAGAAAGGATCACCGATGGCGCGGCCTGTTGTTGGCATAGTTTCAAACTCACATCTGATTAATGACCAGTATCATGTCCAGGGTGCTGGGGCGATGAACGTGCGGGCCCTGTCTGCGGTCTCTGGTGTCGTGCCCATTATCATCCCGGCGGCTCCTGATCTGGTGCTTGTTGAAGAACTCATGGCGACCTGCGACGGCTTCTTTTTCCCGGGTGGCCGCCCGAATGTGCACCCAGAGGAGTACGGCGAAGAAGAAACCGAAGCACACGGCTTTTTTGAACGCAATCGCGACCGGTTGACACTGCCATTGATCCGGGCTTGCGTGGCGCTTGGTCAGCCTGTCATGGGCGTCTGCCTTGGGTTTCAGGAAATGAACGTGGCCATGGGCGGCACGCTTTACCCTGAAATCCGCGATCTGCCGGGGCGTGACAATCACCGGATGCCCCCCGATGGCACGCTGGAAGAAAAATTCGAATTGCGCCACGAGGTGACACTGACAGAGGGCGGGCCATTTCATCGGGTTTTCGGCGGCCAGAAGGTCATGACAAATACGCTGCACGGGCAGGGGATCAAAACCCCCGGTCCACGTATTGTCATTGATGGGCATGCGCCTGACGGCACGCCAGAGGCGCTCTATATTGCAGATGCGCCGGGCTTTACCCTTTCGGTTCAATGGCATCCAGAATGGAACGCAGAGTCGGACCCTGTGTCGCGCCCTCTGTTCGAGGCGTTTGGCGATGCCTGCCGCGCTTGGGCCGCAGGCGGGATCCGCAAGGTGGGTTAAAGCCACATCACGCGGCGTGGCGGGGCAATATCATCTGTTCGCAAAGCTCCGGGCGGATGTAGAGCCTATTTCCGAGCCGCTGCAAATTCCAACGACATTTGACGCAAGCGGTTAGGGGTTGGCGCCGGCGCGCGTAAAATGTCGTCTGTTGCGGCTAACGGCCAATCAATCAAATCGCGGGTAACGTCAGAGCAAGGAGCGTTTCATCTGCATGTGTTCTTTGGCTTCGCGATGTATTTCGTCGACGATATCAGAGGCGGGCATGATTTCGCGGACCAGTGATACACCTTGCCCTGACCAAAGCGACATGGCTTCTACATTCCCTTTTGTCTCAGGTAGCGGCGTGTAGCTTTGGTATCGCAAAACGGCGTCGCCGTTGGGCCGATATCCGATGACCTCCCGCTCGTTGGGTCGTTTGCCGGGCGCATCCGCCCCTGCCGCTTTCCAATTATTGGCGGTTGAGTTCTTCAACGCGCGATGTGGAGCGTCTGGCCAATTGACATTGTACAGATTGTGGTACCATTCGGTTTGCGTTTCAGAGGCGCTCAGAATGCGATTTCGATATTCTTCGTGAATTGTCGCTTCGGTACTGGCAAGGAACCGTGTACCAATCCAGACACCAGAGGCTCCAAGCATAAGCGCGGCAGCCATTCCGCGGCCATCAGCAATGCCGCCTGCCGCGACGACCGGAACACCCACTGCGTCGACTACGGCTGGGATCAGCGCCATTGTTGTAACTTGACCCCAGACATGGCCTCCGGCCTCCCAACCTTGCGCTAGGATGACATCAGCGCCCGCGTCTTCGGCAGTCCGGGCTTCTTCAACGCTTCCTACACTGGCCAGAACGACAAGACCGCCTTTCTTGGCGATGGCTATTGCGGACGGCTCCATCCCCCAAAAAAAGCGAAACGGCGTGAACCTGGCTGTCGATGCAGGCTTGGAGCGGGTCTTCATACGCGAAGGACAAGTTCAGGTTTACAGCAAAGTTCCGGTCGGTCAGTGAAACAACATCTTGAATTCCTGAAACGACTTGGTCGACCGGCTTGCCCCACAACGGAATGACGCCGTAGCCGCCTGCGTTACAAACCGCTGCAACCAGATCGGGCCCAGCCGCGCCGGCCATCGGTGCAGACAGGACGGGCTTCTCAATTCCTAACAGATTGCAGAGATCATTACGCATCAAACGTCTCCGGATTGCGGTGCCCGCAAGTTGGCACTGATCGGGCGGTTCGAGTCAACCTGAACGCCGTTATCAAGGAAATCAGATGGCGCTGTTCAAACGTGTCCGCAATGCCCAGATACGCGCAGCCAGTGGTTGTGACAGCTCCAACAACAGATACCAAGACCGGTCATTTCAGACATATCGCGTGGACAGTCGGGTTTTCTGGCGACAGTCGGGTACAATTCCCTATGTGCTGTTCTTGACACCGGCAGGCGGGCAGGACAACGCTGCGACCATGGTAGATTTGCGCCCTGTTGGATATGTTATCGGTCTGCTTGTGGCGTCGCTTGGGATCACCATGCTCGGCCCGCTGGCGGCTGATCTGCTTGCCGGCAACGGGTACTGGCTCGTCTTTTTTGAAAGCGCGGTTGTGACCATTGTGACGGGCGGTCTGATTGCGCTGGCTTGTGCGAATGGTGTCACCCAGAGGCTAACGCTGCGACAAACCTTTTTGATGACCTCTTTGGTCTGGCTGACACTGCCGGTTTTCGGGGCGATTCCCTTTGTTTTGGGGGCCACAGAGGCCAATTTCACAGATGCGTTTTTCGAGGCCATGTCAGGGCTGACAACCACAGGTGCCACCGTGTTCGGCAATCTCGAGGAGCTGCCTGATGGTCTCAAACTGTGGCGCGGTATCCTGCAATGGCTTGGCGGTGTCGGCATCATTGTCGTGGCGATGGTGTTCCTGCCGGAACTTCGCGTTGGTGGTATGCAAATCTTTCGATCGGAGGGCTTTGATACCAGTGGGAAAATCCTGCCCCGCGCCGGTCAGATTGCGACCAGTATTTCCTTCATCTATGTGGGGCTGACGATAGCTGCCATCGTGGCCTATTCGGCGACGGGCATGGCCGGGTTTGACGCGGTCGTGCACGCCATGACAACCGTTTCCACAGGGGGTATGGCCAATTACGATGCATCCTTTGCGACCTTTGGGCCCGGCGTGCATTATGTCGCTGTGGTTTTCATGATCCTTGCGGCACTGCCCTTTGTCCGCTTCGTGCAATTGATGGCCGGGACCGCGCAACCGCTTTTCAAAGACCGCCAGATCCAGGTCTTTCTGATGATTGTGATCGTCTGCGTCTTGCTGATCACCTCGTGGCTCTGGGGCCGCAGCGGGGCAATGACCGAGCGCGGATTTCGCGACGCCTTGTTTAACGTGACATCGATCATGACCGGAACCGGATATGCCAGCGCCAACTATATGACATGGGGGACATTCCCAGTGGTGATGTTTTTCCTGATCGGTCTCATCGGTGGCTGTGCCGGGTCGACATCCTGCTCGGTCAAGGTGTTCCGCTATCAGTTGGTGTTTGCTGCAATCAAAAGCCAAATTCGCCAAATCCATTCGCCACACGGTGTTTTCACCCCACGCTACGACGGGCGGCCCATCAGCGAGGACGTGCTGAACTCGGTCATCGCGTTTCTCGTGGCGTTCATCCTGTCGTTGGGCGGGACGGCGGTTCTGCTCGGCCTCACCGGGCTTGATTTTATCACATCGGTGTCGGGCGCCGCTGCGGCCATAGCCAATATCGGACCCGGTCTCGGGTTGGAGATCGGCCCTGCGGGCAATTACGCCAATATCAACGAAACAGCCAAATGGATCCTCGCCATCGCCATGTTTGTGGGGCGTCTGGAGATCATGGTCGTGCTGACGATCCTGTCGATCAAGTTCTGGAGACCCTGAAGATGACCACCCGCCCGCTTGGCGCACAAATCTCGCATATGCTGAAAGATCGCGGCGTGGATACGATCTTTGGCATTCCGGGCGTGCATAATCAGGAAATGTACCGCGGAATTGAAGAGGCAGGGATCACCCATGTGCTTGCGCGGCACGAACAGGGGGCCGGGTTCATGGCCGATGGCTATGCGCGGGCGACGGGAAAGGTGGGCGTGGCCTATGTGATCTCCGGGCCGGGGCTGTGCAATATCATGACGCCGATGGGGCAGGCCTATTCGGACAGCGTGCCGATGCTGGTGATATCCTCTGTTCTGGATGAAACGGGCGCCAAGCGCGGTCAACTTCACCAGATGAAGGATCAGGAAGGGGCTGCGGCAACGGTCTGTGATTGGTCCGCCACGGCGCGGACCGCTGACGCAAGCTATCAGTTGATCGACCGCGCGCTGACTGAGCTGTCAACCGGCGTCCCGTCGCCCAAACACATTCAGGTGCCCATCGCGCAGCTGGAAGCGAGCGCGCCACTTGCACCAGACCGGGCCGATGCATGGCCACTGCGGCCCGGGGCCGCGCCCGCGCAGCGGAATGTGCTGGTTGACAGGATAAACGCCTCTCGACGTCCACTCTTCATCTTTGGCGGTGGTGCAACACAGGGTGTGGACCGTTGGATGCCACATTTCCAGCGACTGAATGCCGCATCATTCACCACATATGCCGGGCGCGGGATCATTCCCGATGACAGCCCGCTGCACTTTGGCGCCACGCTTGCCCGTGCCGGCAGTGCTGCCGTCATCGCCTCTGCCGATCTGGTTGTCGCCGTCGGTACGCGACTGAGCGAAGTTGACTTGTGGCGAGATCATCTGGGCCATA
>Ga0316208_1002283_pt1 | contig 15882 bp, 12 predicted proteins | sample 3monopyrite_MG_FD_204944 | JGI IMG/M metagenome (GOLD analysis project Ga0316208, IMG submission 204944) | Microbial mat bacterial communities from mineral coupon in-situ incubated in ocean water Damariscotta River, Maine, United States -... | ecosystem: Environmental > Aquatic > Marine >...
GTTCCGTTACGTTTCCCATTCCCATCATTACGGGAAGATCGGGCCACATCTGGCGAGTCTGTGCATACCGCTGAAGAGATTGGAAAAAGCCGAAGCCGATCGGTTCCAGAATCGGATCGAGTCGAATTTTCTTTCCTTTTTCTAAAAGTGTTTCGATCACCGGTTGCATCGTGGAAAGGTTGGAAAAATCGTCGGGAATAACGACCAGTTCCGCATTGAGATTTGCAGCCCAGGCAAGATTGCTTGAATTGCAACTGAGTACAAGCTCTGCCCCCTCTTCAACCGCGGCTTCAACTTCCAGCCGATTAAAACTATCAATCGAAACGCGAAACCCTTCTTTAATAAGCAGTCGAATATGCTCGCGGACGGTTTTAGATGATTCGCCGGGCAGGCAACCGTAATCGATTAAATTCGCTCCCGCTTCGCGGTACTGTGTGGCGATGCGAAGTAATTCCTGCTCCGAAAGCATCGGAGCGTGATTGATTTCCGCTAATATTTCGATGTCGTAAGCTGTCAAATCAATCGGTTCAACAGAATCACTTCCCCAAAATTGAGGAAGCCGCCGCAGGTCTTTCGGACCAAGCTGGAAGGGGACACCGAATTTCTTTTCCAGTTTTGCAATCTCCCCCTGACACCAACCGGGAAGAATAACACGCGACACCCCGGCTGGAACACTCAACTTGCGAGCAACCCAGTCAACGTGCATCAACGCAGCAACACTAATTCCAAGTACAGTAATTTCCGCCCGGAACCCTTCTTTTTGAGAGAGGGAGTCCACCACCGTGCGCAGCGCAGGCTCTGCCAACCGCCCGGTCACAAAAAGAACATGTTCAGCATCATCGTTCATAAAACACATTAAAACAGAGACAGAATAGAGTCACCAGGAAGCGGTAGGGTCCGATATGGCGGACCCTGTTTTTCGCCCAGCGTACACTTTGAATCTCATCTTTTCAGGTCTCACCTTGACTCAATCCGGGAAAGTATCATACAAACCGTGTTACACGTTGGAAAAGTCATGTAAAAAAGACAAATGGAAACAGCAAGGATGCTTGTAATGAATTCAGACCGATTATTCATTTCGCGAATACCGTTCACCTATCTCCTATCACCGATTATGGTTATGGCGATGATGCTCCTGCCTGGCTGCAATAAATCGTCGAGTGAATTACAAACCGAATCGAAAGATGCGCCTGCAGAGGAATTGCATCAAGTAGACGGGAGTCCATTGGACGAATTTAAGCTGGATGAGCCTTCTGCAGACTCACAGCCATCAATCCTGACAATTACCCCCGCTTCCAGTTCGAGATCTTCTGGCGGACCAGAGTTTAAAACAGCCGGGATGAGCAAACCCTCAGAAGACTACAACCTTCCTGCATCGGGAACGCCGGAATGGGATATTCGTCAGATTGCATTGTTGATCGCCAAAGAAGTCCATCTTAATTCTGGCAATCAATCCCAGCAACGAATTACGTCACTGAATATTTCTACTGATGAAACGGCAAGACGTATTATTGCCCTGGCTTCTCATGCCATTTCAGAAACACATCAGCGTCCTGAAAAAGAGTTGATTTTCAATGCGGCGATTCAATCGCTGATGGATGCCCGCTTGAAACTCGCGATTGCTGGTGAGAAAGAATCTCTGGATGCTATTTATGAAGATGCAGCCACCATTGCCAAGGAACGTCCCGGATCTTCTGCATCGATCATCACAGCAGGAACCGTCGTGCGACTGGCTGCAGAAATGGCTCGCAATGGCGAAAGTAATTCGCCCTGGGTCGGTGAATATGTGCGGCAGGTCAAGCTGTTTGCCACGAATTTCCCTCAAGAGGAAGCACGTGCGATTGTGCAACTGACCTCTGCAGGCGAATTTTGTGAACAGCAGCAGCTAATACTTCCTGCAATTGAATGCTATACGATGATCCAACAGCAGTTTCCTAAATCTCCTTTCCGGAAAAAAGCAGATGCGGCATTACAGCGTCTCGGGTTAATTGGTAAATCGATCAGCCTGGAAGCCCCAACAGTTAGCGGCTCGATGCTTCGCCTTTCGGATAAAAAAGGAAAGCCATGCGTGCTTGTTTTCTGGTCAGTCAGGTCAGCAGCCTTTCAAAGCGATATCGTCCTGTTGAATCAACTGGTCGCAGAGGCAGGGATTCAGCTGATTGGAGTTAACATGGATACTGACGCAGCAGCCGTCAAGCAATTTATTGAAGCCAACCAACTTGCCGGGGAACACCTCTTTTATCCAGATGCGTCACTCCAGGGGGCTTCCCAACCGCTGGCTCGCCAATTTGGAATAAACGTCGTGCCAACCTATTGGTACATCGATGCACAGGGAAGAGTTCGAGCAACGAATGTCTCCCGCGAACAGCTGAATTCATTAATTAAAAAATAAGGTAACTATTCAGCGATGTTGTAGGGTCCGCTGTCGCGGACCACCGCATGAAACAGGGGAATCCACTTCCCATCGTGGTCCGCAATAGCGGACCCTACATTGCTGAGGTCGCTCTGTTTTTATAGCACTATCGTTATCGGTTCATTTGTTAACTGCATTTCAATGGAACGCAGTCTGCTTTTCTGTTTATAATTGTACCTACGCGCGATGAATGGGAGGAACCAACTCCCAACGTGATCCGCAAGAGCGGACCCTACGGCTGAATACTTAATCTGAGTCTTGAGTACCCCGTATTACTAACGATAAGAGTTTGTGAACGGTGTGCAAATTCTTCTGAACAGGCTAAAAAAAGTCATTCTGGTTACGACGGTCAGAACAGACCAGCCGTGCTGGGAAATAAAAAAATTGGGATTACCATGATGAATCGAATTTTGTTTCTAACGCTGGTTATTTTTTGTGGGATTCTGGTTCCTTCGTTCATTTTTGCTGCTGAGGATCGCGGGGCGGCTCAGCCGAATGTTGTCATTATATTTACTGATGATTTAGGTTACGCCGATGTCGGCTGCTTCGGAGCGGAAGGATATAAGACGCCTCATATCGATAAAATGGCAAAGCAAGGTCGCCGGTTTACTTCGTTTTATGTTTCGCAGGCGGTTTGCAGTGCCTCGCGAGCTTCGTTGTTGACCGGATGCTATAACACTCGCATCGGAATTTTGGGGGCGTTGTCTCATCGTTCCAAGCATGGCATCAACAAGAATGAAATGACGATTGCAGAATTAGTCAAGCAAAAGGGATACGCGACCGCGATCTACGGAAAATGGCATCTGGGGCATTATCAGAAATTTCTTCCGCTGCAACACGGCTTCGATGATTATTTTGGGCTGCCTTATTCCAACGATATGTGGCCTTACCACCCGGCTTACATCAATGCGTCTCCCGAAATAAAAAAGAAGCGGGGCTTCCCGGACCTGCCGCTTATTTCAGGAAACAAAGCAGCGATTCCCGCGGTTACGCCGGAAGATCAAACACATTTAACAACGTGGTACACCGAACACGCGGTTGAATTTATCAATCGCAATAAAGAGAAACCGTTCCTGCTTTATCTGGCTCATTCGATGCCTCATGTTCCGTTGTATGTTTCAAGTAAATTCAAAAATGATGCCAAACGCGGGTTGTTTGGGGATGTCATCGAAGAGGTCGACTGGTCTGTCGGGCAGGTTCTGGAGGCGATCAAAAAGAATGGGCTGGATAAAAACACGCTCGTTATTTTCACTTCCGATAACGGCCCCTGGCTTTCGTATGGAAATCATGCTGGTTCAGCCGGTCCGTTTCGTGAAGGAAAGGGGACAACCTGGGAAGGGGGAGTGCGCGAGCCTTGTGTGATGCGCTGGCCCGGCAAGATCCCAGCAGGAACAACTTGCGACGAACTAGCTGCAACAATTGATATTTTCCCAACAATTGCAGCACTCACAGGAGCAGCTTTACCGAGGCATACCATCGATGGCAAAGATATCCGCCCGTTGATCTTCGGCAGAAAAAACGCAAAAACGCCTCACGATGTCTACTACTATTACTACGGCAAACAATTACAGGCAATTCGCAGCGGCGAGTGGAAAATGCACTTCCCGCACCCGTACCGCAGCTTAACAGGCGAGCCGGGAAAAGATGGCACACCAGCCGGGTACACACAGCAGAAAGTGAAATCACTTGAATTGTACAATCTAAAAACCGACTGCGGCGAAACCACAAACGTGATTGCAAAACATCCCGAGATTGTCGCAAAACTAAAGAAACTCGCTGAACAGGCACGCAACGAATTGGGCGATTCTTCAACCAGACAAAAGGGAAACGGAACCCGCGAGCCGGGGCATATTTAACCGGGCAGCGACATTTGCTTCAGCGACGTAGGGTACGCTGTGCGTACCACGACTAAATAGTAACGAGTGCTATAATGGCTATTTCATATTACTTGTGAATCACAATTGGTGTACATAGCACACCCTACCTCGCTTCCCAGCAATTAAAGCTCAAGAACTGACTTCAAACCATCATCAACCAGTTGCATGATTTGATCGGAAAGCGTGCCGAGAGTGAGGATGACAAATTTCTGATCGAGAGTCAGCAGATTTTCGCACTGCACTATGGAGTCCATCCGCAGACCACTCTGCTTTCCTTCGACGACATCGATCTCGATGAGAACCTGTGTTGAAGAACCAATGTTTCTTCGTTGACTGCTCGTAATCAGTGCAATAATCGTGTCGTCGAGTTGCCGATTCAATCGATCTGCCTGAACAACAAGCGAGGGCCGAACCTTCACTTCCCGTTCGATCAGAAAAGGGCCAGTCAACAAGAACAATTTCTCCTCTGTTCATTGCTGATTCCTTGGGTCAAGTTCATCATAAACATCCATCTCTGGGGCATTCCAGTCAGCACGCTCTTCCGCCTGCTGTAAGGCCAGCAGTTGTTCCTCTTCAGTCAATGGTTCATCCGTGTAGAAAACCTTGCGACTTTTTTCATAAACATCCGCACGAACAACGATAATTTTGATACCATCTTCGGTGGCACAAATAGTCTCCCCATTAGTGATGGCCTGCTTTTCAGATTCAGTCAGTTTCATAGCGTTTCCTCCTGATACCAACTGTAGCAAAACATGCAGAGAAGTCAAAATTGACAACCACATCAACAGACAGAAAGTAAGGCCTGCTGTGCACACTCATCTAATCGTTTGGGTTTAATTTCCCGATCATGCTTCGTAACGAATTATACTTCATGAGAAATGAGACAAGGCTAAATATCATTGCGGTCTGCACAGCAGACCCTACCCAATTAGTTGCTGTTGCGGGTCAATATTTCCAGTGGGAGTATTTGGTTCATACTGCCTGATTGAAAGCCGGTCAGGTCGAGTGTGATATATTTGAATCCGAATTCTTTGAAGGATTTAACGATTTGTTCGCGAGTCTCTTCTTCAATTAATTTTGATACTTCGCTGAGGGGGATTTCAATGCGAGCTAAATCGTGATGTTCGTGACGGACTCGCAATTCTTTCATGCCGAGTTGCTGTTTCAGAAAGTTCTCTGCACGATCCACGCGGTTCACTCGCTCTGTTGTCACTTCTAAACCATACGCAATTCTGCTGGAAAGACAGGGAGAAGCGGGCTTGTTCCAGATCGGCAATTTCCAATATTTTGCCAGTTCACGAATTTCCTCTTTTGAAATCTTTGCTTCAACAAACGGACTTCGTATCAGGTGCTGTTCAGCAGCTTGATGACCGGGGCGGTAGTCGCTTAAATCGTCGGTATTGGCTCCATTGATGATCAGATCGTACTGCAACACAGACTGATTATTTTTGATGAATTTATAAAGAGTATCCTTGCAGAAATAACAGCGGTTTCCCTGATTCGCCTGATAATCCGAATTAGAAAACTCATCGGTTTGCAGCACAATCAGCGGGATGTCGATTAATTTGGCAAGTTGCGTTGCTTCTTCGATGGTTCCCGCAGGCAATGAAGGACTTTCTGCAATGACTGCAACCGCGTTATCGCCGCAGGCTGTTCGTGCCGCCTTTGCCAGTACGGTACTGTCTACTCCCGCAGAAAAAGCGACGGCAACACGCCCCGCCTGCACCAGGATATCCAATAGACGATCGCATTTCTTTTCCAACAGATGCGGCAACGTTTCATTCATAATCGTTTTGGGTCAATAAGAAAAGGGAGCGGATTTCAAGAAAGTTTCTCAGGCACCTTACCATGACTGCTTATGAAATACAAAACGGTATCACAAGGATGCTTACTATTGAGCAAGCAATGCTTAGCACGGCTATGATCGTAAAATTCGAAACGAGAAACCTTGTTTAATTTAATTCAGATTTGCCAATACTTCTTCAGCAATTTGAATGGTCTGGTTGATATCATCTTCTGTATGCGCGGCTGAAACGAACATTGATTCATACTGGCTACAGGGCAGGTAGATGCCTTTATCCAGCATGCCGTGGAAGTATTTTGCAAATCGATTTGTATCGTTTTTACTTGAAACAGAAAAGTCTCTCACCGGATGTTCGTTAAAGAACAATGTCATCATGCTGCCGATTTGTGCCATCTGGTGCGGCAGTCCTGCTTTGGTTGCCGCTGCACTCAAACCGGTTGCCAGTTTCTCGCTGAGCTGTTCGAGTTTTGGGTACGGGTTTTCATCGCGAAGAACTTTCAGTGTGGCCAAACCGCTTGCCATCGCAACCGGGTTTCCGGAAAGTGTTCCCGCCTGATAAACCGGTCCTGCCGGAGAGACGACATTCATAATGTCCTCCCGCCCGCCATACGCACCGACAGGCATTCCGCCACCGATTATTTTACCGAGCGTTGTCATATCCGGCGTCACATTCAATCGCTGTTGAGCCCCGCCGTAGGCAACGCGAAACCCGGTCATCACTTCATCAAATATCAAAACGGAATCATGCTTGCTGCATAGTTTTCGAGTTTCCAGCAAAAAAGCATTCTCAGGAATGACCGTCCCCATGTTACCAACAACTGGTTCAAGGATGATACACGCAATTTCAGAACCACGTTCTTCAAAGGTCTGTTGAAGTTGCTCGAGGTTATTGTATTCCAGAACGATTGTATCTTTGGTGCAACCTTGCGGAATTCCCGGGCTGGAAGGAACGCCGAGCGTGAGCGCACCACTTCCCGCCTGCACAAGAAGCGAATCGACATGCCCATGGTAACAGCCTGCGAATTTGATAACGACATCCCGCCCGGTATAACCGCGGGCGACACGAATGGCAGACATGGTTGCTTCGGTGCCGGAGTTCACCATGCGAACTTTTTCAAGCGAAGCAACCGCCTTGCAAAGAAGCTCTGCCATTTCGGTTTCCATTTCGGTCGGGGCGCCGAAACTGGTTCCCTTTTTCAACGCCTGTTCGATCGCGCCAATCACTGCCGGGTGACGATGCCCCAGAATATGTGGCCCCCACGAACCGATGTAATCGATGTACTCGTTCCCGTCGATATCGTAAAGTCGGGCTCCTTCGCCACGATCAATAACAACCGGCTCGCCGCCGACACCTCCAAAAGCGCGGGCGGGCGAGTTCACTCCTCCCGGAATAAACCGGCGGGCTTTTTCGATTTGTGCGTGGCTGTTCGTTCTTTGCATCAAAATATCTTTCGCAAACAAATATTGTTCTGTGGAGAGTCTGTCATATCATTTCGTGCAAAAATATCAACTCCCGCTGAGCATTCCGGCTAAAGAAACGTTACAGTAACATTCAGATATGTTCCAAACATTATAGTTGAGCTGGTATATTACGCAGTCAGTTCGTTTTTCAGACAAATCTAAAAAGCAGGTGAAGAATGAAATCGCTTAATCGTCGAAAACTGTTCCAAACATTAGCTGCTACTATTTCTGCAACAGCTTTGGGGCGGTCTTTGTTTGCTGATGAAGCCCCGGCAACCTCCAAACCGCGACGCAAGCCGCAGTTCGCTGTTTCTTCCTATTCATTTTGGCAATTCAGAAATGAAAATTTAAGACCCCTGGAAACCTGTATCGATCTGGCTGCAGAATGGGGGTTCGATGGATTCGAAATTCTGGAACGCCAGATGACCGGTACCGATAACGCAACATTACAGAAAATCAAACAACGTGCTTTTGTGAACGGGCTCGATCTGTGTGGGTTCTCGACACATCAGGGTTGGGTGAATCCGAATGCTGAGATTCGTAAACGAAATACCGAAAAGACGATTCGCTCTATTGAACTGGCTTACAAACTTGGTATTCCGACCATGCGAGTTAACACGGGTACCTGGGGGACGAGTAAAAACTTCGATGATCTGATGGCTCATCGCGGCATCGAATCTCCAGTGAAGGGATACACCGAAGAAGATGCCTTCGCCTGGGTTATCGAAGGACTCAGCGATTCCCTGCCAACAGCGGAAAAGTGTGGCGTCACGTTGGGACTGGAAAATCACTGGGGACTGGGACGGACTCCTGAAGGAGTCATGAGAATTGTCAATGCGATCAAATCGCCCTGGCTGAAAACGACACTCGACACCGGCAACTTTCTGGAAGATCCGTATGATCGTCTTGAAATCATGGCGGATGATGCGGTGCTCGTGCAGGCCAAAACTTACTACGGCGGCGGCTTGTGGTACACGCTCGATCTCGATTACCCTCGCATCGCCCAACTACTGCGTAAGCACGACTATCGCGGCTATGTTTCGCTCGAATTCGAAGGGAAAGAAAACCCGAGAACGGCGATCCCCAAAAGTCTGGCCATGTTGAAAAAATCCTTCGCCTGAAAACATCCTGTCAGTTTTGTGCAGTATTTCATAGATAATGATACCAACTGCTAAAAGCGGATGGGCTACCCTGTTTTATTAATTTGACACAAAAACTTGACTCAAAAAATATAACTTGGCCCCTGTCAGGCATCTAACCCGGCGGAGCCGGAACCAAAGTAGGTTAGGCTTTCCAGCCTGACAAATTCGATTTCCATGAAGCTCACCTTTTGATTTACCAGCGAACAGACCTTATTTTCTCGAAAAGTTTGTGTGTAATGATGTCAGGCTGGAAAGCCTAACCTACGATTCATCAAAATACCCTGCCACTTTTACGCAGCATTTCATTGATGAGATACCAATCCTTCGAGAGAAAGGCGTGAGTTGATGGAGCGTTAATCAACTCAAAACTGCACCGTCAATTGTTTACTGGCATTTTGCATGATACACTTCTATTTGATTTGACTCCCAATGCTGCTTCGTTGGAAATTATTGGTTCATAAAACGAATCTCTAAATGGATACATGAACATGAAGAAAATAAACTCTTTTCAATTGATCGCTGTGATCGCAACATTGATGTTTGCTTTTGAAGTAAATTCAGTGAATGCTCAGCAATCTGCCCCGGCAAAAATTGCGGGGCTTTCTGGCGGGTTGATCGTGCAACTTGGGGCCAGTTCGTCGCAAGAAGCGGCAAAGCTGAGCCTGACCGGGCGGTATTTAATTCACCTGCTTGATACTGATGCCAAGACGATTGAAACAGCCAGATCGAATCTACGAAAAAATGGCCACTACGGCTTGGCATGGGCAGAGCAGACAAAAGATTCAACTCGGCTGCCCTATGCGGAAAACATTGTCAATTTAATTGTCGTGCAAGACTACACCGTTCCCGTTAGAGAGTTGCAACGAGTATTGGTCCCCGGTGGAAGTATTGTCGTTTTGAATACAAAGTTGCTCTCAAAACAGACACTTCAGGCGGGTGGTTTTACAGGGTTCTCAACGGCTGGTTCTGCATTGAGTGCCGATAAGCCGTGGCCCAAAGAAATGGATGGCTGGTCTCATCCCCGGCACGCGGCTGATGGGAACGCGGTTTCAAAAGATACCTTAGTGGGACCGCCTCAGCGTGTTCGCTGGATCGCCGCTGCCACTTCCGAAGTGGAAGGAATGGTGACCGCAGGCGGGCGGAACTTCTACGGTGGCATCTTGGCCAGAGACAGCTTCAACGGGTTAAGACTTTGGGATCGAAACCTTAACAAAGACGAGTTGAACCCGAAAGACTTCAAGCTCTCTGGGCTTTCTCGCAGTAAAGCACGACCCATTGCTTCTAAAAAACTTGTTTTTGCGGTGATGAAAAGCCGACCGGTCGCTTTGGATGCTGCCACGGGGGAAGTCGTTGTTGAATTGGGGGAGATGAAAAATCCGTCGAATCTGCTTTACGATGGGCAACGCGTGATCGCTACCGATAACGAAACGGTGCGCGCTTTCGATGTTAACTCTGGAAAACAACTTTGGAATGTAGCTGCGGCTGATGCAAGATATCTTGTCGCAGATGGCAAGTTGGCCGCCTACATTCAGGGAAGAACCCGGCGAGGCGATAAACCGCAAGTTGTTGTTCTGGATGCGGCTTCAGGAACAGTCAAATGGGAGCGGGAAGATTACGGCTGGCTGACAAAAACAAAGCGGTTAGTTTTGGGACTGGGGCAGTTGGTTTTTGAAGTTTCTTCTTTGAATGATCACGATGCCGACAATGGCATTCATGTTGTCGCTGCTGCAACGGGTAAACATCGCTGGTCGAAAAATTATCCGCCAGGAATGAATCATATGAGACAGGCCCGTGCGATGTTTATCGGCAATGATCTCTGGATTTTGCATGGCGGGAAAATCAATACCAGCGACAAAAAGAAACTGAAACGGCAACCGGTACAGGTTTCTGCGTTAGACCCTCAAACGGGCGAAACACGCAAAACACTTCCTGCGGGGCTCACCCACTGTTTCCCACCGGTCGCAACAACAAACTTCATGTTTGCTGGCGAATTGGATATGACCAATCTGCAATCGGGCGAGGTCATTGCAAACCGAATCACCAAAGCGAATTGTTCACGCGAAAACGGCTGGATTCCTGCCAACGGTTTGGTTTACACCACGCCTAAGCATTGTACCTGCTGGCCAATGCTGCGTGGTTTCGTCGCGATGGCACCTGCTCTCGATAAAAAATCGCCTGCCAATTTACCTGTTGATCAAATCAAGTTTATTTTGGAAAAGGGACCGGCTCAAATTGATTCGAATGCGAAAAATCCTCAACCATCCGATTGGCCTCTTTATCGCCATGACCGTTGGCGAAGCAGTAGCGCCATCACCGCTGGTCCCGAACAACTGAAAAAACGTTGGAGCATTACGCTGGAGCAACTCGATAATCCCAGCAATCAAACATCCGGTCCAATTCTGGATGATTGGAAAGAAGATCCGATCATCAAGGGGCCACTCAGTGCGCCGACCATTGCCAATGGTGTTGCTTATGTGACTCGACCCAACGCACACGAACTGATCGCGTTGGATGCCAATTCGGGTGAGGTCCGCTGGCGATTTACAGCCAACGGTCGGCTCGATACGCCGCCCGCGATCCATCGTGGATTGTGCCTGTTCGGTTCTGCAACCGGTTGGGTGTATGCGTTACGAGCCGATACTGGCGAAATGGTCTGGCGATTGCGAGCCGCTCCAACGAACCAACGCATTGTCGCTTACGGTCAGGTAGAATCTCCCTGGCCGGTTCCGGGTGCGGTTTTAGTGATGGATGATATCGCTTACTTTGCAGCCGGAAGGCAACCGCTGGCTGATGGCGGGATTCTTGTCTTTGCGGTCAACCCATTAACAGGCAACCGTCATTGGGTGAAGCGAATTACAACGCTGCCACAAAAACATTTCTATGAAAATTCAGGACTCGAATTCGATCCGTTCGATTTGCTTCACGCCGAAGATGGCGGGATCGCGATGTCTCGTTGGATTATTTCGCGTGATGGGAAAAAAGTTGATGTCGATAAATGGAATGCGTTTGCAAAACTGAATACCGGAGCAGGCGAAGTCTGGATCCCCCGAGGCTCGTGGACTTACGGAGCCAGGCATCAACATCGCTTCCCTGGAGAAGCACCCCGCCGACCGTTGATCGCGTTTCGTGACGACAACATCTACAGTTCGCTTAACGGCAGCACCGATGTTTTTCGACGTGATTTCGATCTCGACAAAGGAGAAAAATTCGACAGCAAATGGATTACCGGCTGGCAAGCTGCCGGAGAAGCGAGAAAAAACGGGACGCCTTACCGAACATACCGCATTGCAGAAGGAGCCAAATGGTCGAAAGATCCCTTTGCAGATCCCGGCAAAAAAAAGAAAGAGTTAAAGCGAGGGGTACAGCGCCATAACAAAATTTATGCAATGGCGCTCGCGAAAGACAAACTGTACGTCGTGCATCAGGATGGTCGCATGAAAGTTCTTTCCACTACCGATGGATACATCATCAGCGAAACCCAAGTCCCCCCACCATCTTGGGATGGCCTCGCGATTGCAGAAGGCCACGTGTACTTGACGACGCAAGATGGCAAAGTCGTTTCGCTGGGCAAATAGTCTTTTATTACAAAAGATGTAACTATTCAGTAATGGTGGGATAGTATCATTACCAATGAAATGCTGCGCAAAACTGGCAGGATATTATTACCACGAAAAAGAAAGAGGTGAACCACGCAGACACAGAGAACACCGAGGCAAAACAAAATGAAGGCTCTCATTTTAGAAAAAAGAGTTTCACGCAAAGACACGGCGACGCAAAGAAAAGAAGAAAAATCTTTAGGCAGATTAAATAAGAAGTATGAACTCCAATTTATTGCAGACGATGCGGGGAATTCTTTGCATCGCCGCGTCTTTGCGAGAGTTTTTTTCTCCGTGAACCCTGGGTCTCTGTGGTTATTTTTATTTTTTTGTTTGGTTCCGGTTTATCCGGGTTAGGATCGCTCGAACAATTACTGTCGCGTTTTATGAACTCAACAGTAAGCAGAATCAGCCGCATGGCCTTAGCCACGGTTCTTACGTGTTCTTTGTGCTGGATCATCTCTCGTTTACCGATGAGCGGCGGCTAACGCCTTGCCGCTAATAAAATTGAGAAAATGAGATCGTACAGTTATTTTCGAATGATCCTTATATCTGTGGATTATTTGATCGACGAACAAATCGGGATTTCACACTTTGCCCATTGCCCGAAATTTTCTTCGATTTCCACACAAAGCGATTCCAGGTGATGTTTTACACCATCGAGCATCTGTTTCTGCAAACGATTCGCCATCCAGAAAGCGATTTCTTCAGCCGTGGTGTTGATGACCGGGAGCAGAATGCAGTCTTCAGCAGGAAAAATCCAGCGTCTGTTTTCAAAACGAACTTCGACTTCGTTTGCCGTGGGCGTGACTTGAATCGCTTGATGCAATGTGGGAAGTAACATACGGTGATCCAACTCGTTAACAATTATTTGCGTTGCGTCTCGTAGCGCAATAAAATCGTAAACGTAACGATTCTCATCCAACGGCCCGGCTACTTCCACCGCAACCCGCCAGTTATGACCATGCAACCGCTCGCAGATATTCCCATTAAAAGTAATAAAATGAGCCGCACTGAAGACAAGATGATCCTTCGTAACACGAACGCGGTAAGATGCTTTGTTGGTCATGATGCGATTATTCTATTTGTTGAGATGGAAGTAGTCTTCCAGCAGCTTTTGAGTTGGAGAATGCTGAGGATCATATTCAAATACACTTTTCAACCATGCCAGACCCTGATACTCTGAAACATACTCCAGCTCCAGCTTTCCTATTTCATAACGTGCTTCAACATCGGCTGGATTTTTCTTTATTCGGGTGATGAGTGGCTCGCATTTTGCTAACGCATTTTGTGTTTTCAAAAACAAGTCTGATTCTTTTTGGGCATCTTCTTTTCTGCCGACTTTTTTTAATGCTAAAGAGTATTTATATCTTGTTCGAAAATCAAATCGATTTGCCTGTAATGCTTTTTCATACCACTTAACAGCCTGCTCATCATTCCCCGATGCTGATTCCCCAGAGGGTGAACTGGACTGACTACATCCGTTCAATAAGTCTACAAAAGCCAGAAGGAAAAAAACGGTATATTTTCATTAGGAAACCAAATTCATAAATCAAAAATACTTGTGAAGTAAGATGAAGGATTAAGAATCTCTATTGATTGGGGATAATTTTCTTCTCCAGTTCAATCGCAATCAGCTTCTGTTCATTTCTCAGAATCAGTTTCCCTTGTGCAATAATTGGAATAGTCCGGCAAGGCCATTCAAGTAGAGGCGATTCGATTCGGTAAACAAATTGGGGTTCTTGAGTATCTGCTTTCCAGATCGCTAAGTTTCCCTTTTCGCCCAGCAGAATCAATTCATGGTGAAATAACAAAACAGTTGGACGTGAAAGAAGCAATAGTTTTTTCCAGAGGGTTTTGCCATCTTTCAGTGAGAGGCAAACCAGTTCCGTTTTGCCTTGCTTATTTTCCCGGGCAATGAATAAGGAGTGATCCAGAATGACGAGATTGGATTGATAGCGAGAATGTTTGCCTTCGCTTCTCCAAACTTCCTTTGGACTACCTTTGGGCTGCACCTGTAAACAGACTAAATCAACTTCTTTCCCTGCTGCAAGCATGATTCGATTCCCTGCAACAACCGCATCGGCTGCGTTGAGAAAATCAGGCTGTTCGCTCGCCACGAAATGATATTTCCAGTTTGGCTCACCGGTTTTCGGATCAAGGCTCCAGAAATAATTTTCTGTTTCCAGCAGTAGTTGCACTTGATCGTAAAACATGGCAATTCGAGGCGATGAAAAACTACGTTTGTCATCCAGTTGATGCCAAAGAGTTGCCCCCGTGTTACCGTTGATTGCGATAATCGAACTTTCGTTTATCGTTCCGCCAAGATGAACAATCACTGCTTCTTCATGCAGAAGTAAATCCCCAGCAGGGGGGGATCCATTCGATTTCGGTTCGTAATCAAGTTTCAGATCGCGTAACTGTTCGATCTCGCCATTCTCTCGCGACAAGCAATAAAGTTTTGCTTCTGTCCCCAATGCGTAAATAGAATTTGCATCAATAACTGGAGTAGAATAAGGGCCGCTGCTGAAAGAAGTGGAGCACTTAAACTGTGTGGGAGAACCAAACTGCCAGATTAATTTTCCGTTTTGCAAGTCACGGCAATCAATCAATTCTTCATCAGCTTGACGATGAAAAAGATAGATTCGATCATCCCATACAACAGGCGAACTGTATCCGATTCCGATTTTCTGGGACCAGATTGGCTCAAATGATATCTTGCTCCATTCGATGGGAGAGCGTTTGGATAAATTAGTTTTCTTTTTGTGACTTCTTAGTGAGGCAATGTCTGGAGAGGCTGATTCCGTTTCTGAAGATGAATTATTTTGCGATGGTGAAGCTCTGTCACACCCCGATAGGATCATCAAAAGAACAATAAAGCAGGTACGCCATCTCCCAGATGCGATTTTCCTTGAATCGCAATTAACTATTCGAAAGTGATAAAAAAGACTGAACATTAAGGAAAACTCACGGTCAAAATCAAAAAAAGCGAACCTGCAGGGCATTTCAGGCTCAAAAGAGGCTGTAGAATACTCGCAAAGGGCTTGACGACTCAATCCCTGAACGTAGAATGAACAAAGATGATGTTACGGTCGGCTTATGTCGATCTAACTGGTGCAGAGTATGGAACTTGCGAATTGATGGCGGTTCTGTATAGGTGCAATTTTAACCGGGGGCGACTGGATTCGACTGGTTCTCCGTAGGTTGAGGTGGCGTGTCGTGGTTGATCAGTAGGCCACGTAAAAAACTGATCACAAATTTTACTTGCCGAAAAGCAGTATGCAATGGTAGCGTAATTTAGCTACTCGGGTTAAGGAATCCCCGTCTGAGGAGTCCGAAAACCCGTCAAAAAATCGGACTGGTATCAGGTCAATGGTAACTACACTTGATACGAGACACTGTCGTTTCCTGGCTTTCGAGGGCTTTGTTTATTGTGCCTGAGAAAGTGAGACACAATCAATAATCTACACACGTAGAGGCCGAGACTGAGGGTTCACAGGACGGGGGTTCGATTCCCCCCGCCTCCAATCCTGACTATTGCTGTCAGACGACGAATTATTGTGATAACCCCTGTCGTTGACAGGGGTTT
>Ga0316208_1002284_pt1 | contig 15879 bp, 15 predicted proteins | sample 3monopyrite_MG_FD_204944 | JGI IMG/M metagenome (GOLD analysis project Ga0316208, IMG submission 204944) | Microbial mat bacterial communities from mineral coupon in-situ incubated in ocean water Damariscotta River, Maine, United States -... | ecosystem: Environmental > Aquatic > Marine >...
AGAAAGTTATGAATTTAAAAATTACTGTTTATCAATTAGTTACAATCAAGTCTTTGTTCCCTGCCTGCCGGCAGGCAGGTTGGTTCTAACAGCGAAGCGGTCTTGATTCTTTAATCGGACACTACTAAATCTGAATACTATATACTGAATACTGATATATGAAGTTTCCTAAACCACATACTTTAAAGCAAATAGCACACTTAATAGATTGTAAGTTTGTTGGCGATGCTAATTTTCAGGTTTTAGGTATGAACGAAATTCACGTTGTAGAACCTGGAGATATTGTTTTTGTTGATCATCCTAAATACTATGGGAAAGCTTTAGATTCAGATGCTACCATTGTTCTTATAAATAAAGAGGTAGAATGTCCTGAAGGTAAAGCGTTACTTATTAGTGAAGATCCTTTTAGAGATTTTAATAAACTGACTGATTATTTTAAACCATTTCAAGGTTCAAATACTTCAATTTCTCTTTCAGCAAAAGTTGGAAAAAATACTGTGATTCAACCCAATTGTTTTATTGGACATAATGTGATTATTGGTGATCATTGTACAATTCATTCCAATGTAAGCATTTATGATGACGCTATAATTGGAAATCATGTTACTATTCATTCAGGAACCGTTTTAGGAGCCAACGCATTTTATTACAAAAATAGACCAGAAGGCTATGATAGGTTGAAATCTGGCGGACGCGTTGTCATTGAAAACCATGTTGATATTGGTGCAGGATGTACTATTGATAGAGGTGTTACAGGAGACACCATTATAGGTGAAGGTTCAAAATTAGATAATCTTATTCAAGTTGGTCATGATACCGTTATTGGAAAAAAATGTTTGATTGCTTCACAAGTTGGAATAGCCGGTTGCGTTATTATTGAAGACGAAGTAACTTTATGGGGGCAAGTTGGAACAACTAGCGGCATAACCATTGGCAAAAAAGCTGTTGTCCAAGGACAGTCTGGAGTTACAAAATCTATTGAAGGTGGTAAAACATATTGGGGAACCCCTATACAAGAAGTACGCGCTAAATTAAAAGAAATGGCATCTATTAAGCAGATTCCAAATATTTTAAAGCAATTGAAAAATTAAGAGCATTTAAGATAAATAAGTGCGTTCAAAAAATTACATTTGTACAACAATATTCAAATAAGAAAATATGAGTGTTTTAGTTAATAAAGATTCAAAAATAATAGTTCAAGGGTTTACAGGTAGTGAAGGCACATTTCATGCTACTCAAATGATTGAATATGGAACCAATGTAGTTGGAGGGGTAACTCCAGGAAAAGGTGGTCAAACTCATTTAGACAAACCCGTTTTTAATACTGTTTTAGAGGCTGTAGAAAAAGTAGGAGCAGATACCACTATTATTTTCGTACCGCCAGCATTTGCTGCAGATGCCATTATGGAAGCTGCTGATGCCGGTATAAAAGTAATTATTACTATCACTGAAGGTATTCCTGTTGCCGATATGATTACGGCATCAAGCTATATAAAAAATAAAGACTGTAGATTAATTGGTCCTAATTGCCCAGGAGTTATTACTCCGGGTGAAGCAAAAGTTGGTATTATGCCAGGGTTTGTATTCAAAAAAGGTAAAGTAGGTATTGTTTCTAAATCTGGAACATTAACTTATGAAGCTGCAGATCAAGTTGTAAAACAAGGCTTAGGTATTACTACTGCTATTGGTATTGGTGGTGATCCTATTATTGGAACAACTACAAAGGAAGCAGTTGAATTACTAATTAATGATCCTGAAACGGAAGCTGTGGTAATGATTGGTGAAATTGGAGGTCAGTTAGAAGCTGATGCTGCACATTGGTATAAAGCAAGTGGAAGTAAAAAGCCTGTTGTTGGATTTATAGCTGGTGAAACTGCTCCTGCGGGGCGAACCATGGGACACGCTGGGGCTATAGTTGGTGGTAGTGATGATACTGCTCAAGCAAAAAAGAAAATTATGAGGGCTTGTGGAATTCATGTCGTAGATTCACCTGCAGAAATTGGAAAAAAGATAGCTGAAGTTTTGGCGTAAATATAGACTGATACCTTCTTTTTGTTTGAAATTATTGTAATTTCAAAACGATAAAAGGTATGATTATAGACTGTAGAAAACCTTGCAAGATTTTGTGAGGTTTTTTTATTTGAAGCCATTTGTATTTGTTATATTTGAAATCAATAGTGTCCGATTAAAATTTGTAAGATAGTCCGAACGATAGATTGGGTATAGGCTAAAAGATTTTTTTGAGATATGTCCTTACTTTTACAACAAGTAAAAAATCAAAAGCTTTCTGAAATGACAAATCTTTTGTAAATTGATTATCAATGAGTTAAAATCAAGTCTTGATTCTATATTCTATCAGCGCAGCGGTCTTGATTCTTTTATCGGACAATAATGATTTGAAATACTTAGATTAATAATAACTAACTGAATAAAAAATGAAACATCCATGTCTGAAAATTTAGTCGGACAGAAGAATAATTTTATGGATGTTACATCTGACCATTTAAAAACAATAAACATAAACACATGAAACTATTAGAAGGTAAAACTGCCATAATAACTGGTGCTAGTCGTGGAATTGGAAAAGGAATTGCACAAGTTTTTGCTGCACAAGGAGCAAATGTGGCATTTACATATAGCTCATCTGTTGATGCTGCAAATGAATTAGAGAAAGAACTTAATGCTTTAGGAATTAAAGCCAAAGGCTATAAAAGTAATGCGGCAAGTTTTGAAGAAGCTCAAAAACTAGCAGAGGACGTTGCTGCTGAATTTGGGAGTATAGATATTCTAGTTAATAACGCCGGAATTACTAAAGATAATTTGCTAATGCGTATATCAGAAGAAGATTTTGATACCGTTATTGAAGTGAATTTGAAGTCGGTTTTCAACATGACAAAAGCTGTTCAGCGTACTATGTTAAAACAACGAAAAGGCTCAATTATAAATATGAGTTCTGTAGTAGGCGTAAAAGGTAATGCAGGACAAACCAATTATGCTGCATCAAAAGCAGGAATTATTGGGTTTTCAAAGTCTGTAGCTTTAGAATTAGGTTCTAGAAATATAAGAAGTAACGTAGTTGCTCCTGGTTTTATTGAAACTGAAATGACTGCTAAACTTGACGAAGAAGTTGTAAAAGGATGGCGTGCTGGAATTCCTTTAAAACGTGGAGGTACTCCTGAGGATATTGCTAATGTTTGTGTATTCTTAGCTAGTGATATGAGCGCTTATATTACTGGGCAAACCATAAACGTTGACGGCGGCATGCTAACATAAACCTTTTTATCATTCCCTTGAAGAAGGGAATCTCATTTCGATAACTTAAAGTTTTTTAATGAGTTCAGAAACTCTATTATATATTATGCTTGCTGGAATTATAGCGCTAGGTTTAGCGCTTTTTCAGTATTTCACTAAAAAGCAGCGCCTATCTAAATTAAACATGCTTTTTTCTTTTTTGAGGTTTTTAAGTGTATTTGCAGTTCTACTACTTATTATCAACCCAAGTTTTGATCAAATAAAAATAGCCGTTGAAAAGCCTAATCTTGTTGTGGCTATTGATAATTCAAGCTCTATAATTCATTTAAAACAAGATAAAAGTGTGCTTGAATTTATTGAAAATATTAAAAATAATAATGCTATTAAAAACAAGTTCAATATAAATTATTACACTTTTGGAGAAAGCCTAAATGCTTCAGATTCAATTACATTTTTAGATAAACAAACCAATATTTCTAAAGCATTTACGCAATTAAATCAAATATATAAGCAAACTACATCGCCAACACTGTTGGTAACCGACGGAAACCAAACTTTTGGAAATGATTATCAGTTTTCATCGAATAGCTATAAACAACCTATTTATTCAATAATTTTAGGAGATACAATTACTTATACCGATTTAAAAATTCAACAGTTTAACGTTAATAAATATGCCTATTTAAAAAACAAGTTTCCAATTGAAGCCATTTTAGTATATAATGGAAATAGTACTATAAGTTCTAAGTTTGTAGTAAAAAATGGTAATACCACCGTATATTCAAAAGCGATTAACTTTTCAAAAAATGATAATTCTAAACTTATTAATTTCACGCTACCAGCCAATAAAGTAGGCGTTAACAATTACAAAGCTACTTTAGTTCCACTAGAAAGTGAAAAGAATAAGATAAATAATACTAAGAATTTTGCGGTTGAAGTTATTAATCAAAAAACAAAAATTGCGATTGTTAGTAATTTTTCTCATCCAGATTTAGGTGTTTTAAAGAAGAGTATTGAAAGCAATAAACAGCGATCAGTTTTTATTTTAAATTCAAAAAATATAATTAATCAAATCAATGATTTTCAATTAATTATATTATATCAACCTAATAATAAGTTTAATGATTTATATAGTATTCTCGAATCACAAAATAAGAATAGATTTGTAATTGTTGGAACAAAAACGAGTTTGGGTTTTTTAAATAGCGTATCTAACAATTATTCACATGCTATAACAAATCAAACTGAAAATTATCTTGCTGAATTAAATATCAATTATTCACCATTTGTAATAGACAATTTGGATTTTGAATCATTTCCGCCACTACTGTCAAATTATGGTGAGGTTAAGTTTAATATTCCATTTCAGTCCATTTTGAGTAAAACGGTTAATGGTGTATCAACAAACCAATCGCTTTTAGCAACGTTTGAAACTAATGGAAGAAGAGAGGCCGTATTATTTGGAGAGAATTTATGGCAATGGCGCGCACAAAGTTATTTGAATGAAAAATCATTTAATGGTTTTGATAACTTTATAGGAAAACTGATTCAATATTTAGCTTCTAATAAACAAAAAAACAGATTAAACCTGGATTACGAATCGTTTTATGATGGAAGTGGAAATATTATAATTAAAGCAGAATTTTTCGATAAAAATTATGTTTTTGATACTCGAGAAGCTTTAAATATTACTATAACGGATAAAGTTTCAAAGGCGCTAAAAACATTTCCGTTAATTTTGAAAAATAATAATTATCAAGTTGATTTAAGTAGTTTGCCACCGTCTGAATATAGCTTTGTAGTAAAAACTTCTAAAGAAAATATATCTAAATCTGGGAATTTTCAAATTTTAGAATATAATGTAGAGCAACAATTTTTGAATGCTAATGTAACAAAGTTGCAACAGTTGGCTAGCAACAGTTCAGGTTTCAGTTATTTTATTGATAATACTCAAGATTTGGTTAACAGTTTATTAACAGATAATAGATATGTTCCTATACAAAAAAGCAGTAAAAATACCATACCTTTGATCGATTGGAAATATCTACTCGCTATCATAGCTTTTAGCTTAGGTTTTGAGTGGTTTTTAAGAAAATATAACGGATTAATTTAAATTAAAATAAAGAATGGAAAAATTACCAAAAGTAGCATTACCTGTTATTATAGCCGCGATAGTGCTTATTGTATTGTTTGCAAAATCAGCAGTAACCATAGATTCTGGTGAGGCTGGAGTACTTTTTAAAACCTTTGGAGATGGTGTTGTTATTGATGAACCACCAATGAGTGAAGGATTTCATATTGTTGCACCTTGGAACAAGGTATTTGTTTACGAAGTGCGTCAGCAAGAACTTTTTGAAAAAATGAAAGTGTTATCGTCAAACGGGTTAGAAATTCAAATTGATGCTTCGGCATGGTATGAGCCTGTTTATAATGAATTAGGTAATTTGCACCAGTCTATTGGGCAAGGTTATTTACAGCGTGTTATTCAGCCTGCAATTCGTAGTGCAGCAAGGAGTGTTATTGGACGTTATACACCAGACGATTTGTATTCAACTAAACGTGACGCCATTCAGGTTGAAATCTTTCAAGAAACTAAGAAAATACTTGATAAACAATTTGTTCAATTAAATGAGGTATTAGTAAGAGATGTTACTTTACCGCCTACAATTAAAGAAGCTATTGAGCGTAAATTAAAACAAGAACAAGAATCTTTAGAATATGAGTTTAGATTAGTAACTGCTGAAAAAGAAGCTGAAAAAGTAATTATTGATGCAAAAGGTAAAGCAGAATCAAATAGAATTCTAAGTGCATCATTAACAGATAAGATTTTACAAGATAAAGGTATTGAAGCAACTGTAAAGCTTGCAGAATCTCCTAATAGCAAAGTAATTGTTATTGGTTCTGGCGATAGCGGAATGCCAATTATCCTTGGAAATCAATAAGGCAAGACATTGAATAATTCAGCTTTTAGGACATTCTTTTAAAAATTATTAATTTTTTGAGGTCTAAATATTAATATTGTTGAATTGTTATAAGAATTGTATTTATAATTTGGATTTTATCATATAAATTATAGATATTTGCGTAGATAAAAAAAGACATGACTTTTATTCAAACACATCATCATTTTCATATTTGCTCTCAGGCGAAGTGAAAATGTATTGAGTAAAATCAACATATATTTTTAAACCCGTTTGAGACAATCAAGCGGGTTTTTCTTTTCAAATTGTGGTGATAACGATTTGAAATAGTCCCCACGAAAGTGGGGATCTCATCATAAAAGCTAAAACTTAATAGTAAACTATTAATAATGAGTAAATTAAGAATTGCAGTACAGAAGTCGGGGCGTTTAAACGAAGACTCGATGAGAATTTTAAAAGACATTGGTATTTCTATTGATAACGGAAAAGATCAATTAAAAGCATCAGCACGAAATTTCCCAGTAGAAGTATTCTATTTAAGAAATGGTGATATTCCTCAGTATTTAAAAGATGGCGTAGTAGATGCCGCTATTATTGGTGAAAATGTTTTAATAGAAAAAGGAAACGGCATTACAGTAGTTGAGAAACTAGGCTTTTCAACCTGCAGAGTTTGTATTGCAGTGCCAAAATCTACTAAATATTCAAGTATAAATGATTTAGAAGGCAAACGAATTGCTACATCGTACCCAAATACAGTAAAAATGTATTTAGACAAAAACGGTGTAAAAGCTCATCTTCATATTATTAATGGTTCTGTTGAAATTGCACCAAACATTGGGCTTGCAGATGCTATTTGTGATATTGTTTCTAGTGGGAGTACTTTATTTAAAAACAACTTAAAAGAAGTAGATACCATTTTAAAATCTGAAGCTGTTTTAGCAGTGTCTCCAGTTTTAAGTGAAGAAAAACAAGCTATATTAGATAAAATTCAATTTAGGATTCAATCGGTTTTAAAAGGAAGACAATCGAAATATATTTTGCTTAATGCACCTAATGATAAAATAGAAGATATTATAAATGTGTTGCCAGGAATGAAGAGCCCAACGGTTTTGCCTTTGGCTCAAGAAGGTTGGAGTTCGGTACATTCAGTAATTAGTAAAAACGAATTTTGGGACGTTATTGACGAATTAAAAATTAATGGTGCCCAAGGTATTTTAGTTTGTCCAATAGAGAAAATGGTGCTTTAAACTAAATTTTGTCATTCCTGCTAAGGCAGGAATCTCATGATTTTAACTCAAAGTTAAATAAGAATGAAAATCATAATTAATCCAAATAGAAATGATTGGTTTGAAATACTAAAACGTCCAACACAAACTGTTGGAGATATTGAAGACACTGTAACTGGAATATTTAGTGAAGTCTCTAAAACAGGTGATGTTGCTATTAAAGCATTTACTAACAAATTTGATGGCGTTTCTTTAGAATCGAATGTTGTAACTTCTAAGGAAATAGAACGAGCTATTCAACAAGTTCCAGAAAAGCTTCAAAATGCTATAAGGTTAGCAAAACAAAATATTGAGGTGTTTCACAAGGCTCAAATAACATCAAAAATTTCTATTGAAACAGCTAAAGGTGTACATTGTTGGCAAGAAAAAAGACCGATTCAAAAAGTAGGACTATATATTCCTGGAGGAACAGCACCACTTTTTTCAACGGTTTTAATGTTAGCTGTTCCTGCGCAAATAGCTGGATGTAAAGACATTGTGTTGTGTTCACCACCAAATAAAAGAGGGGAGTTAGCACCAGAAATTTTATTTGCGGCTCAACTTTGTGGTGTTACAAAAATTATAAAAGTAGGAGGAATTCAAGCTATCGCTGGATTAACTTTCGGTACAGAAACCATTCCTCAAGTATATAAAATTTTCGGGCCAGGAAATCAATTTGTAACGGTTGCAAAACAACTAGCTACAAAATATGGTGTTGCAATTGATATGCCAGCTGGACCTAGTGAGTTATTAGTAGTTGCTGACAAAACTGCTAATGCATCGTATGTTGCATCTGATTTATTAAGTCAAGCAGAACACGGCATTGATAGTCAAGTTATTATGGTATCAACATCAAAAAGTTTGATCGATGAAGTTTCAGAGGAAGTTACAAAACAATTGGAGGTCCTTCCGCGTAAAGCGATTGCAGAAAAAGCGATTGCTAACTCGAAACTGATTTATGTTGAAAATGACGATTTGGCCTTAGAACTAATTAATGAATACGGACCAGAGCATTTCATTATATGTGCAAAAAATGAAGATTTATATGTTGATGGAATAAACAATGCAGGCTCTGTGTTTATTGGTGATTACACCCCTGAAAGCGCAGGAGATTATGCTTCTGGCACGAATCATACATTACCAACAAATGGATTCTCTAAAGCCTATTCTGGTGTGAATTTAGATAGTTTTTTGAAGAGCATGACATTTCAAAAAATATCTAAAGAAGGCCTTTTAAATATTGGCGGGACGATTGAGTTAATGGCAGAAGCAGAAGGTTTACAAGCACATAAAAATGCGGTAACTATCCGACTGAAAGATTTAAAAAAATAATACAAGTATAGACCTGTCAAGTTTTGAAAACCTGACAGGTCTCAAGAAAAATAAAATGAATATTCAAGATTTAATTAGACCAACAATAAAAGCATTAAAGCCGTATTCGTCCGCAAGAGATGAATTTCAGGGTAATAGTGACGATATGGTGTTTTTAGATGCAAATGAAAACCCATTCGAAAATGGTGTTAATCGCTATCCAGATCCTCAACAAAGCACTGTAAAATCTTTGCTTTCAAAGATCAAGGGTATTCCGAAACAAAATATACTTTTAGGAAATGGAAGTGATGAAGTTTTAGATTTAATTTATAGAGCCTTTTGCGAACCAAATCAAGATAACATCATTACATTACCGCCTACTTACGGCATGTATAGCGTATTGGCGAATATTAATGCTATTGAAATAAAATGCGTTCAGTTAGACCATAATTTTCAACCAAAAGTTGATGACATTTTGAATGTTGCGAATAATAATTCTAAATTACTCTTTTTATGTTCACCTAACAATCCAACGGGAAATAGTTTTGAAGCGAAATCTATAGAAAGACTCATTAAAGAATTTAAAGGGATTGTCGTTATAGATGAAGCTTATATCGATTTTTCAAATGAAGAAAGTTGGGCAAGTAGATTAATGGAATTTCCTAATTTGATTGTGACTCAAACACTTTCAAAAGCCTATGGCATGGCAGGAATTCGTTTAGGAATTTGTTATGCTTCAGAAGAAATTATCTCAGTTTTAAACCGTATTAAACCACCATATAATGTAAATGCCCTAACACAGCTAAAAGCAATTTTACAATTAGAACAACCGGAGTTGACACAACAACAGGTGGCTAATATATTGCAAGAGCGTGATTTGCTAATTACAAAATTGGAGTCTGTAGATTATATTTCAAAAATATACCCATCTGATGCTAATTTCGTGTTAGCTAAAGTTGATGATGCTACAAAACGTTACAATCAGCTTATAAAAAAGGGCATTGTAATTAGAAACAGAACAACACAACCTGGGTGTGAAAATTGTTTGCGGTTTACAGTTGGTACGCCAGCGGAGAATGAGAAATTAATAAAAGAACTTTTATTAATATCGAAATCCTGAACTTGTTTCAGGAACTTTAAAATTGAAATTATAGTTTGAAACAAAACGAAACATATTATTGTTATATATTATCAAATAAAAACAGAACAGTATTATATATTGGATATACAGATAATTTAGAGCGAAGACTTAATGAGCATTCAAATGGGAAAGGTGCTGTTTTTACGAAAAAGTATAGTGTCTCATATTTAGTTTATTTTGAAGAATTCAAAACCATGAAAGACGCGAAATTAAGAGAAAAACAATTAAAAAATTGGCATAAAGACTGGAAATGGAATCTTATTAAAGAAACCAATTCAAACATTGAAACAATTAGTTTAAATTAAACAGACCCTGAAATAAATTCAGGGTGATTAACAAGTTAATCATGAAAAAAGTACTTTTTATAGACCGCGACGGCACCATCATCAAAGAGCCAGCTGATGAACAAATAGATTCATTCGAAAAATTAGAGTTTTATCCAAAAGTATTTCAATATTTAAGTAGAATTGCTAACGAATTGGATTACGAGATCGTGATGGTTACCAATCAAGATGGCTTAGGTACTGATGTTTATCCAGAACATACATTTTGGCCGGTTCATAATTTCATAATTAAAACATTTGAAGATGAAGGTGTTGTTTTTGAAGAACAGTTTATTGATAGAACATTTGCTAAAGACAATGCCCCAACAAGAAAACCAAATACTGGTTTATTAACAAAATATTTTTCTGAAGATTATGATTTAGAAAATTCATTTGTAATAGGAGATAGACTTACAGATATTGAATTAGCGAAGAATCTTGGAGCAAAAGGTATTTTTATTAATGATGAAACTAATTTAGGAACAGACGAAATAACAGTTAAGCATGAAGAGCTAAATGATTTCATTGCATTAGAGAGTAATAATTGGGCAAAAATATATGCGTTCTTAAAAGCCGATGAACGCTCTGGAGGTTTGATAAGAAATACTAATGAAACAAAAATTGCGATTCAATTAAACCTTGATGGTACTGGTAAAAGTAAAATAGATACGGGACTTGCGTTTTTTGACCACATGTTAGACCAAATTGCGCGTCATGGACAATTAGATTTAAATATTAAAGTAGATGGTGATTTAGAAGTTGACGAACATCATACTATTGAAGATACAGCCATTGCTTTAGGCGAATTATTTAATAAAACTTTAGGTAATAAATTAGGCATAGAACGTTATGGTTTTTGTTTGCCAATGGACGACTGCTATGCGCAAGCTGCGATTGACTTTGGAGGTAGAAACTGGTTGGTTTGGGAAGCTGATTTTAAACGTGAAATGGTTGGCAAAATGCCCACTGAAATGTTTTATCATTTCTTTAAATCGTTTACTGATGGCGCTAAATGTAATTTGAATATAAAAGCTGAAGGCAGCAATGAGCATCACAAAATTGAGGCCATTTTTAAAGCTTTTGCTAAGGCCATTAAAATGGCTGTAAAGCGCGATATTGAAAAAATGATTTTACCATCAACAAAAGGGGTTTTGTAAAAGCCCCCTAACCCCAGAAGGGGGAATTCCAAGGTTTGCTAAAAATAGCAAGTCTATAGAAAGAATTTAGATATATGAGTGAGTTAAAGAATATGAGTAAGAGTTCTTCCCCTTTGGGGAAGTTAGATGGGGCTTCTTCTGTAGTAATTATTAATTATGGAGCAGGAAACATTAAAAGCATACAATTTGCTTTTAAACGTTTAGGAGTAGATGCTGTTTTATCAGATAATCCAGAAGAAATTATGGCTGCTGATAAAATTATATTTCCAGGTGTTGGTGAAGCTAGTAGTGCCATGAAAATGCTTCGAGAAAGTGGATTGGATAAGTTAATTCCAACCTTAAAACAACCTGTTTTAGGAATTTGTTTGGGTATGCAATTACTTTGTAAGTCAACAGAAGAAGGAAACACTAAAGGTCTTGGCATTTTTCAAACAGACGTAAAACGTTTTTCTGATGAGGTGAAAGTTCCTCAAATGGGATGGAATGTTATTAAAGATTTAAAATCTGACTTGTTTAAAGGCATCAAAGAAAATGAATACATGTATTTAATACATAGTTATTATGCAGAACATTGCAAGGAAACTATTGCTAAAACAGATTACGGAATCAATTATGCGTCAGCCTTACAACATGAAAACTTTTATGGAGTTCAATTTCACCCAGAAAAAAGTGGGGTGGAAGGAGAGAAAATTTTGAAAAACTTTTTAGCACTTTAATTCCATTCTGAACTTGTTTCAGAATCTATAAGTTTAAATAATAATTTTAGTGAGGTATTACTGCTACATATTATCAAATAAAAATAGAACAGTATTATATATTGCTATGCAGCTAATTTAACAAGGAGAATAGAATAACATAAAAAAGGAATCGGAGCCTTATTTAAAAAGAAATATAATGTAACCGAATTAATTTATTTTGAATATTTTAGGATGTACGACAAATTTCCCTAAAACTGGAATCTTGACCTGCAAGGTTTCGAAAACCTTGTAGGTCTTGAAGGACAAATCTTGAGCCCAAACCTACAAGATACTTAAATCTCGCAGGTTTTCATCAATATTCAGGGTCGTTGTTGGAAACCATATTTGTTATCGTACGAATTCCGAAAAAAGGGAAATTTGTCGTACAACCAGATTTTATAAATAGTAATTTAGCAAGAAATAGAGAAAAACAATTAAAAACGGGCATAAAGAATGGAAATGGAATTTGATAAAGAACTCTAATCCTAATTTAATAACATTAGAAATATAATAAACAGACCCTGAAATAAATTCAGGGTTGATTAACAAGTTAATCAATGAGAATAATACCAGCTATAGATATCATCGACGGAAAATGCGTTCGCTTAACAAAAGGAGATTATGATACTAAAAAGATTTATAATGAAAACCCTTTAGAAGTAGCAAAAATGTTTGAAGCTTCTGGCATTGAATATTTACACTTAGTGGATTTAGATGGTGCTAAAGCGAAGCATATTGTAAACTATAAAGTACTTGAGCAAATTACATCAAAAACGAAGTTAAAAATTGATTTTGGCGGTGGTTTAAAAACTAACGAAGATTTGCTTATTGCCTTTAATTCTGGTGCTAGACAAATTACGGGTGGAAGTATCGCTATTAAAGACCCTGAAGTTTTTGAAGGTTGGATTAATAAATATGGAGGTAACAAAATCATTTTAGGAGCAGATAGTGATGCTGGAAAAATTTCTATAAGTGGTTGGATGGAGCAAACTAAAGAAAATGTTATTCCATTTATAAAAGCGTATCAAAAGAAACGTATTCAATATGTGATTTGTACCGATATATCTAAAGATGGCATGCTTGAAGGGCCTTCATTTGATTTGTACAAAGAAATCATTGAAGAGTGTAGCAATAGTAGTAGCGGACAATCTATAAAATTGATTGCCTCAGGTGGTATTTCTCATATTGATGAATTACCAAAATTAATCGAGTTAGGTTGTGAAGGTGTTATTATTGGAAAAGCGATTTATGAAAATAGAATCAGTCTTCGAGATCTAGAAAAATTTGTTTAACAAACCGTTTTTTCATTTCCGCGAAGGCGGAAATCTAATTAAAATTTGATAAAGATTTCCACCTTCGTGGAAATAGAAAAAAAAGAATTTTATATGTTAACTAAGAGAATCATACCCTGTTTAGATATTAAAAACGGACGAACAGTTAAAGGCGTAAATTTTGTTGATTTAAGAGATGCGGGAGATCCGGTGGAACTCGCTAAACAATATGCTGATTATGGCGCAGATGAACTTGTTTTTTTAGATATTTCAGCAACCCTAGAAGGACGAGCTACTACTTTAGATATGGTATTACACGTCGCTGAACAAGTTAATATTCCGTTTACTGTTGGTGGTGGTATTTCATCTATTGAAGATGTAGATGCTTTGTTACAATGTGGAGCAGATAAAGTGTCGATTAATTCTTCAGCAATTAAAAGACCTGAATTGGTTAACGAATTATCAAATAAATTTGGTAGCCAATGTGTTGTTGTAGCCATTGATGCTAAAGAAGTTGAAGGTGAATGGAAAGTGCATTTAGCTGGTGGAAGTATTCCAACAGAAATTGATTTATTTGAATGGGCAAAAGAAGTTGAAGAACGTGGTGCTGGTGAAATTCTATTTACATCCATGAATCATGATGGCACCAAGAACGGTTTTGCTAATAAAGCGCTTGCAAAACTATCAGAGCTATTGAATATTCCAATCATTGCCTCAGGTGGTGCAGGAAATGTGCAACATTTTATAGATACTTTTAAAACAGGTAAATCTGATGCCGCTTTGGCAGCAAGTGTATTTCATTTTGGTGAAATCCCAATTCCAGAATTGAAGAAAGAATTAAAAATGAATAATATAGAAGTACGACTTTAGTCGTCATACTGAACTCGTTTCAGTATCTCATAACGAAATAGAAATGGAAATTAAATACGACCAAAACGAACTAGTCCCAGCAATTATTCAAGATGCAATAACAAAAAATGTGTTGATGTTAGGCTATATGAATGAAGAAGCTTATCAAAAAACCATTGAAACAAAACAAGTTACTTTTTTTAGTAGAAGCAAACAACGTTTGTGGACAAAAGGCGAAGAAAGCGGGAATTTTTTAAATCTTGTAGATATTAAAAACGATTGTGATAATGATTCGCTTTTAATTCAGGTAAATCCAGTAGGGCCAACATGCCATAAAGGAACAGATACGTGCTGGGAAGAAGAAAATTTACCTAATTATGGGTTCTTTTCAACCTTAGAAAATATCATTGAAGAACGCGTAGCCAACAAGGATACGAATAAATCGTATGTAGCAAGTTTGTTTTCAAAAGGTATTAATAAGATTGCTCAAAAAGTAGGCGAGGAGGCGGTAGAAACCGTTATTGAAGCTCTGGATAATAACGATGAGTTGTTTCTATACGAATCTGCTGATTTGATGTTTCATTATCTGATGTTGTTACAGGCCAAAGGATTTACTTTAAAGGATATAGAGAAAGAATTAAAAGGAAGGCATAAATAAATTAAAAGAGGCTGTCTAAAAAGTCAATTTTGGAGTAAATTGTCGCATTGAGCATTGGTGAAATGAAAACATTTTTTCATTGAAAGCCCTTGCGAAGCAAACCGAAATGCATTGAAAATCGAGATTATTATGTTTTCGACTTACTTCGTAAACTACCTTAGTTCAAAATACATTTTGACCTCGTTTATGCTCAAAACCGACAACTAGAAAAACTTTTCAGACAGCCTTTTTTTAGATGGTTAGTATGTTTTTTATGATATCCAACCTTTAGAGGCAGATAGTCTTGAAAACCATAGAAAAGCAAAAGCAAAAACAATAATCATGAGTACCATGACGATACTTGCAGCTTCTCCTGTAATTAAAGCATATCCCATTTGTAGTATAACCGCAATTAGCGATATCATCCAAAAAGTTGTTGCTATTTTTTTTCTTAATAATAGAAATATAGCACCTAAGACTGCTGCAAAAACGGCAATAGCAAAAGCGGCCGTAGTCCAGGATGGCGCATTAGCTGCAACTTCAAGTTGCTCGGGAGTAAAGGAACTTCTGTACCGTTCTGTATTATAGGCTTGTCCTAAATAGCCATCTACCCCAAGTCCATTCCAAATAAGTGCAATTACACTTGCAATCCAGAACCAAATAGGTGGTTTGTTTGTTGATGTGGTTGTCATAATTTTTTAGTTTTTAGTTAGTAATACCAATTATTGTTTAAAATAAGCTATAAATAATTTTAATTATATGACGTTCAAATAAAATAGAAAATAAAAGCATAGCCTAAGTTACGGTTTTATTTTATATTGAAATGTGGGCGTAATAGAAACGAATTATATAGTTTGTTTTAATTGATTATTGGTATATAGTGTCTGAACGGAAACACAGCAAAATTAAATTTGTTTCTTTTTGCGCCCTTTCAGTTTATTTTTAATCGCTTGATACTAAAGCATCAACTCATAAAAACTAAACAAAAATGACATCAAAAATAATTCAAATTATA
>Ga0316208_1002285_pt1 | contig 15876 bp, 6 predicted proteins | sample 3monopyrite_MG_FD_204944 | JGI IMG/M metagenome (GOLD analysis project Ga0316208, IMG submission 204944) | Microbial mat bacterial communities from mineral coupon in-situ incubated in ocean water Damariscotta River, Maine, United States -... | ecosystem: Environmental > Aquatic > Marine > Coastal...
AGTGACGAAATTCCGTTTTGCTGAATTTTTCAAACAACAATACGGTTTTCCCACTCATCTTCGCGGAGCGTTTGATCCACCTACGCCGCATTTTAATGAACAAATCTATTTCTCGGACACCCACTAGCTACGGCCTGTGATCTGGATGAGTTCAGCGTCCTGCAGGAATCGATCCAGTATCGCCGTCGCCGCCGGAACATCTCCGATCAGTTTGCCCCAGTCTTCCAGAGGTCTGTTGCTGGTCATCATGGTGCTGCGGAGTTCGTGGCGACGCATGATGATTTCGAACAGGAACTCACCGCTCTTTTTCGGCAGATGCTTCATGCCCATGTCGTCGAGGATCAGCAGGTCTGGTTTGAGGTAGCGATTGAGGATTCGATCGTGTCCCTCGAAGGCTTCGTCGTGCAGGAAGTCGCGAACGCAGTCGAAAATGCTGCGGTAGTAAACGGTGAAGCCGTCTCGAATCAGCTGTCGTCCAATGCTTTGAACGATGTGACTTTTTCCGACGCCGGGACGCTGCTCTCGACCTTACCTTTATGCTCGGGGGTATAAGGCTTCGTCGGAACAAACACCGTGCCGTAATGAGCCGCAAACGATTGCAGCTTCGGATGCACATCCGGGTCGTACCAGTCCGCTCGCTGAACCGCCGCTTTGAGATTGTCGATCACCAGCGTCTTCGGAACTCCCCCGAAATAGTGAAACGAGTTCTCAATCGCCGCGATGAAATTGTCCGATGTCTGATGCCAGACGACTTCGCTGTACGCCTTCCTTGAGTAGCTCAAGACAACTCGAAACAACCACGGTCGACGCTTTTTTTCGTCGGCCATCACGACCGGAGCAGCCATCTCAAAATCGATTTGAGCTTCCTCACCGGGAGCCGTCTCCATCCGACGGAACGGCAACGGAGTCTTCCTCCCCAAGCTTACAATGAAGCGACGGACCGAGTGATAACTCCCCTTGAATCCATCTTCCTTCAGGTCTTGAAGAATTCGCTGGACCGAAAGGCCGGCCTCCAGCTTCTGCTCGATCTGTTCGCGATACCCATCAAACAGACTCCTCGGCCCGTTTCGGACGTGAGGAATCTCCGGGGGCGTCACAACTGGATCACTCGACCTGGTTTGCGGGTCTGGCTGGCTTTGATCCGGGCCAGTCTGAGAAGCATTGGCAGAAATTTCCGCCGATCCGGACTCAGTCATTTGCGGGTCTGGCCGATTCTGGCCCTTCAGACGCCGCACATACGCATTCACCGTCCCGCGATCCACGCTCAGAAGACGCGCGATCTCACGGTTGGAATGCCCGGACTGGTGAAGTGTCTCAATAGAATGAATCTTAGACATCAAAAGTCGGTTCGACATGCTGGTTACCTCCAGCACTATCGTGCTGAAGGCCCAGCTAAACCGCTCCTTCAATGGCCGATTTTCACCCGCAAATCACTGGCCGGTTTTGCCCGCAAACTGACAATTGTCGGCGTGAACGGTTTCTTGTTCTGCTCACAGGTCAACGAACGATGTGATAAGACCGTTTCGTGGCGTGGTATGAAAACTTCCAAGTCTGGTAGATGAACGCAGGTAATATATGTCAACTGAGGTCGATCTCGCACGTTCGCAGAGATTCTGTTCGAACTCGACTGCCTCGGCAACGGATTTGCGAAACTGCTCAGCGACAGTGATTCCCAAGTCCACAGCTAACTTTAGTAAATGCCCAGCCTGTCTCAGTGTCAGTTCCCGCGCAACACCCCACGGCACTCGACGAGATCGCTGAATGGGACCCCCCGGAGTGTTGCGCGGCGAACAAACTCGCCGATTCTTCCGCGAAGGGATTGAATATGGCTCGACTGTTCCCAATGGCCCGGGTCGATTTTCTGGGTACCAAACATCAGTGCGTACCACGAGGGATCGAGGGTCGCCAACGTGATGGCCCCGACAGCAAACACATCCCTCAGAAACAGCCAGCGGGACGTGTCGGGCTCTACAGTCCGCAGAGTCTCGACTGCCGGATAGAAGCCTGGCGTTCCCTCAGTCCACCCGACAAACGGAGGGGAACCGGGCCCAACGGCGTGTTCCAAGTCCACAAAGAACAGAGTGCCGTCTTTCAGCCGCACGATGTTGTCCGGACTAAGGTCCACAAGAAAGACATCGTGATCATGCAGCCGCGCCAACCGATCAATTAGATGGCGGGTAAGCTGCAGACATTGATCGTCGTTGGTTGCCGGTTGTCGGTTGAGGATCGTTGAGCTCAGACTTGGGCCCGGCAGATACTCGGAAACCAGCAGACCATGCCGACAAAAATCAATCCACTGGACGACGTCAGGCACAATGCCGTCAGGCTGCAGCCGCTGTTGCAGGATGTAGTGCCAACGGAGCCTCTGGAGATGCGTCGCGTCTGAAGCGTCGTGACCAGCGGATCGGATTGCTGACTTGACGATCACTCGCACAGCAGTACTCCCGGTCGACGCCTTCTGCAACGCAAGGTAGACGCCCCCGTGAGGCTTCTGGCGGAAACTTTCAACCAGAACCAGGTGCCCTCCCAGAAGGTAGCGCGATGGCGACTTTGGCGCAGGGACTCCCGGACGGACAAGACGAGCGAGAGCGTCTTCACTCCGTACCAGCAGGAGCTGCCGGGACTCTGGTGGCACATGAAACTCGTCAAGTACCTGCAGCGGTTCACGGACGAACCGGTCAAATTGGCTCATGTCCCCGGCAATTGCAGCAACAAAGTCAGACAACTTACTCATTGGAGAGTTAGTCCGGGCCCGGAACTCTTCGGCATCAACCGGCACAGTCGCCGCTGCCCGACATCGCGACACTCGGACAGCTCAAAGTGTACGCTCACCTGGGCAACAAAATTTTCCCACGTGTAATCGGCAGATTGAACAGGCAGTTCCGCAAGAACGTCCGCGACCATAGGCTCGTCGGGAGGCACCCATTCCACGACGCCTCCCGGTGCGATCAGTCGCAGACGGCGGACAAATTCCGCAACCGGCAGACTCTGAGGCACACACACATGGTGGATGACCGCTACGGCAAGGAACGCGTCTCCATCAAGGCGATCGAACAGGCCAAGGCTTGTCTGTGGACGGGCGCCAAGCATGGGCGGCGAGGGATGCACGATGTCGCCCACCAATGGAGTGACGCATTCATGCAGTGCTGCGTACATCTGGTTGACACACATCGGTTCGATGTCGATCGCAACGATCGAGCGCATGGTGTCGGCAAATGGCAGGCTGTACATACCCGTGTTTGCGCCGATGTCGACAAGCCTGTGGGCAGCAAGCTTGTCCAGGGTTTCAGCGATGAACGAGAGCTTCTGTTCTCGCTGGCGTTCCGAATAGCCAGCGTCAGGTGCATATGACAGCCAATGGGCATCAGCGGGAGAGACTGCTGGCTGCAGTTCCGCCACCCACGCGGCGGTCCGGTCAAATACTGTTTGCAGTTCGTCGAGAGGCGGAGCTTGGATGCTCAGCGAAGAAGATTGGGCGTCTGTTGCCAGTCCCAGCATTCCGACGAGAGACCGCGACTTGTCATCGCCCAGCAGTCGAGAGATGTCGTCAGCACAGATGCCGCTGTGGCGACCTCTCCACCAGAATTGAAATGGAATTCCGTTTGCGGCGGCGAACAGTGGGAAGACATATTCACTGCAGAGTTTATGTGCACCGCTCCAGCGTGTTACCTTGTCAATTGACTGTGGACAGGTCAGGTCAACGACAAGCATGTGTCCCCGCTGGCACATCGCTGGTGGAGTCTGTTGAAGCACCCAGCCCTCTTCCAGGAGCCGTTTGCAGACTTCCAGTACGGAAAGAGCTGCATCCTTCAGCATGTCGAATGACCATTCCCAAGGGTAGTTGCAGATTGATTGCAGCTCGAACGCAAGATGTGCTTTTGAGTGGTCTCGCGAAACGAAGAGTGGAGCCAAGTGGCGGCCCGAGACGAGTTCGGCAAATCCGTTGCCGTTCAGGATTCCGTCTATCGCTGTCGATTCCTGTGGATCGATCCTTCGAGAAAAGCTCGTCATGCCAGCTCCATTGGTTGCATTTGCGCCCGGTCGAATCGCACGAAACACGCCGACATGGCTTCCTCCCACGACTGAATGTTATCCCGTAGTGTATCCAGTGCTTGGAAACTGCGTGAATCAATCGAGGTCCGCGTTGTCAGGAACTTGATCCGTCCTGGCCAGGTCGTCGTGGATCCGATTGCAGAATTGATAATCAAGCGGGTACCACATCAGCAGAATGATCGCGACCAGGTTGATGGTGAATGGAGCCAGCGAGAACAGAACGCAGATTCCGAACAGGGCCGTCGCTGACTGATCTTCGTCCGCCGAGTAGCCGGCCACCGAAAGGCCAAATCCGATGATCAATTTTGCCAACCCCATACCCAGCTTCATAAACAGTCCGATGTATCCGTGAATCAACCCCTCTGTTCTTAAGCCCGTCTTCCATTCTCCATAGTCAACCGTGTCGCCGAGCATCGACCACACATTGAAGCCTCCGCTGGCTCCGAAGAAGCCAAGCACTGCCAAAAGGCAGAGGACAAAAGTAGGGTGAGCCGGAGGGCACAGAAAGATGCAAAGCAGGGCCGCGTTCACGCCCAACATGCCCGCCAGAAATGTGTTGCGTTTGCCAACTCTCGCAGCGACCTGAATCCAGACTGGCACGGCAATGAACACAGGGGCGGACAGGCAGAGAAAAGCCGTCCCGATGAGATCCTCACGCTCGATCACATACTTGAAGTAGTAGTTCAATGTGGAAACCGTGAAATTGCTGGCAATTAACCCACACACGACCGCACCGGCCAGCAGCAGGAAGGGAGTATTGTCGGACAATTTGCGCCAGATCCGCAGCGAGGGAAATGACTGTGCAGGGAGTTGGCGCGGGGCCTCTCGAATCAGCGCGACGCACAGCCACCAGCAGAGCATTGCGGGAATTGCCAGAATTGTTGACATCGCTGCATACCCAACTGACTCGTCGGAGAACATGTGGATCAATGGCATCGCACCGCTTGTCGCTGCAATGCCGCCAAGTGCTTCAAGCACAACTCGATAAGCCGACAGGCCGGCACGCTGCATGGTGTTCTTCGTAACCGCCGACGTCAGAGCGCTGTAAGGAACAAAAACAATCGTGAAGAGCGACGTAAAGAGCATGTACGTGACGAATGCGTATGCGATGCGGCCAGATTGGCCGACTGAAGCGACACTAAATAGCGAAATTGTGGAGATGGCCAGCGGCAGTGCTCCGATCAGTATATACGGCCGGTAACGTCCCCACTTTGATCGTGTGTGATCGGCAAGGAGTCCCATCATGGGATCAGTCATAGCGTCCCAAATGCGGGCGACGAGAAAGATGGCTCCGGCCCAGGCGGGCGAGATTCCACAGACGTCTGTGTAGTAGAAAATCAGGTGAACAGAAACGAGCCCGAACACCATGCTCGAAGCGAATCCGCCCAGCCCGTAGCCGAGTTTCACCGTGAGGGTGAGTGTGTCCATTTCGATCGGGCCGGTCGCACTTTTCATAGCACTTCAGCCTGGCATGCGGGGTGTCGTCGGTTGAATTCGCCGGGAACGAACTCGATCAGCTTCCAGAGAGGGAATTCGCGTGCAAATCCGATGGCTTTGCCATCAGCCAGCTCGGTCGGATTGTCAGCGAGCAGCAACTCTTCCATCCAACTCACGAACAGCCTGCTTCGTGCCGCAGCCTGCACGACTTGAGGCCCAGTGGGAGTGACTCCGTACCAGCGACGGGCGTGCTCCGACACTATCGTGAAAGGATGCGCATCGTCACCCAGCCACGGCAGGAGCCAGAAAATTTCGTGAGGCTCGACGCTGATAAACGCTCCGCCCGGCTTCAGGATCCGACGGACTTCGCGGAACAGCCGACCAACGTCGGGCGGCGACGAGCCGTCGGCGGACACAAAATAGAACAACATCGCGTCGCACATCAGCACGAAATCTGCAGACTCATCCTCGATAACTTCAAGCCCCTGCGGAATGTCCATGCAGGTAAACGACGCGCCGCTGCCGGCGGAATGGCCACGAGCTCGCTCTATGAAATCGGAATTCGGATCGACGCCCAGAGCGGATCCAGTCAGACGGGCGGCGTAACGCGTATATGCACCGGTGCCGCAGCCCACATCCAGCAGGTGGTCTCCCCGCTTCAAACGTCCCTGAAGATATCCTTCCAGACAGGAAGCCTGAACGGCTCGGTAGAGATTGTTCCCCAGCATTTCTCCGTCGTCGGCAAACTTCTGATTCAGCCACCAGTCAACGGGCGACTGCCGTCTCTTGAGCAGCAGTTCCGCGCCGAGTCGCTGATGAAAGTTGCCGATGTGCCGGCGGTCCAGCAGCGAGTCCCTCACGGCGAGTCTGTCACGGTACGCTTCCATGTCGTCCACAAGCAGGAAGTGCCGCTTGAATTGCTCGACGAGTTCCTCGTCGCTCACGAACTCTACATCCGGCCAGGCGTCGAGTCGGCTGGGAAATGGAGTGGGATCAGAGAACAGTCCGGTGGCATTCACTGCTCTCTCGATATTCCAGAGCCGGTGGAGCGAGGTTTGTCCGCTGGGTTCCACAGCTCCCTCTCGCTGTAGCAGCTCCAATCCAGACGATTCCACGCCCAGACACGTCCGGCAATGGACGTTCATTACAATCCATCGCCCGCCTGCGACCGGAAGTACAACGATCTCTCCAGGAATCGAACTCATGGCATGACATGAGGCTTCGCCAGGAAGCCTTGCTCTTCAAGGAAGTCAAAATAACAGGGCAGCAATTCTGCCACCGACGGACAGTTCTCGTTCAAACGGCGAAGCAGTGCTTGTGTATTGCTGACCCGAATGGGAACGTTTCGTGTTCGCTCTGCCTCACTGATTGCGCCGTTGACGCCGTCCTGGTAGAGCGAGAGCAGCGGGAAGATGGCATTGTGCTGGTCGATTGCGCGTACTCGACGCCCCCATTCTGTCGCGGGCAGGATCCGCCCGGCATGTCCGCGGGCATTAGCCCACGCCAGCAGTTCAGTCCACATGATCGGTTGGGGATTGCTGATGTTGAAAATCCGCCGTTCAGCATCGGCCTGGGGCGCCACGACGGATTCGACAATGACTCGGCTCACAAGATCGACGGGAATCATGTCCATCGGCACCTTCCAGTCTGGTCCGCAGCCCATTTGCAGGCATCCTTTGAGAACAGCCCACAGATGATTGTTGCGCACCTCGACACGTCCGCTGACCCGATGGCCGGTGATTGGACCCGGTCGGTAAATGCTCAGCGGAAATCCTCGCCGGCTGGCTTCCAGCAGCATCTGCTCTGTCACACGTTTTGACTTGACGTACCCGCAGGCGTCTGGGGAGTGCTGGTCACTTTCTGGCAATGACTCCTCGATAGCATCGCCGAAGACACCATGTGTCGCGGAAAGCGTGGAGACGTAGTGCAGGTGCTTGGGGCGAGCCGTCGCACACATCCTCAGAATGTCGACAAGGCTATGAACGTTGCACGTTCTGAGGCTTTCGTAAGGGAGCAGGTGATGTACCCAGGCTCCGCAATGGAGAACCGCGTCAGCGTTCCGGCAGATCGCCTGGAAATCAGATTCCGACAATCCGAGCTGCGGTCGATCGAGGTCGCCGTGTAGGCAGCGAATCCGTGTGCGCATGCAATCCGGATTCGTGTTCAATCGTGACAGTCGTTCGAACAGCGCCTCGCTGGCGGCGTTGAGGTCGGCTCCTCGCACAAGGCAGATCAGTTGGCTTGAGGTGCGTTCCACAAGGTCGGCGATCAACTGAGAGCCGAGGAAGCCTGTTCCCCCTGTGACGAACATGGTGCTCGGCGGGGCTGACGGCTGGCCGCTCGTTCGGATGTCGGGCGGCAGGTCCGCGTCCTGCGCCATCAAATGCGCGTCGTCGGGGGCAGCCAGTTGATCGGCTTCCCAGCGCATTGCAATCCCAGCCGCGGTAGGCTCGGCGAAGATTAACTGCAGCGGGATCGGTTTCGGCAGTCTTTCGGAGGCCAGCAGCGCCGCTTTAACGGCGGCCATCGAATTGCCTCCTAGCTCAAAGAAGTTGTCTGTGACGCTCACACTGCTGACTCGCAGCGTCTGAGCGAACACGTCGGCGATCGTCTGCTCGGTCGCGTTGCGTGGCGCGATGTAACGGCCCGCCGCTGCCCGCCGCTGTGGTTGAGGACTGCTCAATAAAGCCGTGTCGACTTTGCCACTGGATGCCAGTGGCAAGGAAGGGATAACGACTAGGCTCTGAGGACGCATCTGCGCCGGAAGCTGCCTAGTGCAATGCCGTGCCAACACCTGCTCCAACTCATCGGGCGCCGCAAGTGACAGGGGCTCGACGTGCGCGACGAGCCCCCCGTCACTCTCCACGACAATCGCACGGCGGACCAGTGGATGAGTTGCCAGCACCTGTTCGATTTCGGGCAGGGAAATCCGGTGCCCGGCAAGTTTGATCTGCCGGTCCTCACGGCCTAGATACTCAAGCAGGCCGTCGTGCCGTCTACGGCCGATGTCGCCAGTCCTGTAGGCCTGGACCGCACCATGCCCATAGAAGGGTCCGCTGTTCTGCGGGCCGTCCAGGGAAAAATAGCCTCGGGCGACACAGCAGCCGGCAATGTGGATCTCGCCAATCGCGCCGGCGGGAGCCACGTGCCCGGAGCTGTCGACGACGATCACCTGTGTATTGTGAATCGGACGGCCTATCGGAACAGCCCCCCGGGCGGGATCCTCATTCGTCACCTCGTACACGCAACATCCGACGGTGGCCTCTGTCGGCCCGTACTCATTGATAATCCGGACGGCCGGAGCCAAGCGGCGACAATCTTCCAGCATTTCAAAGGACAGGGCCTCGCCGCCGAGAATTAACGTCCGGCAGCAATGCATCAGGGTTTGCAACTCACCATTCGCGGACAGTGCCAGCAGGTGGGATGGAGTCAGTTTGATGAAGCTGAACGGTCCCCGGCTGGCGACATCCGTAAACGCCGACTGCCCGATCTGACCTTCGAAGATGAACACTGTCTGCCCGCCAGCAAGCGGTGCCAGCAAGGCGGTCAATGTGAGGTCGTACGCCGGCGATGTAAGTACAGGAGCCCCATTGCCATCCGAGGCAAGGTACTCCGTACGGCACCAGTCAATGTAGTTGCTCAGGCTGCCATGCTCGACGGCCACGGCTTTGGGCCTCCCCGTCGTCCCCGATGTGAAGATCATGTATGCCAGAGTCTCGAGGGCACTGACAGGGGCCAGCAGCATCGAGGGAGACGACCAGTCGCGACCGACAGAAACCACCGGAACATCTGCTGGAGCGGATGGCACTTCCTGATCGGGGGTCGTCAGAACGACTCTGGTCCCCGAATCACGCAGCATGAATTGAAGGCGGGACGTTGGCTCCGAGGGATCTAACAGCACGCACGCGGCGCCGGCCTTCCAGCAAGCGAGCATGCCCGCGAGCAACTGTGCACAGCGCGGCATCACCAGTGCAATCACGTCGCCCTGAGTGACACCGTGAGCCAGGACCTTGCACGCCAGCGACGAGGACCACTCGTCCAGTTGACGATAGGTGATCGTTCCGTGGCCGTCGATCAGCGCGGCCTTCGATGGACATCGTGCGGCCTGATCAGCGAACTGGATGTGCACTGGCGTGACACCGGTGCTCTTCAGGTTACTCAGGTCGAACGGAGCAGCTGGAGGCCCCAAGGGGATCTCATCAACTCTGGCTTCGGTCGTCTCAGCGAAGGCTGCACAGGTTAACTTGAGCGACTGCGCAATCGCTCGGATATCCTCGGCATCGAACAGATCGCGGTCATACTCGAAGTCGATTTTCAGTGTGCTGTCTTCCCGGCGTGCCACGACTGTCAGGTCGAACTTGGCGAGCTCGCTATCGACAAAAACTGGTTCGGCCCGCAGGCCGCCGATGCGATCAATTGTTGCCGAGTCCGGCATCACGAGCATCATCTGGAACAATGGGTGTCGACTTGGATTCTGCGGTAATTCCAGAGCGTCGACCATGTCTTCCAGGGGGACATCCTGATGTTCGAATGCACCAGCCACGGTGTCGCGCACTCGTTCAAATAATTCGGCCACAGTCGGATTGTCGGAATGACGTGTGCGCAGGGGTAACGTGTTGAGCAGAGGGCCCACGACGTGTTCTGCATCCTTGGAATGTCGTGTAGCCAGTGTCGTGCCGACGATCAGGTCATTCTGACCGGTATGGCGATAGATGGTCATCTTCAAAGCAGCCAGCACGAGCATGAACGGAGTCACCTGATGACGCCGGGCAGTGGTTTGAAGAGCGTCCCATGTCGCGGAGGACAGTTGAGCGTGAAGATAGGCCCCTGCGTGGTTGGGAGTGGTGGGCCGATCCCGGTCGGAACGCAAAGTCGACAGATCCGGTGCTTGATCCAGTTTTCGACGCCAGTAGGTGAGTGCCTTGTCAAGACTGCGGTCGTCGCGAACGGCATACTGGCGTTGAATGAATGACACATAGGGGTCATCGACATGAAATGCCGCCTGCTGCCCTCCGCCCTCGGCATCGATCAAGCGGTCAAGTTCGCTGAGCAGGATCGCCATGGACGACGCGTCGGCAATCAGGTGGTGCAGCACCAGTTGTAAGAGATGCTCGGACTCGCCCAGTCGAATCATCTGGCACCGAATCAAAGGGGCCTTCTCGATCTGAAAGGGACGGCGAGCCTCGTCCCGCAGCAACTCCGTCGCCACAGTCATGCGGTTCTGCGCGTCTTCATCGTTCAGGTCGGCAAAGGCCCAGGGCACATCCACCGACCCGGAAATACGTTGCACGACGGCACCGTCTTGCCAATGGAAGCCCGCGCGCAGCGCGGCGTGACGGCAGGCGAGGAAATCTACGGAACGCCGCAGCACATCTGGATCTATTGGCCCTGTCAGCCGCAAGGTAAACGGAACATTGTAGGCAGCACGGTCATGCAGCATCTGGTCTGTCAGCCACAAACGCCGTTGAATTGGTAGGACCGGTAAGTACTCGTTGTCGGTGGGAAGGTTCGCCTGTTCCTCAGGCTCACGGGCAGATGCGAGAGCGGCTGCCATCGTGGCGATGGTAGGCGTGGAGAATACCAGTGACGTCGATATGTTCAGCCCCTGCCGGGCAGCAAGAGCGACAACCCGCACGCTCGCCAGCGAGTCCCCGCCGAGTTCGAAGAAGTTGTCGTCGACTCCAATGGACTGCTGCCCCAGCGCCTCAGCCCAAATCGCTGCCAATTGCTGCTCATCTGCTTCGGCAGCGGGTCGGGCGACCGTGACTTTGCTGGATTCCTGCGACAATCTCGACAGCGCTTCCCGGTCCAGCTTCCCATTAGGCGTCCGAGGCAGCGAATCACGGAAGAACCACGCATCGGGAATCATGGACGCTGGCAGACGCTGCGTGATGAACTGTCGAAGTTCTTCGACTGCAGGTGCCCGCGCCGAAGACTGCGGCACAATGTGGCCAGCCAGCCGTTCACGGCCAGGCACCTCGCCCGAAAGCACGACCGCTGCCTGATGGACTCCGGAATGCCGAGCAAGAACCGCCTCGATTTCTTCGAGTTCAATGCGATTGCCGCGGACCTTTACTTGGTTGTCAATCCGACCGACGAATTCGATGCTGCCGTCTGCGAGGCGCTTGACAAAATCTCCTGTGCTGTAAAAGCGAGCCGGTGGCCGATCGCCAATCTTCAATTCAGGGAATCTCTCCGCGGTAAGTTCCGGTCGGCCGACGTATCCTCTCGACAATCCCATCCCGCCGATGCACAACTCCCCCTTGACTCCCATCGGGACAGGCTGACCGGACTCATTGAGTACATGAAGTTCGACATTGTCCAGAGGGAACCCGATCGTACCTGCCGTGTGCTCGGCATCGCAGACCATCGCGCAGGCGCAGACAGTCGCTTCCGTAGGGCCATAAGCGTTGATCAGTCGCAACCGGCCGAGAAGTCGGTTCAATGTAGACTCGTGTAACGGCTCTCCTGCAACAACCAGTGTCTGAAGTCGATCGAACGCTTCATCAGGCAGAGCCTCAACGAGGCTGGGTGGCAGTGTGGCGATTGTCACTGCGCCTCTGAGCAAGGTGTCTAAAACTGCCTCGGCGTCTGTGCCTGCGTCATTCGGGGCCAGCACAAGCACGGCACCGGCAGCGAGGGCGCCCGCCCAGTCCCAGACAGACGCGTCAAATCCGAGTGAGGCAAATTGAAGCACACGGCTGGTTCCGTCGAGCGACAATAGCCTGTCTTCAGCCAGCGCCAGGTTGCTGACGGCCTGGTGAATTACCATCGTCCCCTTGGGGCGACCTGTGGACCCGGACGTATATACAACATAAGCAAGACTATCCGAGGTTCCGCGTTCCGGAGGCTTTGACGATAGCTCGCCATCAAACGGCCAGTGTGAGAGCGAGAACGACAGCATGACACCAGCGAACTCACCAAGCCTTGAAACGGTCTGCGGTTGGGCGATCAACAGGGATGCACTGGCGTCCTGAAACATCCATTGCAGGTGTTCCGTGGGATTCCGTGGATCCAGCGGCAGATAGGCGCCCCCAGCCTTCAGGATCGCCAGCAAGCCGAGGATCATCTCCGGGGACCGCTCACAGCAAAGCCCAACGATGGTGTCCTTGCCGACGCCCAGCCTCTGCAGTGCGGCAGCGAGCTGATTTGAGCGGCGGTCAAGTTCGGAGTAGGAAAGCTCACCTTGCGACCAGATGACAGCTGGGGCCTCCGGCGTCAGAGCAGCTTGACGTTCGATCAAGTGATGAATACAGGACGGTGGAACTGGTTGGATTGCGTCGGAGTTAATCGCGTTGACCAGTCTGTATTCCTCTGCGGTCATGAGGCTTTGAGCGGAGATTGGTGAGTCCGGATCGTGAAGCAACTGATTCAGCAGTCGTTCGAAACGCTCACCGAACACTTCGATCGTCGTTCGATCAAACAGGTCTTCGGAATACTCAAGACTGAGTGAAAGCACGCCGTCTTCCTCTCCTGCGGCCACTGTCAGGTCGTACTTGCTGACTCCATTGTCTGGGTAGAGCGGTTGCGAGGAAACTCCCGAAAACTGGACACATCCGGCTTCAGGCTGCCAGCCGTAGATGATTTGGAACAGAGGATGTCGCCGCGTATCACGAGGCGTACCAAGGCGGTCAACAACCCGATCAAACGGTACATCCTGATGGGCGTACGCGGCCACGGTCATTTCCCGTACCTGTTGAAGCAACATGCGAAAGCTGCATTCAGGTTCAATGCGGGATCTCATTGCAAGCAGATTGATAAAGCAGCCGACCAGGTCCTGCGTGCCTGGATGGTGTCTGCCTGCCGTCGGCGATCCAATCACAAGGTCACGACGACCGGTGTACCTATGCAGTAGGCTCATGAGAGTAGCGAGCATCAGCATATTCATCGTGACTCCGTGCTCCTGAGCCAATGCGAACGCTCTTCGCGACAGATCGGCTGCCAGTACGCGCCGAAGCGTCGTGCCGCCGTTGGAGTTTACCGCCGGGCGGGGTCGATCACTGGGGAGTTCCAGCGTGCCCGCCAGTGAGGAAAGCTGCGACGTCCAGTAGGCCAGCTCGCGAGCTGCCTCCTCTCCTTCAATCCAGTCGTTCTGCCATGCGGCGAAGTCGCTGTACTGGCCCGTCAGCTCGGGAAGCTCAGCCTTTCGTCCTTCGACTCTGGCGTCGTAAAACTCGCTCAGGTCTCTCAGCAGGACATCAGCGGACCATGCGTCGGCTACCATGTGATGCAGCAGCAACATCAGCACGTAACGGTCCGGACGTTGGCGTATAAGATGGGCACGGAACAGCCAGTCTTCCTCCAGGTCAAAGGCAGTCCTCGACCGGCATCGACAATGCTGCAGCAGCTCGTCGTGGCCTTGCCCGGCTTCGAGGTCCACGACTTCCCAAGGGAAGTCCCGTTCGACTCGTTCAAACATGCTGGGACGGCCATGGTCATCCCTGATGCCGCATCGCAGCACAGAGTGCCGCGCGACGAGGCAGTCAATCGCGTGATGCAAGGCTCCACTGTCGAGCGGCCCATCGAGTTGTAAGACGATCGAGACGTTGTAGGTTGATGGGTCGGAAAGATGCCGCTGCAGAAACCACAATCGCCTCTGTGCATGCGACGGTTGAGAGGTTCGACCGCGCGACTGAAGAATGGTGAAGTCAGATTCGCTCGTCGGCTGCGCGAGTTTGGCGATTGTTTTGACGGTTGGGTTGTTGAAGACGTCCTGAATCTGGATTTTCAGGCCGCGTTGTGCGGCGAGTGCGACGAGCTGAATGGACAGAATTGAGTCGCCACCGAGTTCAAAGAAGTTTTCTTCCACACCGACGGGCCGTTCGACGGGCAGCACATCCTCAAACAGCGAGCTCAGTAATCGCTCCGTGTCTGTGCCTGGAGCCGCGGGTGACGCGTCCTGCTCCACCGGGCGTCTGGCGAGCTGCTCCCGGTCCACCTTGCCGTGCGATGTCAGTGGCAGGTCTTCGAGCAGCACCAGTCGATCGGGACGCAGATACGGAGGCAGAATCTCGACCGCCCGCTGTTCGAGCGATTCTGCTGTCAGCTCCGCTTCTCCGGTGACATACCCCACCAGCTGCCGGCGGCGACCGTTGTCACCGACGTGCAGTACTACTGCCGCCTGGCGGCTGAGCGGGTGCGACTCCAGAGCCGCCTCCACTTCCGCCGGTTCAATCCGATAACCCCGCAGCTTCAACTGCTGGTCCGTACGGCCAAGGAATTCCAGATTTCCGTCCGCCAGGTGCCGAACGCGGTCGCCCGTGCGATACATTCTCGCGCCGGGACGGTCGTCGAACGGGTCGTCGAGAAACCGGTCCTTCGTCAAATGATCCAGACGCCAGTAGCCGCGCGCCACGCCCGCGCCGCCGATGTAGAGTTCACCAGCTGCGCCCACCGGAAGTGGCTGATGATGGTCGTTGAGCACGTACAGACGGACGTTGTCCAGCGGACGACCGATCGTCGCCGCAGGCAGACCCAGGTTCTGCTCATCACACAGCAGGCAGCTTGCGCAGACCGACGCCTCCGTGGGACCGTAGGCATTGATCAGCCGCAGCCGGTCGCGCCAGCGCTCCAGCAGATCTGAAGATGGTGCCTCGCCCGCGACGACCAGCGTCTCCAGCCCGCACAGCGCCGCTTCGGGAAGGCGGTCGGCCAGACTCGGTGGCAGCGTCGCCACGTTGACTTCATAACGCGTCAGCGTCTCGACGACCGACTCACCCGCGTGCTGATCTGCCGGAGGAAGGATCAGTGTGCCACCGCTGCATAGCGTCGTACTCCATTCCGACACCGAGGCGTCAAAACTCCAGGCCGCAAACTGCAGAACCCGGCGACCCGGCCCGATGTTGAAGTGCCGCGCCTGAGACACGGCCAGATTGGCCAGGCCACGGTGTTCCACAAGCACTCCCTTGGGACGTCCGCTCGATCCCGACGTGTAGATCAGATAAGCCAGCTGATCGAGTCTCGGTACGCGCTCAAGGTTGCCGTCTGCCATTCCGCGCTGAGGTTGCTGGTCAAGCAAAACCGGACGCGAGTTATCGGGCAGCCGCGAGGCCAGCGTCGACGTAGTCAGCACACGTGGCCCCTGAGCGTCGTCCAGCAGCATCGACAGACGCTCGCGAGGTGTCTCGGGATCCAGAGGCAGATACGCTCCGCCTGCTTTGAGCACCCCCAGCACCGACCGGAGCAAATCGAAGCCGCGAGGCAACAGCACCGCCACCAGTTCTTCCTGCAGCAGCCCATCCTGCAACAGCAAACGGGCGAGCCGGTTCGCGTCACGGTTCAATTCGCCGTAGCTCAGTTGAAACGCACCCTGAATCAACGCCGATTCTTCGCCACGATCACACGCATGATCCTCAAACAAACCAACGGCACCACGCGACGGTATCT
>Ga0316208_1002286_pt1 | contig 15863 bp, 11 predicted proteins | sample 3monopyrite_MG_FD_204944 | JGI IMG/M metagenome (GOLD analysis project Ga0316208, IMG submission 204944) | Microbial mat bacterial communities from mineral coupon in-situ incubated in ocean water Damariscotta River, Maine, United States -... | ecosystem: Environmental > Aquatic > Marine >...
ATCGTTGCCTCGTTGGTTGCGGCAACTTTCGCTGCTGCTTTCATTTGGGCTTCGGACGTTTGGCGAAGCTTCTCGGCGGCGGCGTATTCTGCCTCAACCGCTTTGCTCATCGGCGCGACGCTGGCGAGCTGCGGTCCGGTAGCGGCGAGCGATTTCTCGGCAGCATCGAGATTGACGACTGTTTCGAGGAAATCTGCGCGTCGTTCAGTGTGCTGGGCGACTTCCCGCGTTCTGCGGATTTCTTCCCGAAGTGCGACATGGGCGGCGCGTCGTTCGCGAACCTTCGCCTCGACCGGAGCCAACGCTGCGCGAGCGGGTTCAACCGGCTTGTTCGCCTCGGCGAGTTTTGCATTCGCGGCGGCAGCTGCCTTGACCGATGCATCGAGCGTTGTTTTCAGCTTGGCTGCTTCGGCTTCGAGTTTCACCGCTTTGGTGTCCAGAATCTTTGTTGTCGCTGCCAGCTCTTTGTCGTCAGGAATTGAAGCCAGAGCAACCTTTGCGCTGGCAGCGGCGGCTCGGACAGCGACCGCCACTGAATTCTTCTGATCAAACTTTGTCTGATTGCCTTTGACGGCTGTCGTAGCGGCGTCAAGTTTGGTGGCTTCGGCCTGCGCCGCGGTGACAACCTTCTGCAACGCTGTTCGCAGCGGCTTCGCCTCTGCCAGTGCCTCGTCCAGTTTCTCAAGAGCGGCCAACGCTTCTTCCTGTTTCGCGTCGACCTGCGCCTCAGCAGTCGTGACTTGAGCATTCAGGTCGGCCAGCACTTTCGCAGCCGATTCGGACGACGGCGACAGGTCAGCCGGCAATTGCCACGAGCGTTGATAGGTCTGCGACAAAGCAATCTCACGAAGCAACGAGGGTACGCTGAAATTTGCCTTCGCGAACTCTTCGCCGAGGAGATCAAGCAGCGCAGGATTCGTCGCCGGGTTTTCAGAGTGATGCTGATCGACCGGGTGCACGAGCCCGCGCCCCATCATCATCGCCCAGAGCCGGTTGGCAATATTCCGACGGAAGAGAGGATTCTTTCCGGACGAAATCAACTCGGCCATTTTGTCACGGCGGCTGAACTTCGGGACGGGCCGAACATTCTTGGCAGGTCGGATGTTGTACTCATCACCGATCGCGAAGACGGGTTCGACAATTTCGACTTCGCCTGGCAGTCGCGGAGACGTGACGGCTTCCCGTTCGGTGAAGACCGACTTGAATTCCGACTGACCGCGGACGGTTTCACCGATCAAAGCCAGCTTCTTTGCATCGGGGCGGAAGACGGTCAGTTGATTCACAAACGCAAACGTTCCGAAGTAATCGGTCTGGTGGTAGTCATCGATCAGCGGGTGATCGTGACACTGGGCACATTGCAGATCGATGCCCAGGAACATTCGACCGATCTCTCGTGTCAGCAGATTCGGCTCAACATCCCGTTCGAGGAAGAATGCCGACGCCGCTCGTTGCTTCCCATCCGTCCCGTCTGCTGACAACAGGCTGTGAACGAGTTCGTTGTACGGTTTCTTCTGTTGGAAGAACTCCTGCAACCACGCACGAAATTCGACACTCTTGACGTGCTTGTCGCCGCGCCGTTCCATCAGCATGACGTCGAACACAACCGCAAGGTGCCGATAGAAGTCGGGACTTGCCATCAACCGGTCGATCGCTTGCGAGCGTTTATCCGGAGACGTGTCAGCAAGAAACTTTCGCGCTTCGACGACTGATGGAATTCGCCCGGTCAGATCAAGAGTGACTCGACGCAGGAATGTGAGATCGTCAACAGCGACCCCGCGCGGACCGACAGCCGCCTGATCCGACAGTTGATCAATCCGAACATGCAGCGAGTCATCGGCGGTGACGCACGAAGTCGCCCCCAGCGCGAACCAGGCTGACGTCAAAACCGTCAAGGCAACCCGTGCGAGGGCTCTACGATAGTCTCCGGCAATGCTGAACATGGCGCGGGCTCGGAAGGAAGGAGTGAGGCGGGCACAGGACGCGAGTGTGGTCCTGCAATTCTCGGGTGGGACGTCAATGGCTGGAGATCAATCAGAAAGTACTGATACGTTACCCGCCGGAGATCGCAACCGTCAATTTGTCTTTGCATTTCCGGCCACGAACACACCGATTCATCCCGCATAACCGGTACTTCACGCGGAACGTCTGGCCTGAACGAAGAGTTGAAGTGCCTCGCCAATCCGACTAAAACGCGATCAACAAAGGGCGATTAACTCAGCGGCTAGAGTGCCATCTTCACACGGTGGAAGTCGCAGGTTCGATTCCTGCATCGCCCACTCTGACAACAGGAACGCAGCAGAACCGAACAGCTCCATCAGGAAAAGCCTCAGCAATGCTGGGGCTTTCTTCGTTTCGGGGTCGCTTTGTTCTCGTCGGTGCCTGCGAGTGCTGAGGTACTTTGTGAGATACTTTTTCGGGCGAGTGAGATACTTTTCCGGATGCCGTCTCGAAATCCTCGTCGGTGACTTGCAGGGAGTGCTTCAGACCGATCTTTGTGACTGTTGCCGAGGAATTCGGATTTTGGCATGGTCGGTTTCTGCCTGATGTCAGTCAAATTTTCGATCGTGTCGTTGCTTCAACCTGCGATTCGAGCGATCCAGCTTTCGACATCCAGCACTTCACTCAGCAGCATCTGCTGGGCACACAGAATCGAGCGATGCAGTTCCTCGGCAGTCACTTCACCGGCTTCATTGGATAAGTCCAACGTGCCTGTAGCATCTCTCAGAAACTCGACGGTCAAACCAAGGTGTACTGCTTGTCTTGCGGTCGTGTCGCAGCACATGTGCGTCATATAGCCAGCGATTGTGACTGTTGTGATTCCGTTTTCACTCAGCCAACTTTCAAGTGATGTATTTGTAAAACTGCCGGGCAGAGTCTTTTCTATGAGCAAGTCGTGCGGACGAGCTTTGATCTCATCGTGAAGCTCCCAGCCCGGCGTCCCTTTCTGGAAGAACGGCATTTCAGGCTGTGGGAAATGATGTTGGATAACGATCGTCGGCACTTTGCCTGCCGCTGCATCCATCGCTCTCAAAATCTGCTCCAAGTGACCAGTCGGATGCGTAATTGGCAGTGCCCCGCTGAAATATTCGTTCTGAACATCAATGACCAGTAACGCTCGACTCATCGGATAGCTCTTTCAGTTGAATTCGAAAATTCGTTTCTCGGCATCAGTCCATCAGCAGCCCACCAGAGAGTAGGTCGTGTCGTCTGACCCGACCGTGAGTAGCTCGTGGATCGTACCGTGATCAGGTCTGTTTGTTGCATCGATGCGGCTCGAACGGGATTCGGTATGTCGGTCGCGGATTCTGTTGAAAAACTAAACCGGATGTCAGGTTGATGCCTGATTCAGAAGCTCTGTCAGGCCGTATGACGAATCAAGTTTCGGTAGAAGTCAAACTCAGGCCCACTTAGTTGGATCAAGCCGGAAGTACTTGACCAACAGCTCAAACAACTCCGCATGTTCCTCTTTAAGCTGTTGTGGTTTCTCGAAGAACGTCTCGCTGGCGACAGCAAAGAATTCGGCTTGATTGGTCGCACCATAGTAATCGAGCAGTGTTTTCTGGCGGCGTTCAGTCGCACGAACAAGGGATTTGAATTCTGACTCACAGACTCTGTGCCATCGCTGCGTAGTTGCGGTGTCACCGAACGTGAGACTGCCGCCCATTTCGCCATCGAGTCCATCGAGGCAGTGTGCAAATTCGTGAATGACCAAATTTCGTCCGTCATCTGGATTCCGGGAATCGCTTAGGACGTCCTGCCAGGAGAGAACCACTTGACCGTTCTGCCAGGCTTCACCAGCGTGCCGTGATTCTTTGCCAACGATCAACCCACCTTGGCTCTGTCGGTGAACTGGATCCGGAAACACAATGATTGTGTTGACGTGCTCAAAATAAAAATCTCGGACACCTAACAGCAGCAATGCGGCTGTTCCTGCGATCGTGACTTTTACTTCATCTGATAACTCGAGACCGCCATGGGCTTCCCAGTGTTTTTCATCCACCATGATTTTGGTGATCGCTTTGAGCTTGCCTTGCTCGTCGTTCGACAGACCTTTGTAGTGGCCTACATTGCCCTCAAGAATCAAATCCCATGTAGATGGCCAAGGCTCCTGAAGAATTCGTTTTCTTCGTCTGTTTCTGAACCAGTTGAACATTGAGCTTTCATTCCAATGAGTCGTGACACAAGCGAATTAGTGATCAGCGAAGGGTGGATTGAGCCTGCGTGAGCCTGAACCTCGGGTCAACATTCCGTAATAGTTTAGAGCAAGCTGGCATCAACAGGACTCATCACTCAACGAAAAAAGCCGACGAATTTCGCCGACTTTTCTCTGATTCTCGATGTCACTTTGACTAGATCGGTTTGACGTTCTCAGCCCGCGGTCCTTTTGGCCCCTGCCCCTCTGTGAAAGACACTTGCTGCCCTTCCTGGAGATCGTCGAAGCTCACTTCGCAGTTTGACGAGTGAAAAAACATGTCCTCGCCGCCCCCGATGTCAATAAACCCAAAACCCCTGTCGGTCTTCCGCTTGATCGTGCCTTCTGCCATTTTCTTATCGATTCATAAAAGTGACTGTGCAGCGTTGCCTGACACAACTGGTTCAGGCTGCTCCGCCACGATGGGACTTTAGCTGACGTTCACGAGAAAATACAGAGGCTGACTGTGAGAGCTACGACAACTGACCCAGCAATTCCGACGCTTCCTTCGTCTGCTGACTCCCACCGAGTGAATCGACCAAGCTTTGCGGCGAGGTTTGAGTACAAGGATCAGTCCGACAATGCCCATGACCAGCCCCATCACAAGGAACGGCAGACCACCGGCTTCCAACAGGTATGTGAGGTTTGAGATTTGCTGAAATTGAGCTTCTTCGATCTCAACAGCTTGAGCAACGTTCTGAGCAGCTTCCTGGGCGAGCAGCAGCATGTGGTTGGAACTCCGATAAAGCGTTGAGGAAACTGAAAAGTCGAGAGTTGGCGAGTTCGGCATTAGAATCACCTCGCCACAACTTTGCCCACGTACTTAGGGATGTCACTGCCTGTGGTTGTGCTCCAGACATAGAGCGTGTGCCCGTCATCTGATGTTGTGACGATCTTTAGAATGTTGTTGTTCGGCTTACCGATGATGCTCACGTCTCCAGCCTGTAGTTCTTGTGTAAGGCTCGGGATCGATCCAATCGAGGCCGGATCGTGTAAGCCATGAGCGAGATAGAAGACGCCAGCCACAGAAAAGACACCCAGCGTTCGCCAGAATCGTGAGTCAGCCATTGTTGAATCCCTGGTCGGAAGGTTGAAAATAGAGTGCAGTTGCAGCTCTGTGATTGAACGTAACGCAGAATGCCCTGTGCAGTTCAGGTTGGTTCAACGATTCTCCTGCCAGAAAAGGAGCGTCCAATGAATCGCAGAAAAACTATGTCAACGGCGACGTTCGTGGCCATCGCGTCACCTTTGGTTCCAGTGCTGGACGACAAAGCGGAACCGCCTGCTCTGCAAGACACGAAGCATCTCCTCAGCAATCGAAGCATGGTTCAACTTGGATGCACATTCTTCGCTGTGTTTGCATGCTGGTGCATTTGGCTTTCTGCCGAAGGGCGTCGACATGAGGCCATTGCCAATCGACTAACAGCAGCTCGCTGCGGAGTTGAGTTTACTCATATGGAGCTTGTGCCAGTTGCAACGAATTCATCAGGGCAGAATGGTGACCGGACGACGATGAGAGAAACATCCACGCTTCCTGCGATCATTGATCGAATGGGATTCGAGACGCTATTTCGTCGGATTAAGCACGTTAGGATTTATTCACGATCTTTCTTGCCTGAGGCTCTAGAATTGATCAAGGAGATCGAAGATTTGGACGGCGTGTCCTTTTCTGACACCGGCATCACGCAGTCTCAGCTCTCTGACACTTTCAGCAAAGTTCGTGTGAGGAATCTCTATGCTGGAAGTGAAATGATGCCAGGAACGAATCTTAGTTGGCTGAATCATGATGGATTGCAGTGGCTTTGCCTGAACCGGACTCAGTTCTCCAATTCAGCGATCGATGATCTGCCGGACTCGTTGGAATACTTCGATGCGACGAGAACGCGAATCAATGACGATGGACTGGCCGGATTTGTCCGTTTGAAAAACTTGAAGACGTTGAATCTCAGGCGGACACCGACGTCAAAACAGGCAATTGACAGATTGCAACGACAGATGCTGTGGTGTGAGATCAAATGGGAACCGCTCCAACAGTCGAATCATCAGATTTCAGCAAATGGAACGACTGGCGATTCGGTTGCCGGCGACATCTGAATACGACGCGAAGAGACTGAGCAATCAGAGTTACTCATTTCGCCAGAAACGTTGTCTGAGCATTACAGCGGCATCTCTGCATTTGTGCTTCAACACGTCCGGTGAGCTTCAGGGACTTTACGGCCATCGCCCACCGACGTCTCTTGCTGCAAACAAGAGATCAATGTCTTCGGCAGTGCCGCATTCGCTCAGGATCACAACTCGCGTCGAGTCAAAGCATCCGACCGAGCAGGAATCATTATCGAGGATCGTCGCTTTGATCTGATAGAACAAGGAGCGGTCTACTCACGGCAGTCGGGACACGTTTGCTTTGCTTATAAGGCCGACGCTTCAAGTGTAATGTTCGAAACCGCCGGCCTGGTCAATCCAGTCATCGATCTGGGCGAGGATCTCTTCGATCAGGAACAGTAGTGAGAACTTTGCCTTCGGACTGAGGTCAATGGCCGCTCGCTTGAAGGCTCGCGAAGCAAGAATCAGAAAGTCTTTCAGCGCTTCCGGAGTCGATAGCTCAACCAGAGTCAGCCCCGTGGAAGTTGACCGACCTGCGTAGTCTTCTGCCAGAGCTTCGTCCGTGAAAATTGCGACCTGCTTTTCAGAGTCACCGGCCAGGTTCAGAGCGACGACACGAAATCCTTCGTCAAACAGTACGCTCCCTGTTTCGGAGTCTCTGTTGAACTGCGTCGCGAGAACGTAGCACGGGAAGGTCCAGAGGAATTCTGATTCGGGCATGGTCGATGTTCTTATCCGGCTGTGGACGGATGCGGAGCCAGGCAAAGTTCGCGCGTCTCGAAAGTCGGCGCCGCTACTTCAAGGACGCCAGCCATGCCAGCAGGTCTGCGGCATCCTGCGGCGTCAGCCCGCGAAGCTGCAACTCGGGCATCAGGGACTTTTTCTGGGCAACCATGAGTTCGATGTCTGCGGCAGGAATCGTGATCGCTTTGCCCGTTGGATCGAGAAGGGTGACTGACTCGGCGGCTCTGCTGACAAGCAGACCGGTTTGAACTTTGCCGTCGTCTTTCTGAATGAGCCACGTCTGAAACTTTGGGTCGATCTTCTTTGACGGTTCAAGAATGTTTTCGAGAATTTCGGCGCGGCTGTAGCGTTTTCCGATCCCGTCGAGTTTCGGACCGACTGCTTTGCCCTGCTCGCCGACCTTGTGGCAGTTTCGACATTGCAATCCGGACGCCGTCAGAAACAGCGTTCGGCCTTTCTCGGCGTTTCCACTCAGAGCCAGCAGCTCGCTTCCGTCGATGGTCGAACCGAGCGTCTTCGTACGAGCGACCTCTGGAACAAACGCCTCAAACAGGTCTCTCACAACGACGTCATCAAGCGATGTCCCCTTGGCAATGACCGCACGTCGAACTTCTGAGGAAATTCCTTCGGCCGAAACGTCGCGCACCTCGCTCGCAAGGAGCAATGCTCCGCTGGTCGACGAAAGCAGTCGATCGATCGCTGCCGGCGTTTCAGAAGAGTTGGCGTTTGGATCTTCAATCAATTCTTTCAACGTCGTTTGATTGGAAGCAGCAAGCTGACGCGCAGCCGACGACGCGTCGTTAACCTCATTCGCCGGTTGAGAAGACTGCTCAAGTTGCAGGATCCACTCCCTCAACAATGCCACTCCCCTGTCGTCGATCTCGCGGGAGCCGAAGTGCGGCATTCGACCGCGGCCGACTTTTGACATTCGGTAATACAGGATCGAACGGTCCGGGTCACCAGGTGCCACGACCCAGGGATCAACGATACCGAACGATCCCTGAGTCGGCCGCGAGACCAGATGAGTCTTGTCGAAATCGATATGGTGAAGGACTTCGATTGCCGCCGTTCCGCCGCCACCTCGTTGGTGACAGTGCGAGCAGTTCACATGGAGATAAGACCGGACCCGTTGCGTCAGGTCGGCCGTCCCGTCGTCCGGCGAAGCCATGCGTTGCAGATCGTCGAGAGAGACAGTGTCCGAAGTCTTTGATTTCCCAATTGGTTTTTCAAAGAGTCCCAGGTGAGCCAGCGTCCGCAGCTGATTGTCTTTCGACGTCCCGTAGTCAAAGTCACGATTGAGCTGCTCGATTCGGAAACCGTACACCGAACCTCCGCGAGTTGTATGGCAGAGCAGGCATTCGGTCCGGCTTGCGAAGTGCCATGTCTGAGAACGATACCCGCTGGACGACGATGAGTCGGGTACCGTGAACGACCGGTCAATCGCCTTCCCGTCCGAGAGCACAGCGTCTGTCTGGTCGGCGTTCCAGAGGTAGCTGTAGGCTCGCCACTCGCCCTTGTGTCGATGGAGAATCTGTGTTTCCAGACGTTGCTGAATCGAAAAATCTGACGATGTTTCCAGATGGATCGTCTTGCCCAGAACCGTACCGTCAGGAAAGCTCCACTCGCCCTTCAGGTTTCCTTTCTGGACGTTGTTGATCTCGTGGACGCCGACCGTCGCTGAACCTGGCAGCGCCAGAAAACGCTGCGAGATTGTTCCGTCCTCCCAGGGAGCGGCGTTCACATCGTACGGCAGCACGCCGGGCGCCAGAGTCAGCTTTTCAACAGATGAAAACAGCCCGGTGTCACTGAGGCTTCGTGGAAACGTGGAAACAGTTCCAACTTCAGGATTGCTGATCAGACGATTGATCGAACCGTCGTAGCCAACGACGTAGAGCTCTCGATCGTGGTTCTGACCAAAGCAGATGATCTGAATCGGCGTGCCAAGTAGCTCGACCGGCTTACCCGGATCGGAGGCGTCGCCGTCGAGTCCCCAAATCTTGCCCGTCACATAATCACCGTACACGTAGGTGCCGGCGAGATCTGGAAGACGACTTCCGCGATAAACGTAACCGCCCGTCAACGATCGTGATTCCGTGTGAGCATGCGCCGCAGTCGGGGGAACGATGGGAGTCGGGCCTCGCGGGAAGTCGGGGTTCACCGCCTGGATGTGCTCAAGAATGCTCCAACCGTAATTGGCTCCGCGCTGCACGCGGTAAACCATCTCCCACATTTCCCAGCCGACGTCGCCCACCCACAAGTGGCCTGTCACTTGGTCAAAGGCCATCCGCCACGGGTTACGGTGCCCGTAGGTCCAGACCTCGCCGCGAGCGTTTGCAGTTCCGACGAATGGGTTGTCTTTCGGAATGGAGTAAGGGTGGTCGCCGGCTTGATGGTCGACGTCGATTCGCAGGATGGATCCCAGCAGGTCGCTGATGTCCTGGCCGGTGCCGTTCGGATCCGGAGGAAACGGCGGAGCCCCATCACCGGTCGAGATGTAAAGCAATCCGTCTTCCGGGCCAAACTGGAGCGAACCCCCATTATGACCGCCGGCCTGCCAGGTAATGATTTGCTGTTCAGAAGCAGCGTCAATTTTCAGCGGGTCTACCGATGTAACCTGAAATCTTGAGACGCGAGTGCCGACCGGGTCGCCAGCTTTGGTGATGTAAGAAATGAAACACTGGCGGTTGTTCTTAAAGTCAGGGTGAAACACGAAGCCGTAAGATTTCGTCGCGCCTTCGATGTCTTTTCGGAGGTCGAGTGCGACGTCGGGCTCGGCCGAGTCACTCGATTGCGAAAACGTCACAACGCGGCCGGCGACTTCGACAACCAGCATTCGGTCAGTGCCCGGCACCGGTAGCAACTCAACGGGATTCTTGAACGTCAGTTGCGGGAAGACGCGTTCGAGCAAGTATGGCGACGGCGGTTCGGGCGTGCCGACCATCTTCGCCGATGACCACGGAACGCGTTTCTCGATTCCGAATGGCTTCTCGGCGGCGTCTGCAAAGCCGATCCCAACGATCGACAAACACAGAATCCAGAACGACAACATCTGACCGGGCAATGAACTGTTCAAAGCACTCTCTCCGTTGAAGGTATGTCCTGCTTCATTCGTAAACAGCGGGCACTATCGTACGCAACGGGCAACACAGCGGCGGAATCAGGAGATGCCTGCTTCCTGCACCGCTTTGACGACGGCATCGTGAAGTGGGCCGTTGGAAACAACGACGCCGCGGTTCTGGGTCAGCTCGTGTCCCTGCGTGAAGTCGAGCGGTTTCCCATTGATGTCAGAAACCGTTCCGCCAGCTTCCAGCACGACCAGAGCGCCACCCGCGTGGTCCCAGATCTTTTCCTGATAAGCTTTCCTCGTCGGCAGACGCAAATAAATGTCCGCCTGCCCGCGAGCAACGACTGCGTACTTGGCCTGACTGTCGAGCCGAACGGGCTCCTTCGTAATCCCAAGCGACTCGGCAATCTGAGCGGATCGACTGTGTGAGCTGTGGCCGGATTCGACGGATTCGCAGAGCCGAGCGTCTGGCCAGTCGACTGCGGCTCCGGTCCGAATCTTCGTTGCGTCAGCCAGACTGAAATCGCTGCCTTCGATGGAAGTAACAAACGCGCCTGCACCGCGAACGGCAAACAGCAGCGAACCTGCTGACGACTCGTCATCTGGATCGAGCCGCAGATTCGGGCACCCGACTGCGGCGACGGTGAGATCTCCATCGACGATCAGGGCTAACGAAATCGCGTACTGCTGGCCTCGCAGGAAGCCCTTCGTTCCGTCAATTGGATCGAGCGTCCAGAACCGGGAACCGGCCGTTCCGTTGCCGTGATCAATCCACGAGCAGACTTCGTCAGCAGTGGCACCGACACCGATCGCGGCCAACTCTTCGAGAATACGATCGACGAATCCGGCATTCTCACCACCTCGCAACTCAGCAGCGTCTTCTTCTCCGACAATCGGATCGTCTGAAAATGCGGCTTTCAACGCGTGACAGATGATTGCCTGACTGGCGTAGTCGGCGATGGTTACCGGGCTTCGATCCTGCTTTTCCAGAACGTCGTCGGTGATCTGCTTCTGTACCGCCTGCGTGACTCGCGCGGCATTGCGCACAGCAGCGATCGCAGTCTGAAGTTCACTCTGATATTCATCCATGATCCAACCATTCTCCCGCCGCGACTGCGGCCTGAATTCAAAATACCCTGAGCATTCGGCCTCGCGCCGCGCCGGCACTTCTGAGAGGCTGTAATTCCTCAGCCAGTATGCCGAAACAGGCTCCGCGCTGTTTCGTCAACTCAACGTTTTTTTTGTCTCGACTGCCGGAACTGCGCGGAGCTTGTTCCAGCCTACGGAAAAAACGACGCCTTCGGAGCGTCATGCACAAAATCTCAGACGGCAATACTTTCTTACTTGTCGAACTTCGGCAGTGATAACTCGATCGGGGCGTCTTCAACTTTCAGCAGAACTCGAATAAACGACTCGTGCCGATCAGGCTTCAGCGGTTGCCCATCGATTTGAATACTCGCAGCAGGAGTCATCAGCCGGCCGATCAGGACAGCTCGATCCAGCGGCAAACTGTCGGACATCTCCAGCCCCGAAAAGGCATCGTTCATGAGTCCTGTGTAAACGCGACCGCCAGCGACCTGGTACAAAGTGACCATTCGCAGAATTGCCTGAAGATCCGTTTCGCGACGATTCCAGTCGACCTGAGTGTGCTGAAACTCGTCGCCGGAATTTCCTGTGCCACTTCGCCCCGTCTTCTGGAACTTCGAACCGGTCAGGAAACTCTTCAGCTCACGACCGCCAGTCGTTCCGCCGGTTGATGACCAGACAACTCCCGGTTCGATGGCGGTGCTGCCCAACAGGTCATTTCCGACGATGTTGTGAAAGTAAACGCGGTTTCCATAGACGAGCACCCAGTCTTCAATCGGGCCGGGCAGATGATGCGTGAATGTGCTGTCTCGCGAGAGGTGTCCGGTTCCGGCCTGTTTGAGATTCAGCTCGAACAAGTCCGACGAAACCGCGAACGTCGCTGATGATCCAAGAATCCGATCCGACGCTGCAGGAATCGGCAGGTTCTCGATCTCCGTGCGATTCTCGGAGAAGCTGTAACTGGCGCCGCCCAGATTCAAACCCGCAGCTCGATACATGCCGCCGAAGTTTGACTCGGGAGCCGCAATCCAATGCAGCCATCCGTTCGAAGAATCGTCACTCGCTGGCTTTGATTCTTCTGTCGACGGAGTTTCCGACGGACCGTTCTTAAGCGCCGAAGAATCATGATTGATCGCCACTCGATAACGACGATGCTCGGGACTGTAGACTGTTGACCAGACTGTTTGACGAGCGAAGCCGCTTTCAAAATCGAGGTCGATCACCTCGCACACTCTTGAGCGAATGTCTCGCCCGTTGGCGCCGCCGGCCACGGAACTTGCCAGCAGTCCTGCGCCGATAACGATCGCGGGAAAGGTCATCCAGGTCAGTCCGGGTTTCTTGAGCAGCCGATGCACCAGGAAATAATCCAACGGTCCGATCGCCAGGAGAAAAAGCAGGACGACTCCCAGTACGCTGAGCGTTGATCGGTCGCCGACGTGAGGAATTGTCTCCATCCCGATCTGAAACTGTGTTGCCAGTTCGGTGATCCCGGAATGAGAAATCCGCTGACCGACGGAGTCATCATCCAGATTAGCCGAAGGGAGGTCCGCGAGTGCCGACACGAAACTGTCAAGTGCGCGCCATCGTGAAAGTGGTGCACGATCAAGATCGACGCCCAGTATCGTGATGCGTCCGAATCCGTAAGCCGACCGGGTCAACAGCGGACCTTCAATGCCGGTCACAACGTCCACACCGTCTTCCGCTCGGATGATCGAACCTTTAATCCTCGCCGCGATCGGAATACGAAAGCTGCTGTTCGCGTAAGCTTCCAGGCCGCTGAGGTCGCTCAACGACGAAGGCGTTACTTCCTGATCGTTCAAGACCCACTCAGCGATCGGACTTCTGGTCAGCTCCTCGACGCGAGTCCCAACAATCGCGACGACGTGGCCACCATTACGAACCCATTGATTCAACGCGACCGACTGTTCATTACTCAGTTCGAAGCTTCCAGCGAGGAACACGGTGCTGGTTGCCGAGTACGCTCGCCATTGCGTCGGCAATTCGCTGGCCGATGCGAACGACGTGAGTTGAACGCCCCGCTCAGCGATCGCCTTCTGAACTGACAGCTGATCCGTTTTACCTGTTCGACTGCCACCGATCCGACCGGCAATCACCCAAACGGGCGCGGTGTGCTTCACGACGGTGAAGTCGGACTCGCCCGAAGCAGACTCGGTGGCAACCAATCGCCGCGAGGCGAGGACCGTGTCGTCCTCCGAGACGACTTTCAAAGTCACGGTTTCTTCCAGCCGGCCAGGCATGAAGAACGACGTTGTTATGGCCGGGCTGTTGGCCGCAAGCTTGATCGCTGCCGACGGATAGGTCGCCGGGTTGCCTGTTGGGTCAGCGGCGGTCGCCTCAACCCGACACTTGACGGCTTCGGTTGAAACGAGCTGAACGCGCAAGCGAGTCCAGACGCCGGGGCGGGTCACCTGTCCGATGCCAACTTCGACCGACTCGATCGAAACGTCAGCGCGTGCAGATGTCGCGAGACAAAACAGGACGACAATAACGCTCGGAAAAAAACGAAATGAGGAACATCGCGAAGGCATGCCGTGAAAACTCCGACCAGACAAACAGAATGAGTCGGGAATTCTAACTCGGATCACTCAGCAGGCGTAGGGCTCTGCCTGAGGAATCGTGGCGATTGAGTGGTCCGCATGCCGAATCGGCCAGTCGCCCCAACACAAAACAAGGCCCGACGTTGTTGAACGCCGGGCCTCATTCTGAATTTCGTCCGTCGACAATCAGGCGAGTCTTGCGAAGAGCGGACGGCCTGTAATCAGCGAATGCTTACTGGAAACGTCGCAGAGCGTAGCTTGCTCCACGCCAGGCTGACAATTCTCGTTTGTTGGTCTTCAAGGCCTGCTCGTAGTTCGAAGCGGCTTCCTGATTCTTGCCCTGAGCCAACTGTTGCTCGGCGATGAAGTATCGAGCTTCGCACATTTGAGCGGTCTGAATTTCCGGCGTGCTCTTGTCGACTCGAGCGGCCAGTTCTTCCGCAGGAATGTCGCCCATGTTGAACAGGATAACCCAGTCGATCCAGTCGCGTTCGTTTTCTTTGCGAGCACGGCTGGACTGTGCGATGCCGGTCGCTTCAGCTTTGCGGTCGGAACGGATCAGTGTCCAGACTCGCCACGGGTTGATGAATCGGGCGGTCGAGTCCATCTGGATGACCTTGTTGAATTCCTGAATCGCTCCCGGGTAGTCCTTGCCGAAGTAGTGGGCGAAACCGGCATCAACATGAGCAGCCACATCGTTCGGCGTCTTCTGGATGATCATCTCGAAGTCGCGAGCGGCGTCCTGCCATTTACCCTGCACCAGTCGCGAGGTTCCCAACAACGACGTGACAGCCGGCTGGTTTGGATTGAGCTTAAGCGATGCGGTGAAATCTTTTTCGGCGTCGGCCGGACGTCCGCCCTGCAGCCACGTGTAGCCTCGGTTTGTCAGAGCGATATCGTACTTCGGATTCTTCTGCAGCGCGGCCGAGAATGCTCGGATCGCTTCGTTGTAACGTTTCAGATTCTGGTAGAGCATGCCCAGGTTGTTGTAGACAAGGGGTTCTTCCGGGAATGCTTTGATCGCCGCGCTGTAAGCCTGAATGGCTTCGTCGTTTCGCTTCACTTCGGTGTAGAGATCGGCCATCGCCATGTAAGAAGCGATGTGCTTTGGATTGGCAGCCAGAGCCGCGTTGAAGTCGGCGACGGCCGCGTCAGTCTGCTTCATGGCCGCTTTGGCCAGAGCCCGCTGATAGAAAACGTTCGACTTCTGCTCGGGGGTGATGCCTGCCTGCGGCAGAAGCTGATCGGCAATCCCGATGGCGACCTGAGCGTGGCTCGATTGATCTTCGATTCGAGTCAGATTGGTCATGCCGTAAAGGTACGGAAGGTAGTAGTTGAACTCTGGCTTCGTCGCGACGGAGATCGCCGTTCGAGCGTCCGTGATGCCTTCTCGAATCATCACGGCATCGCCCATGATGATGGCGAGTTCAATCTTCGCGCTGCCTCGCAGATGCAGAGCGACATTGTCCTTTGGATTTGCCGTGATGATCGGCGAGGTGGCCTCAATGACGCCCTGCCAGTTGCCCACGTCGTAGGCTTTGGTCGCGGCCTGTCGCTGAGCTTCGTGAGCGGGATCGGGGTCTGCGAACGCGGTCGCAGAAAGAGCCAACAATAACGCTAAAGACGTCGAAAACCTCATACTGGAGTCCTTTCCCGTACGGAGGGAAGCCCCGCCAATTCAGGCAAAGGGCACCATACCACGGCTCAGGCCTCTCATGATCAGGCCCGAAATCCGATACACAATCTTCCATGCACGCGGTCCTTCCGCGTGTTGTACAGCCGGGCGTTATACTGACTCGCCAGATCCGCTGCTATATGTGTTTTCCGGGATCGGACAGTGCCGAAACTCGCGACTTTTCTTCGACTCACAGCCAGGTGAATCAGCTTTGAAGTTGCACGAGTCAGCCGCAAGGAGGCAACAGCAGAGGTCATTGCCCTCGCCGATTCGCGGCTGCGGCTTTCGGCTGATTTACTCAGCTGCAGGTTCCCGGTAATTCGCAGGCCGCTCTCCCTTAGGATCAGTCCCGAAATAACTTCCCGATTTCCGTTGCCTTGTTTGACCCGAAGCCGCAGGCGATGGTGTTTTGAATGCGTGCCAGCGTCTGAAACGCGGGTG
>Ga0316208_1002287_pt1 | contig 15860 bp, 15 predicted proteins | sample 3monopyrite_MG_FD_204944 | JGI IMG/M metagenome (GOLD analysis project Ga0316208, IMG submission 204944) | Microbial mat bacterial communities from mineral coupon in-situ incubated in ocean water Damariscotta River, Maine, United States -... | ecosystem: Environmental > Aquatic > Marine >...
AGGTGCCGATGATCTATGTCACCCATGACATGTCGGAGGTTGCACGGCTGGCCAATACCATTGTGGTGCTGGACAGTGGTCGCGTGGTGCAATCGGGTGGCGTGGCCGATGTGTTGTCGCACCCTGCGTCGGTGGCGTTGCTGGGGCTGCGCGATGCGGGAGCGGTGTTGCTGGCGACGGTTGTGGCGCATGACGTCCAAGATGCGGTGAGCGTTCTGGAGTTCGAGGGTGGGCGGATTGTCTTGCCCGGTCAGATTGGCCGGATTGGCAAGAATATCCGACTGCGTATTCCGGCGCAGGATGTGATTTTGGCCCGCGTGGCCCCGGTGCAGATATCGGCGCGCAATGTCTTGCCGGTGACCGTGACCGCCTTGCAGATCGAAGAGGGCGCGGGGGTGGCCGTGGGGGTGTTGGCGGGCGAGACGCCGCTGTTGGCACGCATCACGATGGCCAGTTTGCGCGAGATGGATTTGGTGGTGGGCGCGCAGATTTTTGCGATTATCAAAGCCACCGCAGTGGCCCCTGCGGATCGGGGTTAGGGGCGCGGGTGCAGCCGGTCGAGTGCTGCAAGCGTGCGCGCAACCCCGCCTGCGTGCTCTGTATAGAATTGGCTGATTTGCGCGTCGGTGATCGGGGCGGGATCTGTGACTGCTGCGTGTAGTGCCGTGGCGGTGGGCGTCATGGTGCACACGCCTGCGGTCATCGCTTCGACGACCGGATAGGTGATGGTCCAGATATGCGGGCCGACGATGACGGGTTTGCGCAGGGCCAGCGGTTCGATGATGTTATGCGCGCCTTTGGGCACAAAGCCGCCGCCCACAATCGCGCGGTCGCACAGGCCAAGGTAGAAATACATCTCGCCCATGCTGTCGCCGAGTACGACGTCGCAATCGACGGGCGCGCGCAGGGCAAGGTTTGCGTCAAGAATATCTGAGCGTCGTGCGATTTTCAGCCCTGCGGCGGTGAGCATTTCGGCGACCTCGTCGAACCGTTCTGGCGCGCGCGGCACGTAGATATAAAGCGGGTCGGGCGCGGATTTGATCAGGGCGATATAGGTGTCGTCTTCGCCCTCGACGACAGATGTCAGGGTGATGACTTCGCGGGTTTGGCTGAGTTTCGGGCGCACAGCAGAGGCCGCTGTCAGGTGCTGTGTTGGGATGGGTTGGTCAAAGCGCAGCTCGCCAGTGACATGGATGTTTTGCAAGCCGGCGGCGGCAAGGCGGGTTTGCTGATCGCGCGATTTCACAAATCCCCCTGCAAAGCCTGCAAAGAGCCGCGCGCGCAGCCCCAAACCGCGTTTGTCCTTGAGGTAGCTTTTGACGGGGTATTGCGCGTTGCACATGTAAAGCGGGGTGCCGGATGCGCGCGCCATTTTGATCATCATCGGCCAGACTTCGATCTCCATTACAAGGCCGAGGCGGGGTTTGAAGGTCGTCAGAAACCGGCGGTAGGCGCCGCGTGTCTCAAAAGGCACCCAGAGGGTTTGCATCTGTCCTGCAGCGATTTCTGCGTGGAATTCGCGCGTGGCTTCGCGCCGCCCTGCGGGGGTGAAATGGGTGGTGATGACGCGGTCGCCGCGCGTCAGAAGTGCACGGATCAGCGGCGTGGCCGAGCGCATTTCGCCCAAGCTGACGGCGTGCACCCAGATGGCGCCTGTCAGAGGGGTTTGGGTGTGGCCGAAGCGTTCGGATATGTGTTGGGCGTAAAGCGGGTCGCGGCGTGCACGTTTACGCAAGTAGAGCCAGACCAGCGGGATGAGGATGAGCCAGAGGCCCTCGTAGGCCCAAAGTGCCACGCGTAATATTGGATCGGGCCAGCGGGTCATGCGGGGGCTTTCAAGGCGAGCAGGGATAGGGCCAGCGGGTGCAGATCGGCGCGGGCTTGGGTGATCAGAGCGGTTGCGTTTTGGGTCAATGCGTCGCGATTTGCACCCAGAAGGGCGTTTGCGATGCCTTGTGCGTCCGCGACTTTCAGCGCGGCGTGTTTGCGCGCCAAAGTGGCGTAATCGCTGGCGAAATTGGCCGTATGCGGCCCGTGCAGGATGGCGCAGCCAAGGCAGGCGGCCTCCCATGGGGAGTGTCCTTGGGTGTCGCCAAAGCTGCCGCCGATCAGGGCGGTATCGGCGAGCCGGTAAAGCGTGCCCATCTCGCCAAGGGTGTCGGCGATCCAGATCGGGCCGGTTGGAAGCTGGCCCGCGCTGCGCCGTGGCAGGTTTGCGGGCAAGGCGAGCGAGAGGTTGCGCGGAGCGATGATCAGCAGGGCCGTGGGGTCATGCGCGAGCAGGGTTTTATGGGCGCGGATGGCCAGACCTGCGTCGGGTGCATGGGCGGGGGCGGTGATCCAGATACGCCGTTTTTGCGTGGCTTTTTGCAGGGTTTTCAGCGCTTGCGGGTCATGGGTCAGCGGCGGTGCGGCGGCTTTCAGGGATGGGTTGAGGGAGATGTTTTGTGGCGTGCCGAGGGTTTTGAGGTTTTGCGCTGTATCACTGTCTTGGGCGGTGATCAGGGCCATGCGCGAGAGTGCGGCGCTGTAGAGGCTGCGCGCGGGCAGGTGTTTTTGCAGGGATGCGGTGTTCATGCGCGCGTTGATCAGGACTTGCGGGATGGCACGCGCATGAATGTCGCAGATCAGGCCGGGCCAGATGTCTTGTTCAGCCCAAATCACGAGGTCGGGGCGCCAGTGATCGAGAAACCGTTTGGAATAGCGGGGCGCGTCAAGCGGCAGGAATTGATGCGTGGTGCGGGCGGGCAATTGGGTGGCGATGCCGGTGGCCGATGACAGGGCTGTGGAGGTGATCAGGAAGTGTGCGTCGGGGGCGATATCAGACATGGTGCTGATCAGGCCGCGCAGGGACAGGACCTCGCCCAAGCCCACGGCGTGCAGCCAGATGAGCGGGCCTGTGGGGCGCGGTTCGCCAGGAATCCCGCATTTTTCGGTCCAGCGGGTGGGGTGTTCTTTGCCGGCGCGCAACCGCTTTTTCAACAGCGGTTTGGCGAGAAGCGGGACGGCGTGGCGCGCGCCCATGTAGAGCCGTAACAACAATGGGTTAGCGGGCGTCATGGAAGGTCTTTTGCAGGCTACCCGCCCAGAAAGCGTCGGCGTTGATCACATCGGCAAAGCGTTGGGCCGCACTGCCGCCGCCAAACCCATCGTCGCGCGCAAATGGCTGGCCCCATTGGACGTCAAGGAAATCGAGGATTTTTGCGCGGTCGTGGGCGTCGGCGAAAAAGACCGAAGGTGATTTGGCGCGGTTGGTTTGCCGCGAGCCGATGTCGAGGGATGGCAGGCCGATGAACGGCGCTTCGCGCACGCCCGCCGACGAGTTGCCGATCATGGCGGAGGCGTTTTTCATCAGTTCGGAGAAATGTGCAAAGCGCATCGAGGGCAGGACGCGAAAGCGGTCACTTGGCAGAGTGTCGATGGCGGCAAAGATACCTGCCGAGCCGGGGTCATTGTTGGGGGCGATGAGCACGAAGTTGCGGGCCGAGGCGGACATGGCGTCGAAAAGCGCGTGGGCTTGGGCACCCATTGTGTCGGCTTCCGAGGTGACGGGGTGGAAAATGCAGATGCCGAATTCGCCGTCGGGCAGGGCGTAGCGGCGGCGTACATCGGCGATGGTCACGCCAGAGGGCTGGCTGTGGAAATCAAGTTCGGGCGAGCCGATGGCGTGGATTTTGGCGGCATCTTCACCCAAGGCCATGACCCGTTTGGCGGCATCTTGCGACGAGACAAAGTGGTGACTGGCCAGTTTTGAATTACAGTGCCGGTAAATTTCATCAATGGTGCCAGAGACTTCGCCGCCTTCCACATGGGCGCAGCGGATGTAGTTGGTCGCACAGACCAGCGCGCAGGCCAAGGCCTCGACGCGGTCGCCGTGGATGACCACGAGGTCAGGTTTGTGTTCGGCCACGAAGTCGGAAAAGCCGGTGACGGTTTTGGCCAAGATCATGTCTTGCGGGTCGTCCGCGCGTTGGTTGAGAAATTCGTGCACGGTGACGCCGATGGTGCGGTGCACTTCGAGTTTGGTCAGCCCGTAGCGGTCGAGCATATGCATCCCCGTGACAAAGAACGACACGGAAAAGCCTGCATCGCGCGCCGCGATAGCCAGTGGTTCCATTTTGCCGAAATCAGCGCGGGTGCCTGTCACAAAGAGGATGGATTTGTTCATGGGGGTTTTTTGACGGGTTTTTGGGGTGCGGGCAAGCGGACTTGACCGCGAAGGGTGTCGCTGCCATCCGTTTTTGGGTAATTGCATCCGCAAAGCCGCATAAACCCGCGAGGATCAAGCCGATGTCTGCGAAGAAAATTGTTCTGATGAACCACACGGATATGCAAGGGCATCACTTTGGCTGTGCCCGCGTGATGCGGATTATCGAGACTGAATTACAGGCGCGAGGTGCGCAGATTATCGGCCGGTTGGATGGCAAGCAGAATTGGCAGGTCGCACCCGAGGCGCTGGCGGTTCTGGCGCAGGCTGATGCGATTGTGATCAATGGCGAGGGCACGTTGCATGGCGGGCGCAAGAAGGCCGGATGGCTGGTTGATATTGCCGATCACCCTGTCGCGGCGGGCAAGGAGTTGTCTTTGATCAACACGATTTATCAAAACAACCCTGCCGCGTGGGGCCTGCGACTGGCCAAGTTTACCCATCTTTATGCCAGAGAGAGCCGGAGTGCGCAGGCCTTGACAGATGCCGTGGGCCGCGATGTGCCGTGGTTGGGGGATTTATCTACGAGTGCGGGGGCCGAACCGGTGGCTGAAGGCGCGCGCGAGGGGATAATGGTGGGGGATTCGGTGCATAACTCTGTGTCGGCAGCCCTTGCTAAACTGTCGCAAGATTTGAGCCCACAGGCGGATTTGATTCCCTTGACGGTTTCGCTGCGCGAGGAAAATCCCTATCGCCCGTGGCTGATCCGGCAGTGGCGGCATTATACGTTGAAGCTGCGCCAAGCCATGCAGCAGAGAAAATTTTCGAATTTGCGCTATCTGCCGTCGGAGGCTGCTTATCTGGAATTATTGTCACGCAGGGCCTTGTCGGTGACGGGCCGGTTTCACGGGATATGTTTGAATTTGGCCGCGGGCACGCCGTTTATTTGCGTCGCGTCGAATTCATGGAAGATCGAAGCGCTGTTTGATGATGTCGGTCTGGACAAGCGCAGATTGGTGGCTGTGTCTGATTTGTCGCCGCATTTGGTGACGCAGAATAACTGGGGGTTCAGCGATGTGGAACAGGCCAATATCGCGGCATATTTGACCCGCACGCAGGCGCAGGCGGCGGATATGTTTGACCGTATCGTCGGCTGATCAGGCCGCGGTGACGCGAGACACGAGGTAGTTGAGCGCAAAGTAACCCAGCAGGGACGGTGCGCTGCGGCAGGCATTTATGCCGGCGCGAAATTGCCCAGCTTTGGCGTGCATTTTGACCTGTCGTTTTGTCAGGTAGCGTTTTGCGGCGGGGCGTTGGGTGAGGTAGGTCGCATTGTCGGCGATGATTGCGGCAAAGTAGCCGGCGCGCGCGGCGGCGTTTGCGCGTTTGGTGATTTGGCCCAGATTGCCGTCGGCACCTGCGGCCAAGTGTTGTCTGATCAGGACGCCTGTGCCGGTTTGGAAGTTGCCGGTCAGGTTGGCTGCAAGTAGGCGGATGGAGAAATCGGTGTCTTCATTGACGCGCAGGGCGGGGTTAATGCCGCCGACGCTGTGGAAGTCGCGGCGGTAAATCCAGAAACCGCAGCCAAGCCCGCCGAGTTGTTTGCGAAATGGCAAGGTGTCGAGTGGCAGGTTTTGTTGCGGGTGAAATGCGGGTGTTTGTGTGGGGGGCGTCGAGAATGTTTCAGTGGCGCAAAAGCCGTAACGGGCGGTTTGGGCCATTTGGACCACATGGCTGACGTAGCCGGGTGCGAGCAGATCGTCGTCATCGGCAAACACGATGAGCTCCGTTTTGGCCTGTGCGACGCCGAAGTTGCGCGCGCTTGACGGGCCGCGAGGGCCGCTGTTGGGCAGCACTTTAAGCCGTGGGTCGGTGATGTCCGCAAGCGCGTCTTTGGCGGGTTTTGTGCCGTGGTCGTCGACGACGATAACACAGCTGTTTTGCGGCAGATCTGCAAGTGCTGCCAAAGTAGCAGAGCGCACAAAGCCGGGCCTGTCTTTGGTTGGGATGACGATCGTAAGGCTTAGCATCTAGGCCTGCTTTGGATCGAAGTCCGTCCATTTGAGTTGGGTGTTGCGGGGCATGGCGCGGGTCAGGGTGCGGCCGATGACTTTGTCGAAGTCGTAGCCTGCGATTTCGCCGGTTCCGGGGCGGCGTGCCCAGATGTCGGCCTCTGTGATGACGGTGCCTGCGGGCAGATCGCGATCTGCGACAACCGAGGAGCGTGCAAAGGCGTAGACGCCTTCCTCACTTGGGGTGCGCTGTTTGGGGTTGTGCAGGGCGGTGTGGATTTCACAGCTACGGTCGATGATGTGGCGCAGTTCGGACGGGTCCATCGAGTTGATGATGTCGGGGCCGATCCGGTAGCGCGTATCAGTGTAGTGCCGTTCCAAGATGCACGCGCCCAAGGCCACCGAGGCCAGCGCCATTTCGGGGCCGATCGAGTGGTCAGAGAAGCCGACGACCGCATTTGGAAAGGCGTTTTTAAGGTCGGTGACCCCTTGCAGCGACACGATTTCGGGCGGGGATGGGTAAAGGTTGGTGCATTCAAGTAGCGCGTAGTCGATGCCGGCCTCGTCGAGGATTTGCACACTTGCGCGGATGCTGTCGATGGTTTGCATGCCCGTGGACATGATCACGGGTTTGCCCTTGCGCGCTATGTGGCGAATGAGCGGCAGGTTGTCGACCTCGCCCGAGCCTATTTTATAGGCGGGCACGTCAAGTGTTTCGAGGAAATCGGCCGCCGCGCGAGAGAAAGGCGTCGAGATCCAGATCATGCCAAGGGATTCGGTGTACTCTTTCAGCGCCTTTTCATCCGCAGGGCCGAGCGAGCAGCGCTCCATCACCTCCCAGATCGAGACATCGGCGTTGGGCGGGAAGATGTGTTTGGCTTCCTCGGTCATCTCGTCGGCGATGATATGGGTCTGGTGTTTGATCATTTCGCAGCCCGAAAGCGCCGCAAGCCGCACCATGTTTTTGGCCACATCAAGGTCGCCGCCATGATTGATGCCGATCTCGGCGATCACAAGGGGCGGGTGTGATGGTCCGATTTTGCGGCCTGCAATGTCCATGGTGGGCTCCTGTTTTGCGTAAGTTTGTTGTAGGGTGCGCATCGGATAGTTGCAATGTGGGACCGCATCGGCCACATGGTTGCCATGACAAAAAATGCATATGAAATCCAGACGCCCAAGGGCCGCAAACGTGCGCAGCGCCAGCTGGATTGGGCGGATCACGGGATTTTGCGGTATCGCTGGCATAATTTTACGCAATTGGTGCCTGGTGTTTACCGGTCGAACCATCCAACAACCGCCCGGTTCGAAGCTTATGCGGCGATGGGGATCAAGACGGTATTCAGCTTGCGTGGCGGCAAACACATGCCGCAATATTTGTTCGAGGTCGAGACCTGTGAACAGCTTGGGTTGCGGTTGGAGTGTTTTAAAATGTCTGCCCGGGAGGCGCCGACGGTGGAGCGTTTGAACATGTTGTTTGATGTGTTCGACCGGATTGAGCCTCCGTTTTTGATGCATTGCAAATCGGGGGCGGACCGCACAGGGTTGGCGTCTGCGATTTATTTGCTGGCCTATGTCGGTGCGGATTTGGCAGCCGCCAAGGCGCAGTTGAGTTTTGATTTTATCCATATTCGTCGCACGGCCACGGGGATTTTGGACCATTTTCTAGACACTTACGAAGCGCGGTTCAACGAGACGGGCATTGGTGTGCGCGACTGGATTGCGACGGAATATGATGCTGAGGCGCTGACAGTTAGCTTTGCGGCTAAGCAACGCAAGTTGCGGTTCTGGCAGGGCTGGCGTTAGCGCAGGCCTTGCGCGATTTGCTGGCCTAGCAAGAATTCAACGATGTCCCAATCCAGTGGACTGTCGATGTCCAGACTGCGCGCCTCGGGCACGAGGTAGGGGATGACGCGTCCTTCAAACAGGCTTTGCGCGGATTTGAGGTATGCCGGGTCAAGCACGTAGACCAGCCCCACATGGTCGTAGACGACCGGGGCGGCTTGTCGCGACAGCACATGTCCGGGCAGCGGTTTCGAGACTTTGAGAGCGCCGGTCGCGTCGGATTCGAGCATGTTGAAGTAGGGGTTTTTGCGCGAAATACAGCAGGACATGACCATGTCGGGGCTGTCGGCCTTGAACAGGTCAATCGCCCCTGTGATGTCTTGCGGTAGGCGCAACGGCGAGGTGCAATCGAGATCCACAAAGCCGGTGACAGGGCCTGTTTGTTTTTCGACCTCTGCCAGAGCATGTTGCCAGACCGCGAATTTGCCTGCCGTATCCGTCGCCAGTGCCGCCGGCCGCAGGCCGATATCAAGTCCGCCGCGCGCCAGCCCGTGTGCATACATCTCGGGGCTGTCGGTCGAGACCACAACCGCATCGATTTGAGCATGGTCCAGAAGTTGATCAAGCGACCAGTCGATCACGTGTTTGCCGTGCATGATCCGAAAGTTCTTGTTTGGCACGCCCTTGCTGCCTGCGCGCGCGCCAATATGTCCAATAATCATCTGTTTATTCCCCCGTTGGGTGTCGTTTGGCAGGGGCGGGGGTGTCTTGGAGGCGAGTACCGGAATCGAACCGGTCTACACGGATTTGCAATCCGCTGCATAACCTACCTGCCCACTCGCCGCCTTGTGCTGCGGGATATACTATGGGTTTGTGGTGTGCAAGATACCAATCGGGCCAATGTGCCGTTGCTGATCGGGGCGGGATATGGCATTACCGCGGGCAAGGATTCTGAACGAATGAAAGTTGAGCGCGTGACCGATTACACAGCCCGCCGCACCATGATGGTTGATACGCAAGTCCGCCCGTCTGACGTGACCAAATTCCCGATCATTGAAGCCATGCTTGCCGTGCCCAGAGAGGACTATGTCCCGACTGCGTTGCGTGAAACGGCATATATCGGCGAAAGCGTCGATTTGGGCGGCGGTCGCGTTGTTCTTGAGCCGCGCACGTTGGCCAAAATGCTGGATGCTTTGGCGATTGAGCCCGCGCATGTGGCGCTCGATGTGGCCTGTGGTCTGGGTTATTCTACGGCTGTTTTGGCGAAAATGTGTGAATTTGTGGTTGCCGTGGAGGATGACGCCGATCGCGCCGCTCAGGCGCAGGCCACGTTGACCGCGCAGGGCATTGACAATGCCGCCGTGATGCAGGGTTCGCTGGTTGAGGGGGCTGCAAAGTCGGGCCCCTATGACATTATAACAGTGCAGGGTGCTGTCGAGCAGGTGCCTGACGCGTTGCTGGATCAGTTGCGTGACGGTGGCCGGATTGCATGTGTGTTTGCCGAGGGTGCGCTGGGTGTTGTGCGCATCGGCCACAAGATTGACGGTGTGGTGAATTGGCGGTTCTCGTTTAATGCGGGTGCGCCGGTATTGTCCGGGTTTGAAAAGACGGCGGCGTTTGTGCTTTGATCCAGACGGGTGTTTTGCCCGTATTTATTGACGATCGGCCATTGGCCAGAAACAGGGACTAGGTTATGGGTTTTCGAAACACTTTTGGGGCTGTTCTGGCCATCGCGGTGATTGGTTTTTCAAGTGCTGCCCGCGCAGATACGCTGGCTGATGCCCTGACGGCGGCTTATGAGAACTCTGGTTTGTTGGATCAATATCGCGCGCTGCTGCGTGCCGCGGACGAGGATGTGGCCCAAGCGGTGAGTGCGACCTTGCCGGTGATTTCGTGGAGCGCGAATGCGACGTCGACCTCGCCGCGCGCGTCTGGTGCGGATCTGATTGCGGCGACAGCGCGGATTTCGGCGGATCTGACGCTTTATGATGGTGGCGCGAATGATTTGGCGATCGAGGCGCAAAAAGAATTGGTTTTGGGCACTCGCGAGGCGTTGCGCCGGATCGAGCAGACCGTGCTACTGGATGCTGTGACGGCCTATATGCAGGTGCGCAGTGACACTGAGTTTGTCGCGCTGCGCGAAAGCAACGTGCGTGTTTTGACGCAAGAATCCCGCGCCGCCCAAGACCGGTTTGATGTGGGCGAGGTGACCCGCACGGATGTCGCATTGGCCGAGGCCCGTCTTGCTGCGGCACGTAGTTTGCTGGCGTCTGCACAGGGCAGTCTGGCCCGATCCGCCGAGGCCTATGTCACGGCTGTCGGTCGCAAGCCGGATGCGTTGAGCCCTGCCAAGGCCGCGCCTGTGTCCCAGTCGCTGGCCGATGCCAAGGCATTTGCGGTCCGCAATCACCCCGATATCTTGCAGGCCCAGCACGCGGTAAGTGCCGCCGAGTTGAACATCAAACGCGGTGAAGCGGCGATGAAGCCAAGCGTGTCTTTGGGCGCTGAAATAGGATTTGATCAGGACTTTAATGTCGGCCGCAGCATCGGGGTGACCGCGTCTGGTCCGATTTATGCGGGTGGCCGTTTGTCCAGTCAAGTGCGTCAGTTCATGTCGCGCCGTGACGCCGAGCGCGCGGCCTTGCTTGTCACCAGCATGGGGATCGAGCAGCAAGTCGCGAACGCTTACAGCTTTTTGGAAGTGGCCCGTGCGTCGGCGCTGTCGTCCAACAACCAGATCGCTGCCGCCCGCGTTGCATTTCGTGGTGTGCGAGAAGAGGCCACCCTTGGAGCCCGCACGACGATTGATGTTTTGAACGCCGAGCAGGAGTTGCTAAGTGCGCAGGCCAACCTGATTGCCGCACAAGCCGACGAGGTGGTTGCAAGCTATCAGGTTTTGGCGTCGATGGGGCTGTTGACGGCCGCGCATTTGCGTCTGCCGGTCCAGCAATACGACCCTGCTGCCTATTATAACCTTGTCAAAGATGCCCCGACTGCCCGATCTGAGCAGGGTCAGGCGCTGGACCGTGTGCTTAAGGCCATAGGGCAATAGTTCAAATCCTTCGGGATCGGTTGTTTGAAATGGCAAGTCGGGTTACATTGTGCCCGAGGCAAAGCAGGATCAAAGAATGTCCGACCCAGTCACGAACGTAGAAATCGAAGATGTCTTGTCATCTATTCGCCGCCTTGTTGCCCAAGGGGGCAAGCCGCGTGGCGCTGTGAAAGTGCAAGAAAATAACAAGCGGGACACTGTGAAGCAGGTAGACCGCTTTGTGCTGACGCCTGCGTTGCGCGTGGCGGAATCGCCTGAAGAAGATGTCGTGGAGGCACCGCTTTCCGAATCGGAGGCACATGTTGCCCAATTTGTGGCCCCTGCCAGACCGCCGCTTGTGTTGACGGCGTCTGACGCGATGCAGGAGCCGCTGGTGCATGATCGTATGTCGGCCTCCGAGCGCGAAAGCCTTGAGGCGACGATTGCGGAACTGGAGGCGGCGGTCACATCGCAACCCGATGAATGGGAGCCCGATGGCAGCGAAGTGACCCCAACGGACGGTTTGGCCGTTGCATTGGCGGCAATGGCCGAGGCCGAGGTATCCGATGAGGAAGCCGCCGTTGAAGGCGCCACAGCGGATGATGATGAGATCGAGGACGCGGAGATTGTGGCACCCGATCCGGTTGTGACATTGCATCCGCGCCGCGAAGAGCCAACATTTCGTCACGCGGTTGTGGAGCCCGAGGATGAAACCGACTACGGCGATGAGTTGCGCGAAAATGCCGACGATGACGGGATGCCGATCCCTGATGATCTGGACGAAACGCTTGCGGCCTATATTGCGGGCGGGACCAAGCTGGATCACGAAGAAATGCGCCAGATGGTTGTTGATGCAGTCCGTCAGGAATTGCAGGGTGACTTGGGCGAGCGTATTACGCGCAATATCCGCAAGCTGGTGCGTTTGGAAATCAGCCGTGCGACATCGGAAAACCTCTACGACTAAGGGTCGTTACGGTCGTTACCCCGAATTTTACTGAAATTGACGTGGGCGTGGTGCTGGCCGCGTCGCGCACGTTTGTGCATGTTCCCGCGATGAGCGCATGCAACAAAAAAACGCGGCCCGAACAGAGGGCCGCGTTTTTGAAGACCGCGCCTGGCAGGGCGGGCATATGTTGCGGATTTAAGCGGCGCGCGCTTCCAGTTCGGCGGCGTTGCGGCGTTCGCTTTCTTCGCGCGACAGGGCCACGGATGTGCGCACGCCTTTGCCGACGAAGTCCATCAGGCCGGTGACCACACGTTCGTTCGGGTCAATGCCCGCACAAGACAAGACTTCACGACCGTCACGTGACCGCGCCCAACGCGCAATCTGCTCAGGGCCGTTGCCATATTTTTTGTCATCAGCGATGGCATCATCCAGCGCAGCAAGCACAACAGCTGCAAACAATTTGCGGGCACGGTTGCCCTGTTCGTTATTGAAGGCAGTGCCGTCGACGAAATCTCTCATCTTGCTTCCTTTGTTATTGCTCTTGTCATTCTGGCGTGGACCTCGTTATGCAACATCTAAATCGATTCGGGGGTTCTGTTTTGGAATGGCAGCCATGCGTGTAGCGCATAGCTCGTAATCCGATTAGCACATATATAGTTATCTTGCCAGGCGGTCATCACCCAGATATAGGCTGTGACAGTTTGCGATCAACCTTTCGCCACATTTTTGACACGAAGTGAAACATGCCCAAAATCAATGGAAACGAAATCAGACCCGGAAACGTCCTTGAACATGAGGGCGGCCTTTGGGGTGCTGTAAAAGTCGACCACGTCAAGCCGGGTAAAGGCGGCGCATTTGCGCAGGTGGAATTGAAGAACCTGCGCGATGGCCGCAAGTTGAACGAGCGGTTCCGTTCCGCCGATAAAGTCGAGCGCGTGCGTCTGGACACCAAGGACCAGCAGTTCTTGTTTGAAGCCGACGATATGCTGACGTTCATGGACAATGATACCTATGAGCAGATTGCGCTGCCTGCCGATATTCTGGGTGATCGCCGTGGGTTTTTGCAAGATGGCATGATCGTGAAGATCGAGTATTTTGGCGAGGAAGCCTTGAACGTGACCGTGCCACTGAAGGTCGTGTGCAAGGTTGTCGAGACCGAGCCGGTTGTGAAGGGTCAGACAGCGGCCAATAGTTTCAAGCCAGCGACGCTTGATAACGGGATGCGCGTGATGATCCCGCCGTTTGTCGGCACGGATGAAGATATCGTGGTGAACACCGAATTGTTTGAATACGTCGAACGCGCGTAAGTCATAGCGCTGTGAGACAAAGGTCAGTCTGCCAAGTGCAGGCTGGCCTTTTGCGTTTTCATGTCTTGGGTCCGGTCAAAGCGCAGGTAGGCGATGCCGTGGTTGTCGTGCACGCTGTGCAATGTGCCTGCGGGCCTGTCGTTTGAGGTGATCACATCGCCCGCCTGTGCGGTCCCGTCGATTGTGACCCGCTTGAGCCCTTTTTTGAGCTGAGTTTTGTGCTTCATGCGGGCCACGATTTCTTGGCCGACAAAGCAGCCCTTTTTGAAGTCGACGCCGTGCAGCGCCTCGAAGTTGGCCTCGAGGATATAGGTGTCTGGTGTCAGCTCAACGCCGGTTCGGGGGATCAGGTGCGCGATGTGCAGGGCGTCCCAGTCGGTTTGGTCGCTGATGTCGGTGTCGCCGTAGTGTCGCCAGCCCAAAGCTGTGTGGCGCGGGTCGGGCAGGGCCCCTTGCGGCAGGGAGCCTGTGCCGCGAGAGGCGATCAGAGAGGTTTGGCTGATTTGCACATCGGCGCGCAGTTTATACATCGAAAGCCGCTGAAACAGGGCAGTGGCGGCGCTGTTTTCGACATCAATCAAAAGCCGGTCGTCTTGCCCGATGATAAAGAAATCAGCGATAAATTTGCCTTGCGGTGCAAGCAAGGCTGCGTAGATGATCCCGCCCGCCGCCCGCGTGACATCATTGGTCACAAGCCCTTGCAGAAAGGCGATCCGGTCGTGGCCGGTGATGGCGAAAATGCTGCGTGTGCTCATGGAGTTTGCGCCTTTTCCTGACTGAATTGCAGCTTGTAAAGATCGGCATAGATGCCCCCACGGGCGAGCAATGCGTCGTGCGTCCCCTGGTCCACAACACGCCCTTGATCCATCACAACGATTGAATGGGCGTGGCGCACGGTGGACAGGCGGTGCGCGATCACAAGGGTGGTGCGCCCATTCGAGAGGGCTTGCAAGGCATTTTGCACGATGGCTTCGGATTTGGTGTCCAGCGCGCTGGTGGCCTCGTCGAGCAGCAGGATTGGCGTGTCGCGTAAAAGCGCGCGCGCGATGGCGATACGCTGGCGTTGCCCACCTGACAGGTTGGAGCCACGCGGCCCCGCAGGGCTGTCGAGGCCGGCGGGCATTTTGCCGAGAAAATCGCTGACATGGGCGGCGTCGAGGACCGAGGCGAGGGCCGCATCACTGATCCCTGTGCGTCCCAGAAGGATATTGTCACGCAGGGTTTCATCAAACAGCGCCGCATCTTGCGAGACCACGGAGAACAGCCCGCGCAGGGTGGGTAGCGCCATATCGCGATTAGAAATTCCGTCGATCTGGACACTGCCGGATGCGGGGTCGACCAGCCGCGTCAGGACGTTGAAGATGGTGGATTTGCCCGCCCCCGAGGCCCCCACGAGGGCGGTGGTTTTGCCTGCCGCAGCGGTGAAGCTGGTGCCGCGCAACACCGGCAGGTCGCCGTAGTTCAATGCGACGTCATGCAGTGTGATTGCGGGGGCTGTTTGGGGTGCGGCCAGTGGTGTGGCCGGTGAGGTCAGGGTTGGCGTTTCATGCAAGATGTCTTGCAGCCGCTCGATGCTGGCCGCAGCAGTTTGCCATTGACCCGACATCAGCCCGAGCCTGCGCAGTGGTTCAAAGGCCAGCGACATTGCGGTGAAGAAGGACATGAATTGCCCGATGGTTTTATTGCCCGCGATGATTTCGGCGCCGCCAAAGACCAGCACCCCCAGAAAGCCCACGCCTGTCATAATGTCGATCAGCGCGGGCACGGCGGCTTGACCGCTGACCGCTCGGACTTCGGCGCGCACCCGCGCGGCACCTAGGTCGTCGTAGCGCGCCGATTGGTAGGTTTCCAAAGCGTTGAGTTTGATGGCGTTGATGCCGTGAAATACCTCGTCGAGCCGCGTGGCCATGCGCCCTGCAAGATCACGCGCGTTGCCTGCCCGTTTGCGCACGTAGGCCTGCGCCAAAAGCGATGGCAGCACAAGAAACGGGATGCCCACAAGGGCGAGTGCTGTCCAGCGCCAGTCGACCGAGAGTGCCACCGAGAACAGCACGATGACCGCGATCAGGTCGCGGCCGATCCCGGTGAGCAGGGCGGTCCAGATTTGGTTGACGACAGTGACGTCGCTTTGCACCCGTTCAATGAGTTGGCCGGGTGGGTTGATCTGGTGGTAGCCGCCGTCGAGGGTCATCAGATGGCGCAACAGGTGGCTGCGCATTCCCGCAGAGGACAGCTGATTGACCTTGGTCATCAAAATTCTCTGGCCTGCCGAACTGACCGCGCGCACGCAGAAAATCGCAAGAATCCCGAAACCGACCCACCACAGCGCATCGCCTTGTCCTTGCACAAACACATTATCGAACATCGGTTGGATCATATAGCTAAGGAAACCCAGCATGGAGCCTTCGACGGCCATGAAGAAGACGGCCAGTGCCAGCGTTGATTTGTGTGGGCGCAGGTAGTCACGCCAGAGCCAGCGAAACAGAGGGAATGCGGATTTGGGTGAAGCGGAATTTGCCATTGGTCGCCTTGTTCGGTCTGGTCTGTAAGTGGTCTATCGGTAAATGGGGGGGCGGGGCAAGTTGGGCAAGCTTGACGCGGCGCGCGCCCTTGCTAGTGTCCGCCCAAACAGCAC